>OVXI01000364.1_pt1 | contig 10869 bp, 7 predicted proteins | sample 1732031 | NCBI WGS metagenome assembly OVXI01 (sample SAMEA4545821, study PRJEB24839) | metagenome | biome: chicken; feature: ceca content | place: Italy | collected 2013-05 | reverse complement strand
CTTATTTTTTACGAGGCATTAAATACGTTAGACCGACATCGGTCTAACATATTCACAGCCCATTGACGTTGAAATTTTTACGCAGGAGGAAAAAGACTTATCGAGGAACCGCAGAAATATCACATCATATACGCCGATCCGCCGTGGCGGTATGAGTGTAAACGAACAGGGGCGGCGGAGCATCACTATCCCACCATGAGCATTGACGAGCTGTGCGCCCTGCCGGTGGAACGGCTGGCAGAAAAAGACTGCCTGCTGTTTTTGTGGGCCACGTTCCCGCAACTCCCGGAGGCATTGCAGCTTATTAAGGCATGGGGCTTCCAGTTTAAGACCGTGGCCTTTGTCTGGCTGAAACGGAACAAGAAAAGCCCCACATGGTTTTACGGGCTGGGCTACTGGACGCGGGGCAATGCGGAAATCTGTCTGCTTGCCAAACGCGGCAAGCCCAAACGCCACAGCGCCGGTGTCCACCAGTTCATTATCTCCCCGGTGGAGGAACACAGCAAAAAGCCGGACGTGACCCGTGACAAGATTGTGGAGCTGGCGGGCGACCTCTCCCGCGTGGAGCTGTTTGCCCGGCAAAAAACGCCGGGCTGGGATGTGTGGGGCAACGAGGTAACAAGCGACCTGACCCTGACCTGATTTTTGAAAGAAACGAGGTGATCTAATTGGCTTATGTGACCGTCCCAAAGGATTTAACCCGTGTGAAATCCAAGGTGGTATTGGGACTAACGAAACGACAACTGATCTGTTTTGGCGGTGCGCTTCTTGTTGGCGTTCCGCTTTTTTTATTGATCCGGGGCCGCGTCCCCACCAGCGCCGCCGCGCTGATTATGGTATTCGCCATGCTCCCCGGCTTCCTGCTGGCCCTGTACGAACGGCACGGCCAGCCCCTTGAAGTGGTAGTCTGGCAGATTATCCAGTGCAGCTTCATCCAGCCAAAGGAACGGCCCTACCAGACCAATAACGCTTACTCTGCCCTTGTGCGGCAGCACCAAATGGAAAAGGAGGTAAATGCGATTGTCCAAAAAGCAAAAGCAAGAGGCGCAGGCAAAGACGCCGGTAAAGCTCACCCGCGCCGAAAAGAAAGAGATACAGGCCATCATCCGAAAGTATAAGGGCGACGGCAAGCCTCATTCGGCGCAGGACAGCATCCCGTATGAGGCCATGTATCAGGACGGTGTGTGCCGGGTGACGGCAAACACGTTTTCTAAGTGCATTGAATTTATGGACATCAGCTATCAGTTGGCGCAGGCAGACACGAAAACCGCTGTCTTTGAAAACCTGTGCGACCTCTACAACTATCTGGACGCTTCCATCCACGTCCAGTTTTCTTTTGTCAACCGCAAAATCGACCCCAAGCAGTATGCCAAGAGCTTTGAGATCAAGGCGCAGGGGGACGACTTCGACGACATCCGGGCCGAGTACACCGGCATCCTGCAAGACCAGCTTGTGAAAGGCAACAACGGCCTGCAAAAGCGCAAGTTCCTGACATTCACCATTGAGGCCGACAGCCTGAAAATGGCCCGCGCAAGGCTTCGCCGCATTGAAACCGACCTCTTAGGCTATTTCAAGAGCATGAGCGCCGTTGCATGGGTGCTGGACGCGAAAGAACGTCTGGAAGTCATGCACAGCATCTTCCACCCGGACGGGGAACCGTTTCAATTTAACTGGAAGTGGCTTGCCCCGTCGGGGCTTTCCACCAAGGATTTCATTGCCCCGTCCTCGTTCCGCTTCGGCAATGCCCGGATGTTCGGGCTGGGCGGCAAGTACGGGGCCGTGAGCTTTCTGCAAATCCTCTCCCCGGAGCTGTCGGACGAAATGCTGGCCGACTTCCTGAACACGGAAAACGGCATCGTTGTCAATCTCCATGTGCAGGCCATCGACCAAGGCGAGGCCATTAAAACCGTCAAGCGGAAAATCACCGACCTTGACGCCATGAAGATACAGGAACAGAAACGGGCCGTCCGCAGCGGTTATGACATGGATATACTTCCCAGCGACCTTGCCACCTATGGGCAGGACGCGAAAGAGCTTTTGAAAACCCTGCAAAGCCGCAATGAACGGATGTTCCAGATCACCTTTCTGGTTTTGAACACCGCCGACACCCGGCAGAAGTTGGAGAACGAAATCTTCTGGGCCTCTGGCGTAGCGCAGAAATACAACAATTCCCTTGTCCGGCTGGACTACCAGCAGGAACAGGGCCTTATGAGCAGCCTGCCGCTGGGGGCCAGCCACATCAAGATCGAGCGTTCCCTTACCACTTCCGCCGTGGCCGTGTTCGTCCCGTTTGTGACGCAGGAGTTGTTTCAAGGCGGAAATGCCATGTATTACGGCATCAATGCCAAGACCGGCAACATGATTATGCTGGACAGGAAGCGGGCGCGCTGTCCCAATGGATTGAAGCTGGGGACGCCCGGCAGCGGCAAGTCCATGAGCTGCAAATCCGAGATTTTGAGCGTGTTCCTCTGTACGCAGGACGACGTGTATATCTGCGACCCGGAGGCAGAGTATTATCCCCTTGTGCAGCGGCTCCACGGCCAAGTTGTCCGGCTGTCCCCAACCAGCAAATCCTATGTGAACCCTTTGGACATCAACCTGAATTACAGCGAAGATGAAAACCCGCTGGCCTTAAAATCCGACTTTGTGCTGTCGTTCTGTGAGCTTGTCATGGGCGGAAAGAACGGGCTGGAAGCCATTGAAAAGACGGTGATTGACCGCGCTGTGCAGGTGATCTACCGGCCCTATCTGGCAGACCCCCGCCCGGAAAATATGCCCATCCTTTCGGATTTGCACAAAGCCCTGTTAGACCAGCATATCCCGGAGGCCGACCGGGTGGCACAAGCCCTTGACCTGTATGTGAACGGCTCCCTGAACGTGTTTAACCACAGAACCAACGTCAACATCGAAAACCGCATTGTGGCCTTTGATATTAAAGAGCTGGGCAAACAACTGAAAAAGCTGGGGATGCTCATTGTCCAAGACCAGATTTGGGGCCGCGTGACGCAGAACCGCAGCCAAGGCAAGGCAACATGGTATTTTTGCGACGAGTTCCACCTGCTTCTGCGGGAGGAACAGACGGCGGCCTTTTCCTGCGAGATTTGGAAGCGTTTCAGAAAATGGGGCGGCGTCCCCACAGGTGCCACCCAGAATGTCAAAGACTTACTTTCTTCCCCGGAGATTGAGAACATTTTGGAGAACAGCGACTTCATTTGCTTACTAAATCAGGCGTCCGGCGACCGAAAAATCCTTGCGGAGCGATTGAACATTTCCCCGCAGCAGCTACGGTATGTGGACAATTCGGAACCCGGCGAAGGGCTTTTGATTTACGAGAACGTGATCCTACCCTTTAAGAACCCCATCCCGCAGAACACCCAGCTTTACAGGATTATGACGACCCGGTTAGGCGAGGGGGCCACGGTATGAGGCGCGGGGCCGAAAAAGGAGGTGATTTGCCATGAAGCCCTTAAAACCCCGTGACAAGGTGACGCAGCGCATGACCCGCGACGGCCTGACGCTGGATAACCAGACCACCGGCGAGAGCGTCAACGTGTCCAGCCGGGAGGCCGAGCAGGAATATTCTGCCGCCGAGCCGGACGGCGCTGCGGAAAAGGTACTGGAACGGGCCGGGGACATCCGCGACCGCCGCAAGGCGAAACGGGCGGCCAAGGACGCCGGGGACGTGGTGACGGAGGCAGGCGAAGCCCTGCACCGGCCATCTTCCCGGCTGCAATTTACCGCCGAGGAACGGGCTGACCCCCAGCTTTCCAAGTACATCCACAAGGCAGAGAAAAAGGCGGATAAGCTGGACGCCGCCAAAGACGCGCTGCCCAAAAAGCGCGTTGTCACCACCGAAACCGTCTACGACGAGGCATCCGGCAGGGCCAAGACCAAGCTGCGCTTTGACAAGGTGGAAAAACCGGCCCCCAAGCTAAAGCCCAATCCCATGAGCCGCCCGGTTCAGGAAGCCGGGCTGTTCGTCCACGGCAAAATCCATGAAGTCGAGGGCGAAAACGTGGGCGTCGAGGGCGGCCACAAGGGGGAAGAACTTGCCGAACGGCAGGCGGGCAAGGCCATCCGCAGCGGCATCCGCCGCCACAAGCTCAAACCCTACCGGGCCGCAGCCAAGGCGGAAAGGAAATCCATTGCCGCCAATGCCGAGTATATCTACCAGAAATCTTTGCGGGATAACCCGGAGCTGGCGCAGGCAGTAAGCAATCCCGTGTCCCGGTTCTGGCAGAAGCAGAAAATCAAGCGCGACTATGCCAGAGCAGCGAGGGCCGCAGGCCAGACGGCACAGGGCGCGGCGGGAGCCGCCACCAAGACGGCGCAGGCCAGCGCCGCAGCCGCCAAGAAAGCCGCCAAGGAAAGCAAAAAGGGGGCGTCGTTCCTTGTCCGTCACTGGAAAGGGGCGCTGCTGATCGGCGGTGTCGGCCTCATGCTCCTGCTGATTATGGGCGGCCTGCAATCCTGCACCGCCATGTTTGGCAGCGCCGGGACGGGGCTTGCGGCCACGTCCTATCTGTCCGAGGACGACGATATGCTGGGGGCCGAAGCCGCCTACGCGGATTTGGAGGCTGACTTGCAGCATGAGCTTGACAACTACGAAAGTCTGCACCCCGGCTATGACGAATACCGCTTTGATCTGGACGACATCGGCCATGACCCCTATGTGCTGACTTCCATCCTGTCGGCGCTTCATGGCGGGGCCTATACACTGGATGAAGTACAGGGCGACCTTGACCGGCTGTTTGGGCTGCAATACACCCTGACACAGACCATTGAAACGGAAACCCGCTACCGCACCGAAACCCGGACGGGGACGCGCACTGTCACCGACCCGGAAACCGGCGAAACCACTACAGAAGAATACGAGTACGAGGTGGAAGTGCCGTACACCTATTACATTTGCAACGTGGAGCTGGTAAACAACGACCTGTCCCATCTGCCTGTTTCCATTATGAACGAGGAACAGTTGAGCTTCTATGCCGCCTATATGCAGACATTGGGCAACCGGCCCGACCTGTTCCCCTCTGGCAGCTACCCCAACGCATCCACCGTCAAGGAGCCGACCTACTATGAAATCCCGCCGGAGGCTTTGGAGGATGAAACCTTTGCGGCCATGATTGCGGAGGCGGATAAATATGTGGGCTATCCCTATGTGTGGGGCGGTTCCAGCCCGTCCACTTCTTTTGATTGCAGCGGATTTATTTCATGGGTAATCAATCATTCCGGCTGGAACGTGGGACGCCTGACGGCGCAGGGCCTTTACAACATCTGCACCCCTGTCACAGCGGAGCAGGCCAAGCCCGGCGACCTTGTGTTTTTCGTTGGCACCTACGACACGGCAGGAGTAAGCCACGTCGGGCTGTATGTGGGTAATTCCGTGATGTTGCATTGCGGCGACCCCATTTCCTACACGAACTTAAATTCAAGCTATTGGCAACAGCATTTTTACTGCTACGGGCGTCTGCCTTGACGCCAGAAAGGAGCGTTTTTCTATGGCAACCAACAAACTTGACCGTATCGAAAAGGACATCGAGAAAACCAAGACCAAGATTGCGGAGCTGCAAAAGCAGCTTCGGGGGCTGGAAGCGGCAAAGACCGAACAGGAAAATTTGCAGATCGTCCAGCTTGTGCGGGGCCTGAACATGACGCCGGAGGAATTTGCCGCCTTTGTGCGCGGCGGCGCGTTGCAGGCACCCCCGGCCCCGCAGCCGGATTTTGAACAGGAGGACAATGCCGATGAAGAATAAGTTTTTCCGCACCTTTGCCGTGACGCTGGCCGCTGTGCTGTGCTTCACGGCCTTTTCCACCACCGCCTTTGCCGGGGGCGCTGACCCTGACCCGGCACCTCTCCCGGAGGAAACGGGAACCCCTACCACCGGCGGCATTGAGCTGGACACCGAGGACGCCGAGGGTGACAACAATACGTCCGGCACCACCGAGGACACCGAAAATACCGAGGACAAGGAAAGCACCGGCGCGGCGGAAACCATGACCGACGAGGAAATGGCCGCCCTGCTTTCTTCCCTGCTGGGATCGCAGGTGGATGTTACCGTCACCGACGAGGGCATCCGGCTCACCAACAAAGACGATGGCACCCCCAACCAGACCGGCATTGTCGTCACGAATGGGGGCAATCTCAACGTCCGTACCGGCGCGGGGACAGACAACCAAGCCTTTACCCAGCTTCCCAACGGGACGCAGGTGGAAGTGATCGGCACCGAGGATAACGGCTGGGTGAAAATTCTCCTGCCGGAGCGCGAGGGCTACGTCTGCGGCGACTATCTGACGGTGAGCGACGCCGCCACCGGCGACGGGGATTTTTCCCTTACCCTGAATGGGGACGAACTTTCCGCCCTGCTGGAACAGTTTGGCGGATCGGCTGGCGGCAGCGCCGCCCTGACCCCGGACGGCAACCTGTCGCTGATTGACGACATCGGCACCACCGGCGGCAAGCAGTTTATCACGCTGCAAACCAAGGCGGGCAACACCTTTTACCTGATAATCGACCGGGACGACGAGGGCGAGGAAACCGTGCATTTCCTGAACCAAGTGGATGAAGCTGACCTGATGGCCTTGACCGAGGACGGCGAAACCGCCCCGGCGACCTGTACCTGTACGGAGAAATGCGAGGCCGGGGCCGTCAACACCGCCTGCCCGGTATGCAAGGACAATCTCACCGCCTGCGTGGGCGCAGCGCCGGAGGCCGAGGAACCGGCAGAAACCACCGAGCCGGAAGAAGAAGCCGGAAACAGCATGAGCGGTTTGATTGTGTTCCTTGTGGTGCTGCTCATTGGCGGCGGCGCGGCCCTTTATTTCTTCAAGTTTAAGAAGCCGAAAGCCGATACCAAGGGCAATGACGATCTGGACGAATACGACTTCGGGGAGGACGAGGACGACGACGAGGGCGAACCGGCCCCGGAGGTTGAGGACGACACCGGCGAGGTGGAAGCCAGACCGTTAGACGACTATTTGCTGGATGAAGATGAACCGAAAAAGGAGGATGAAGTATGAGTTATCAGCTGGTAATTGCAGAGAAACCGAGCGTCGCCCGCAGCATTGCGGGCGTGATCGGAGCCAACAAAAAACAGGACGGCTACATAGAGGGAGGCGGCTATCTGGTGAGCTGGTGCATCGGCCACCTTGTTTCCCTTGCCGACGCCGGAGCCTATGACGAGCGTTTCAAGAAGTGGCGCTATGACGACCTGCCGATTTTGCCGCAGGAATGGCAGTACATTATCCCGGACGAGAAGAAAAAGCAGTTTGACATCCTGCGTTCTTTGATGGAGCGTCCCGACGTGGACGACCTTGTGTGCGCCACCGACGCCGGGCGCGAGGGGGAGTTGATTTTCCGTTTCGTCTACCAGATGGCGGGCTGCCAAAAGCCGTTCAAGCGGCTGTGGATTTCCAGCATGGAGGACGCCGCCATCCGGGAGGGCTTTGCCAACCTGAAACCGGGGGCCGACTATGACAACCTGTATCAATCAGCCCTGTGTCGGGCGCAGGCTGATTGGCTGGTGGGGATCAACGCCACCCGGCTTTTCTCCATCCTCTACCACAAGACCCTGACGGTGGGCCGGGTACAGACGCCGACCCTTAAAATGCTGGTTGACCGGGAGGCCAAGATCAGCGATTTCAAGAAAGAGAAATATCACGTTGTCCATATCGCGGCGGGCGGTATGGAGGCGGCCAGCGACCGCTTTTCCAGTGCTGCCGACGCTGACGCCATCAAGACGGCCTGCGCAGGAGCGCAGGCCGTTTGTGTATCAGTGAAGTGTGAGAAAAAGACAGAGCAGCCGCCCCGCCTCTATGACCTCACCACCTTGCAGCGGGAGGCCAACCGCCTGTTTGGGTTTACCGCCAAGCAGACCCTTGACTACGCCCAGCAGCTTTATGAAAAGAAGCTGCTGACCTATCCCCGCACCGACAGCCAGTATCTTACCGACGATATGCAGCCCACGGCGGAAAGCATCGTGTCCGGCCTGTGGCCCCTGCTACCCTTTGCGGCGGGGCTGGATATTTCCCCGCAGTTTGGCCGGGTGCTGAACAGCAAAAAGGTATCGGATCACCATGCCATTATCCCTACGATGGAGTTTGTGCAGAAAGGCTTTGACGGGCTGACCGAGGGCGAAAAGAAACTTCTCTCCCTTGTGTGCTGCAAGCTGCTGTGTGCCGTGGCCGCGCCCCATGTGTTTGAGGCCGTCACCGCCACTTTCACCTGCGCCGGGAAAGAATTTATCGCCAAGGGAAAAACCATCCTGACGCCGGGCTGGAAAGAGATTGACCGCCGTTTCCGCGCTTCCTTTAAGGCCGACGCCGACGAGGAAGGGACGGAGCTGGCGCGGGAGCTGCCGGAGCTGGCCGAGGGCCAGACCTTTGACAAGGTGGAGGCTTCCGTCACCGAGCATTTCACCGCACCCCCGAAGCCCTACACCGAAGATACGCTTCTGTCGGCTATGGAACGGGCCGGGGCCGAGGATATGCCGGAGGACGCCGAGCGCCAAGGTTTGGGAACCCCGGCCACCCGCGCTTCCATTCTGGAAAAGCTGGTGCAGATGGGATTTGTGGAACGGAAAGGCAAGCAGCTTCTTCCCACCAAGGACGGCCACAACCTTGCCTGCGTCCTGCCGGATGTGCTGACTTCTCCCCAGCTCACCGCCGAATGGGAAAATACGCTGACGGCTATTGCCAAGGGCGAGGCTGACCCGGACGGCTTTATGGCTGGCATTGAGGAAATGACGCGGGGCCTGATTTCCGGCTATTCGCAGATCAGCGAGGACGCGCAGAAGTTGTTTCAGAAAGAGCGCGTGTCTATCGGCAAGTGTCCCCGCTGCGGCGAAGCCGTCTATGAGGGCAAGAAGAACTACTACTGCGGAAACCGGGCCTGCCAGTTTGTCATGTGGAAGAATGACCGATTTTTTGAGGAACGGGGCAAGGCGTTCACGCCGAAAATCGCCGCCGCGCTGCTCAAAGACGGAAAGGCAAAGGTAAAGGGCCTGCGCTCCATGAAAACCGGGAAAACCTACGACGGGACGGTGCTTCTGGCTGATACCGGCGGGAAATACGTCAACTATCGCATTGAACGGAGGGACAAAAACTAAAATGCTTCTGGCCCCCGACCCGGCAGGGGCCGGGTCGGGAATTTGGTTTATTGATGCGTATCCCTAACTCCTATTTCAATTTGGCAAGTTTACAATTCCTCTATTCCCCCAAATGTCCGGTCATGGTATAATAATAGTGACAAATTGGAAGTTGTAAGGGGAATAGAATGATTTCAAGAAGCTTTCGAGTGTTTGGAACGAAAAAAGACTTAGATAATATATTCAATGAATTTCAAAAAAACAATATAGTAAACTATTATCGGTGCGGCAAAAGCGATAGTAATAAAATAACAGACATTACTAAAACAGATAACTTTGGTTTTTCTCTTAGTGGAAGTCATATAGGAAATCAGTATCTTGTTATAAAAGGCGATGAAACAGTACGACTTGATAATTATAAGCATATAAATCAAAAATCAAATGAAACAAGTATTGTTATTGATTTGGGTGGATTATATGCTGAGAATATTATTTTACCTACAACGGTATCTACAATTTGGTATGAAAATGAAAGTAGCAAAAAAATATACAAAAATTTAAAGAGCATTATAAAAAGATATTCTGTTAGCATAGTCAATGGATATATGATATTAAAAAATGCTTATGATAAAAAAGAGCAATTAAGATTTGTGACTATAAGTGTTCAAAGTCCAAAAGAATATGATTTAAAACTATAATTAGATGTTACTGAATTATAGTTTCTCAGGAAGTTGAACAAAGCAACAAATCCTAATTTATGGTGCTGTCCATTTCCGGGGTAATCTGGCCTGATCTTTCAAAACTGAATACCAGCCGCCACCGGCGGCACCACCCAGCAGGAAATCTTTGAAAGGTTTCCTGCTTTTCTTATGCCATTTTTCAGAAAGGAGGGCTGCCGATGGCAAGTCTTAGGGACATGGTATCAGAGTATCAAGACGACCTGCGGAACGGCATTGCATGGCTGGCGTTCTGGCGTGAGGGCCGGAGCTGGCAGGCGGAGGCGTTTCACCTTGATCTGGACGACACTCTTTATCCAGAGGACAGGGCGCGGCTTGCAGAGATACAGGCCGCCGACCCACAGGCCGTTGTGGTGAACGGCTACTATTCCGGCTATCTGGGCGAGGAAATGAACGTGGCGGAGCTGGCTGCCGGTGTGCGCCACCACTACGACAACGGCCTGAATAACATTGCCCCATTCATGGAGGCCCACAGCGACGAGCTGCCGCCGGATGTGTTAGAGGAAGCACGGGAAAAAGGCCATGCTGCCGGACTGCCTTTCTATGAACGCCCCTACCGTGGGGACGACATCGACCCGTACACCTATGACGGCCACATGAGCATTGAGGACTACGAGTTGATGCAGAAATTGATGGAGCAAGACCAAGAAAGGAGGGAACCCGTGAGCGAAGTCTTTTCGATTATGATTGACAACCGCACCGAGGCGCAGAACGATGGGCCGCATGGCTACTGGCTGGGCTTGCCGACCACCGCCGAGAAGTTACAGGAGGCCATGCGGGAAATCCATATCAGCGCCGACAACCCACAGGATTTTTTCATTGCAGAATTTTCCTGCCCGGAGGACAGGCACCTTGCCATTCCCTATGACATGGTGCTGGCCGCCGACGTGGACGAACTGAATTTCCTTGCCGCAAGGCTGGACACGCTGGACGCCGCCGCCTTTGCGGAGCTGAACGCCGCCCTGCAAAATCCAAGGGGCGGCTTTGAAAATATCGGGCAGATCATCGACTACGCCGACAACGTGGACTATTTTGTGCATCTGCCG
>OVXI01000357.1_pt1 | contig 10930 bp, 12 predicted proteins | sample 1732031 | NCBI WGS metagenome assembly OVXI01 (sample SAMEA4545821, study PRJEB24839) | metagenome | biome: chicken; feature: ceca content | place: Italy | collected 2013-05 | reverse complement strand
CTACGGTCTCATTCTGAGCAAGGATTATTTCAACAAGTCCATCTTCATAGATGTACCCCTCAACACCTTTTAGGTCATCGCAAATAAGCTCAACTGTAGGATATATAGTAAGCGCTAAATAATCGACCGGATAGCAATGAATCGGATTTTATGAGATACTTCAGATACTTGGAGTAATTCACTTCATATCCGGATCTTGGATTTACAAAAGTTGCGATTTCACTTCATATCTACCGTTGCTTTTGTTGTACCTGATTACTCCAAAGTCTAACTTCTTAACTTTACAGGAGATGAATCAAATGAGTACAGCTTCAATCTCGCAGGATCACTGGTTAGAACTGATCAGCCAGTGCAGATCCAGCGGACTTACGGATCGTCAGTGGTGTATTCAGAACGGAATCCCTACCAGCACGTTTTATTACCACGTAAAGGCTTTGCGAAAGAAAGCCTGTGAGATTCCGGAAACTTCTGTTGCTGCCACACAGAAACAGGAGGTGGTCCAGATCCCGCTTTGGGAAACAGAATCACATCCGGATACCGTTCCGGTTTCTTCACCATCGGTCTGCCTCGAAATGCAGGGGATCCGTATCGAAATCCATGAACAGGCCGGGGCAGATGTGATCCGTAATACACTGCTTGCCCTGCGGCAACTTTGTTAGGCGAGCTGTCCGGTGTGGCAAAATTTTTCCTGGTGACAGGCTACACCGACATGCGCAAGAGCATCGACGGGTTAATGGCAATCGTCCGGGACACCTATGAATTGGATCCATACAGTAACTCCCTGTTCCTTTTCTGTGGGAGACGCTGTGACCGGATCAAGGCGCTTCATTTTGAAAAGGATGGATTCTGCCTCTATTATAAACGTTTGGATAACGGTCGGTTTCAATGGCCCAGGGATTCTTCCGAAGTAAGAAACCTTACCCGCCAGGAATACCGATGGTTACTGGAAGGGCTGTCTATTGATCAGCCTAAGGCGATCCGCCCGGCCAGGAAGAAGGATTTTTGATCTTTGTGCAAAAGGGAGAAATTTTTTCCTGCTCTTATAGGCTGATAAAAAAACTGCGGATGACTTATCCACATGATAATGGGACAGTTAAAAGCCCCGGTGGATAACAGGCTCTATTTCTCACTGGATTGTCATTTATATGTGGAAACCATAAAATTTTTCCCAGGTAACTACCTGTAAAATCCGTCCGTTATCCACATTTTCTTTTCGTTAAAATGACGGTGGCAGTACTGCGGGAAATTCGCCTTTTTGCTGAGTTTCCGGTATAATAGGAACCAGTAAAAAGAAAGGTGGTCCCTTCATGCCGCAGTCAGAAATGGAAGCGCTCCTGCAGCTTCAGAAAGAGACAATTGAATCCCTAAGGCAGCTTGTAGAGAGCCAGCGTCTTACCATTGAACAGATGTCCAAAAGCCACGAGGAGCAGACCGCACAGCTAAACCAGACGATTGCAAATCTTAATGAAACAGTCGAATATCTGAAGAAAAAGCTGTTTGCGTCATCCAGTGAAAAATCAAACAAGGATGTATTTCCAGGGCAGATAAATCTGTTCAATGAGGCAGAAGCTGCCGCGGATCCATCGGTTCCGGAACCAACTCTGGAAGAAGCCGTCCGTGGTTATAACCGCCAGGCAAGGAAACCGAAGGCTGCCAGGGAAGAGATCCTGGCAGGACTGCCGGTGATCGAAGTCCCATGTACAGTGCCGGACGAGGACAGGAACTGCCCCTACTGCAATACTCCGATGGAAGTCATCGGGAAAAAGGTTGTCCGTGAGGAACTGCGGATTACCCCTGCAAAAGTGGAACGGATCCAGTATGTCCAGGAAGTCCTTGGCTGTCCAGAATGCAAGAAAGACGGCGCTTCCGTTATCGTTGGAGCTGAAACACCAAGCCCGCTGCTGAAGCACAGCCTTGCGTCTCCTTCCACGGTTGCTTACGTGATGTACCAGAAATATGTGAACAGCATCCCGTTATACCGCCAGGAAGCGGACTGGAAACAGCTGGGTGTAAAACTCCCCAGAGCGACACTGGCCAACTGGGTCATCAAATGCGGCATGGATTATATGGAGCCGGTGTATGAACAGCTTCACCGGCATCTGCTGAAGAGGGACATCATCCATGCAGATGAAACACCCTGCCAGGTACTGAAGGAGGAAGGGAAAACGGCACAGTCCAAGTCCTATATGTGGCTGTATGGCTCCGGAAATGACGGGCTGCCGCCGATCCGTCTGTATGATTACCAGCCCAGCCGGGGCGGATATCATGCGGAAGAATTCCTGAAAGGATTCTCCGGATACCTTACCTGTGATGGCTTCAACGGCTACAATAAGCTGAAGGATGTCATCCGCTGCGGCTGCCTTGCCCATATGAGACGGTACTGGCATGATGCACTTCCCGGGAAATCGAAGAAATCCCCGGATAAGACTCCGGCAGAGATCGGTTTCGATTACTGCAACCAGTTATTCGAACTGGAAAAGGAGTATGCGGATCTGGATGCCGATACACGGAAAGCCAAGCGCCTTGAGACGGAGCCTGCCATATGGGAGGCTTACTGGTCATGGCTTGAAACCGTGAACCCAGCTGGTGGCAGCCGCCTTGCAAAAGCGGTGACCTATGCGAAAAACCAAAAGCCCTATATGGAGAACTACCTGTTGGATGGGCGGTGCTCCATATCGAACAATATCGCAGAAAATATAGCCCGCCCCTATGCGGTAGGACGGAAAAATTTCCTGTTCCACGATACTGTAAAAGGCGCCCGTGCCAGTTCCATCATTTACAGTTTAGTAGAAACTGCAAAACTCAACAATCTGAACATCTACGCATATCTGGAGACCGTACTGCTCTATATGCCGGACTACAAAAATGAGCCCGAAGGTATAGAAGAGCTGATGCCATGGTCTGACATGATACAGCAGAGCTGTCAGATCAAAAACAAACATTGAAGGTGGAGCAGTTTACTTCAACTATAGTAGAACACTTAGCAAAAGTCTAGCCGGTTTATTATTTAGCGCTTACGAATATGGTGCGGAATTGCTTCAAAAACTGGCCTCGGGACGGTCCGATGCACAGATTCAAAAAATCCACAGTGCCCTGGCTGATTACCCGGAAGAACTCGTTGTCTACCGCGGAGAAGCGGAAGGAAGCACAAGCTTCCGGGAAGCCATCAGCTGGTTTCTGGATATCAACACTGCCTTCTTCTTTGCCTGCAGGCATGGAGACCAGAACCATGCCAGGATTATCCGAGCCAGAATCCATAAAAAGGATGTCATCGCACTGAACCTGGGCAGCAAGGAAAAAGAAATCATTGCTGTTCCAGGTATCCCTTTCGAAGTGACTGTCGAGCGTCTCATCGGCCCGGACTCTCCTTTGGTTATGCCATTCCGTCATTTGGATGAGTATCGAAAAGGAGTGGAACAAATTCAACGATTATATAAACTCCACCAGAAGGATGGAACGGATCACTGCAAGCTCCACACCGCACGGGTCCTCTTCCTTGCCCTTACTATCATCCAGGCTGGAAAAATCAGACTGAATCGAGCGGAATTGTCGCAACTCTCCAATGTCATTGTTTTCCATGATATTGGCAGAAAAAATGACGGTGTGGATGAAAACCATGGAATAGCCAGCAGGGAAGTTTATGAAAAAACTGCTGGCAGATCCTCGGATTCCGCCGTCAGTTTTCTTATTGAATATCACTGTCTTGATGACTATCTGGCAGAGGAATATCTAAAATCAGCGGATACGATTCGATCCAAGAAACGTACCTGGCTTCTTTATCAGATCTTAAAGGACGCGGATGCGCTTGACCGGGTGAGGTTCGGGATTTACGGTCTGGACGTCAATCAGCTCCGCCTTCCCATCTCACACAAACTTGTCCCATTGGCGGTTGCTGCTGTGACCGGGATCCAGATATGATGAGCGAATAATTGATGGGTCGCACGGAATAGCAGAAAAGGCCCACTGTGGAACCAATACTGGTTTTCCACAGCGGGTCAAACTGCCTGCAGGAATGAACTACTCATGTTGATTATTTAAGGTTGGTTATCTTCCTTCTACTATTCATCATCCTCTTTACAGGGAATAAAGACAAGGATCGGCTCATAATCTCCTTCCCTGTTCGCGCGTAGGATAATGCTTTTCTTTTCGCTGATCATTCTGCTTTCTCCTTCCTTAATCCCATATTTCTTTACAATTTCTGTTGCTTTCATATTCCCGCCGCCTGTCCAGATATAATTAAGTGGTTTCTATTTCTCCATCAGTTCCATCATCAGCCGCGCCCCGACTTTAATTCCCTCTACATACCCCTGCTTCTCATAAGCTGCACATAAAGAATAAACAATGCTCATGTACTCATCCGCTTCTTCGTCTGTCCTGACTAAGTTTCTCAGCTTCTGATCCAGCGGGTCTATGATCTCCTTAAACTCCGGGGACTCTGCTGTGTCATATTCCGTAAATGCCTGGTAGAGAAGCTCCAGCAAGCTCCCCACATTACCACAATAGTCCGGCGGATTATCTCTCAGATAGTTTCTTATCTGATCCGTGGGGCAATCCATGAAATCCTCTGGCATCTGGCCCTCCACTTTTTCCACAATCCCCTCAGCATCCGCATCCCGTATTCCCCATACTCTTCTATGCATTATTTATCACCTGCCTTTCCTGTCCTGCCTCTCATCATCAAGGCTGTGGTGATATTACCTCTAAGGTCTATACATAGCAAGTGAATCTTTTTTCGTTTCAATCTAAATAAAAAGCACTTTGCTCCTGAATCTGTCCAATTCCTGCGCTACGATACCTTCTACGAATGCCCTCCATGCTTTTCTCTCTTTTTCATTTTCTTCAGTCCTTTCATCCGCTTTACCCGCTCCATAACCGCATTCACAATCAAACAACCGAGCATACATCCAAGACCATTGTGAAACATGTCGTCCCACTCGAAGAGTCCCCGCCTTAAAATCAATTGGCTTACCTCTATGACAGCAGAAATAAGAGCTCCTATCATAAATGCCACGGAAGGCCTGAGCCGCCTGGCAAAAATAATTGGCAGCAAAACGCCCGCAGGCAGCAGCAGAAGGATATTCAGAAGATTTTCAACCAGAAGACTCCTACTGTGCTTTATAAATACCTCATACCAGGACCAGAATGGGATCAGCTCATACTGGCGCACAGTGGGCATCCTTGTAAATACGGTAGAAGCAAACACCACTCCAAGATAAACAAGCAAAGCCAGACTCGCCAACACCTGATAGATCTTTATCTGATGGCGATGGGCCGCTCGGATGCTGAAAAAAGAGCAGACCGACAGAATGATCAGGAAGAGAACAATCTCTCGCATTGACCATGGCCTGTTATGGGCCGTCCAAATCTGATAGAGATCCATTTCCTGCCTCCTTCTGCTTCACAGCTTTAAAATCTGTAAATTCTATCCTTTCATGATCCGCTCCACCGTGAGACATTCTAATTGCCCCGATCCTCACAAAAACAGGATACAGGTAACTCGCACCAAAGATCCCTAATTTTTTCGGTCCGTCAACGACTCCCCCAAGCTCCATCGCTTTCCAATACGCCATGAATACAGTGGCCTGTGTGATCGATTTTGACTTCCGGTTCACAAACATCTCGCCGCCTTTGATTTTGTAGGTGAACCTCAGTCCTTTTGCAGTGAGGAACGCGCAGCCTTGGAGACAGGTCAACATATTCCACAGTTCCGCTTCCTGCTCGTTCTCTGACAAAGCAGATAATTTAGAGCGGAACTCTGCGCATTTTTGTTTCCGTTCCCGGTATAAACGTATCCGCTCTGCATTGGCCGACAGCTCGGCAAGGTTGTATGGGATTTTAGTATAGGGCAGGTAGGAGTGAACAGACGCCCGGCTCAATTCCGTGATTTTCATCATCTGCTCAATCTTAGCGCCATTGGAATAAAGCTTTGCTATCTGGCAGGATAATGCCGTGGAGTACACACCTGCCGTGATCAACAGCTTCCTGGCTTTCAGAGCTGTGATCCCAAACTCAGCGGCTGCAGCGTTCAGGCCGGGAGCTGTGTCATCATCTCTGTCATCATAGGAACCAAAGGCATCAGCTATCGCGTCCATGAACTCTTGCATGATCTGGTGTGGATTATAATTTGGTTTCTTCCTCGGTCTGGGCATAAGTCATCGCACACTCCTACAAACATTGCTATTTACATTTCAATCTAAATAATATCGGTAAAGAAAAGCCAGACTTTTCGTCCGGCTAAAATAGTTTCAGGACTTCCGCCACACCATCTTATTCACAACCCCAGTATAGCTCTGGATAATCTTTACCACCTTTACTGTGAAACCACCCCTAGTATAATAATGATGTAGCCAATAAGACTACTTGGTTAATAAGTTTCTATAAATAAGATAGCAGAAGAAGGAGTTCTTCCTTCATCAGATGTTATCCTAAATAATTATCATGTCTGACGGTTCCTGATAGACACCAGATAAAACATAAGGTATCATCTCTTAGGATAGGACAAATAATGTATCACCCCTTGGGATGCTGATTTCATCAGCAGATACCTACAAGAAAGTCAATTCGTCCATTCGACAGGGTTTTATGTTTTAGCTGGTTGGGAGCCAGAAGGCTATACCCGTATAACACGCTAGGTTGTGTACCTGCCAGACTGGAAATGGATTCCTATCAGAAAGGAGCTGTTGCTCATGGCAAACAACATTATTTTTAATCTTGATGAATTATTTATCTCTGTTGGTATTGATGTCGGTGCTGACTTCTCATGGATGTCTATTGCACTTCCTAACCAACAGTTTGTAGGAAAACCTTATAAAATCCTACATAATAGTATGAATTCCCTTACAACTGCTGTTTCCAAAATAAAAGAAGCAGAAGAGTTATATTCTTTGGAAAGTCGCATTTTCCTCGAATCCACGGGAATTTATCATTACCCACTCTTCTGCTATCTTCGTGATAAGGGTTTTAACTGCTCCGTTATTCATCCTATCATCACTAAGAATAGCACAAATATCAATATACGAAAAGTACATAATGACCGTTTTGATTCCAAAAAGGCTGCTTTGGTTGGTTTGAAACCTGATTGAAAGGTTTCCCTTATGCCATCTGACCTTGCATTAAACTGCCGAAATCTCTGTCGTGAATACTATGACTTAATGGATAATCGCAGTTCCTATGTAAATAAGCTACAAGGTGAATTGCGTATGGCATTCCCACAGTACCTTGGTATTTTTTCTAAAATAACCATCCGTACATCTCTCACGTTATTGGAAAAATATACTTCCCCAAATGCTTTTCTCGAAGCAGATAAACAAGAGATTATTGATGTTATTAGATCTACCTCTCGTTTTGGACTTACCTATGCTGAAAAGAAGTACAATGCCATCATTCAAGCTGCAAATGATGCCAATGAATTCGGTTACATCATTGACAGCAATATCAAACGTATTCGTCTCTACATAAGCTTTATCCGTAAATATGATGATGAAATATCAAACATCATCGATGCGTTACATGAACTTGTAGATTCCAATGAAGGTACTGATTTCGTAAAGCACATCCATTTAATTGAAACATTTAAAGGGGCTGGCTTTTTATCCGCTGTTTCTCTTATGGGAGAGATTGGTGACTTCTCGGCATTTTTAAAACCGAAGCAACTTTTTGCTTACTTTGGTCTTGATCCAGCTGTTAAGCAATCAGGTAAATTTGAAGGAACCAAAGTTCAAATGTCTAAAAGAGGTTCGGTCATAGCCAGAAGAGTCATTCATGTTTTAACACTTCAGAGCATCAGTATCTCTCGAAATGGAGAAGCAAAAAATCCAGTGTTAAGGGATTACTATCTCAAAAAATGCGAATCAAAACCAAAACTTGTTGCTATGGGAGCTGTCTCTCACAAAGTATGCAATATGCTATTTGCAATACTAAGAGACAACAAACCATTTGAAATCATTACTCCACAGGAGCACATCAAACAATACCATGCTGCTAAATGCGACATAGCTGCATAGAACATCGAAAATCCAACGAATCAATATCTGTTTTTAAAAGGATATTTTCACCAAGAGGAAAGTCTACCCTTTTTTAGCAAAAATTTTTTTTCATTTTCTATTGACATTTATTAGCTGGACTTTGCAAGTTATGAAATCAAAAATAGAACATGCAGGAATGAAACCATGTATTATTGCAACCTCAGATAGAGACTCAATTGATAAATTAACGAATTTTTTAGTAGATCGTACCATACATGGCGGATATCGTTCTGGAAAGCAACCTCACATTAGCTATATGGGAGTTACCTATCATGCCTTTGAAACACCTTTGGATATGGCATTAATTGGTCAAAAAGTATCCGTTGAAATCAATCCAGAAGATATTAGCATGGTTGCAATTTATGATGAAGACGGAATTAAGCTTGGAACTCTAATTGCATCAGGAGAATGGGGAAGATATCCACATTCTCTAAAAACAAGGGAACTGGCTTTGAAACGTAAAAATGCAAACAAAGAATCGAACCAATCATTTATGCCATCTCTTATCGAATTAGAAGAAGATTTAAAATTAAAAGCAAAGGAAAGCCGAAGAGTTAGAACAACTGCCGCTAATATAAGGAGAGAATCTAAGAAATCAACGATTCCTAGCGAAAATAACCAACCCGTTATCAAAAACCCAAATCGGAATCAAGGTTTAACAGAAGAACAAGAACGATTACTGGAAATTATGTCAATAGAAGAAGCCTTTGAAAAGGGAGTGATTGGATAATGAATAATCAAATTAATATTTTAGAGCTGGATCGATTCCTGGGTTCCATTCATTACACAATACCTACAGTTCAGATATTATCATTAAAAAAGACAGTAGAAGAGTGGATTTCTATGAATGATTATGGTGCAATTATTTATGGAAAATCTCGATCAGGAAAAACAAGAGCTATTCATTATATATCCGAACAGCTTCGCAAAAAATATGGTACGCAATTACCAATCTATACCTACTGTGCAACGGACCACAAACCAACCGATAGAAACTTTTATTCCAATCTTTTAGTAGCCATTGGACATGAAGAACCATTTAAAGGAACTGCCGTTCAATTAAAACAACGTTTACTCAATCGTATGATTGTAGATGCCTTAGATACAAAATATCGAAGAATCATACTGTTTATTGATGAGGCATTTCTTTTAGATGCAAAAGAGTATTTGTGGTTAGTTAATATTTATAATAGCCTGAACTTGAACGATATTCTCCTTACTATATTTTTGTTTGGAACGAATGAATTGAAAGAACAAAAAGCAAGATTTATTCGAGCGAATAAGGAACAGATTGTACTACGATTTATGCTCAAAGAGTTCCATTTTAAAGGGATTACTTCAATATCTGATTTATCTGTGTGTATGCATAGCCTGGATAAACCATTTTATTTTGGAGAAGAAAAACAAGAGATTGTATTATCTAACTTATTTTTTCCAATTGCATATGCGGATGGAATGAAACTCGGAAGTTACACCAACGACTTATGGGATGCATTTGAAAAAGTAAAATTAAACTACAACGTTAATACCGATGAGATCCTAATGAAATTTTTCATGGATACGATAATTTATTGTTTAAGGAAATATGGAACATATGGAGAAAAGTTATATGCTCCAACAATAGAAGAGTGGGAGAACGCAATGATTAAAGTAGGGTTTGTATCTTCTCAGTTAAAGCAATAACTATAAACTTAGAAAGGATGAGATTCTATTAGTTGTTATACTTGGAGAATGGAGTATAATCTTCCCTATGAAACGTTATGGGGAAAACGGGAAAAGTTTTGTTTCTTGAATGTTTGTAGCCACCGTGGTTTCAAATACATTTTATCACATTCTGTAGATGGCGGAGATTATTCTACAAGGCTTCGCAAAGGGTATAATAAAATTATTCTGTTTGAGAAACAATTGTTAGACAAAAAAGTTCCATTTGAGAAAAACCATCTTCGCAGCTATTTTTTACCTAAATTAAAATACTGTCCAGAATGTATAAGGAAAGGGTATCATTCCATATTTCATCAATATCTTTTTATGGAACGATGTTTTATTGATAACCAAGTGCTGATTGAGACAGATATTCCTTTCAATAACAACCTACATAGTATAGAAATGCATTCCAACTTTATGTTAGAAAATTATGTCACCGTAGAATCAATTGTAAAATCTACCGCTATGAAGGGTGTCATAGAAAAGGCATATAATCAATTAAATCAAACCTGTGATTTTTTGGATGTTATGGATTTTAATCAATCCGGATCATTATTGTTCCAAAGTACGAAGCAGAAAATCCAAGAAATCTTATTTCATTCTAATACATGGAATAATGGAATATACGAGATTGGTAGATTTGAGAGGGCAAACTTGTAAAACACTTGTAACCAGGTGATTGAAGCAAATTTAAAGAAAAATCATCAGTATTATAAAAGGTTTTTAACAACTTTCTCAGATACTCCTTATGAAGAATATCATGATATTCAAATGAAACTATGCCAAGATTTTTCCTGTATGATATTGCAAAATATTATTTTTCAGGTGATAGGAGAGTGCGGTGGACTTGATTCGTATTATCGGATCAGTGATGAAATAACAAGTAATACCTTGTCACGATCCAAGAAAAAAATTCTTCTCTATTTATTTACAAGAGTTATCATGGAAATTGGATATGTTGAATGAAATCATGAATAATACGAATAGAAGAGAATCCTTTGAATGCTTTATGGATGTCATTATCGGTGATATATTCCAGAACCTAACCAGATAATTTCAAATGCCACTTTGTTCTGATGTGAAAATATCATTTGAAAATAAGTTATAATTTTTTACATTGATTATAAAGTATTTTCAAATTTCACAAAGCAATTATAAAGTATCTTCAAATTTTTAAAGAGATATTTCCTATAATTGAATGT
>OVXI01000351.1_pt1 | contig 10992 bp, 10 predicted proteins | sample 1732031 | NCBI WGS metagenome assembly OVXI01 (sample SAMEA4545821, study PRJEB24839) | metagenome | biome: chicken; feature: ceca content | place: Italy | collected 2013-05 | reverse complement strand
AAGTAACACCGTCTCATAATATTTGGACTAATATGTTAAAAGCATTTATAGTGGGAGGGATTGTTTGCTTAATTGGTCAAGTTTTAATGAATTGGTTCTTATCTATGAATATAAAAAAAGAAGACGCAGGAACTTGGGTATCAATTTGCTTAATCGGAAGTTCTATTTTGTTAACGGCGCTTCATCTTTTTTCTCCAATCGCAAAGTTTGCTGGAGCGGGGGTATTAGTACCAATTACAGGATTTGCCAATTCCGTTGCAGCACCAGCAATTGAGTATAAAAAAGAGGGTCAGGTATTTGGAATTGGAGTTAATATTTTTACTATTTCAGGACCTGTTATTCTTTATGGAATCTTTAGTTCATGGTTGCTTGGAGTGTTATACTATTTATTGCAAATGACAGGAATCATGGGAGGCATGTGATGAAGAAAGGAAAAGCTAGTATTGAATTTAGAAAAAAACCACGTATTTTAGGAGCATCTTCCGTAGTGGGACCAAAAGAAGGAGAAGGTCCTCTTGGAAAACTATTTGATCAAGTAGAACAGGACGATAAATTTGGAAAAAAAACATGGGAAGAGGCAGAAAGTGAACTTCAAAAACGTGCAGCAGAGCTGGTGATTCAAAAAGCTGCGGTAGCGAAACCATCCATTCGTTATCTATTTGCAGGAGATTTGCTTGGGCAGGATATTGCCACTTCTTTTGGATTATTAGATATGAATATTCCATTATTTGGTCTTTATGGAGCCTGTTCTACAATGGGAGAATCATTAAGTTTAGGCTCGATTGTAATGTCAGCAGGATATGCAGACTATGTTATGTGTTTAACTTCGAGTCATTTTGCCAGTGCAGAAAAAGAATTTCGATACCCATTGGAATATGGAAATCAACGTTCCGCTTCCGCTACATGGACGGTAACTGGTTCAGGTGCAGTTATACTTGGCCAAGAGGGAGGATTTGCTCAAATTGCAGGAATTACAACGGGAAAAATAATTGATTATGGAGTGAGAGATTCTCAAAATATGGGGGCGGCGATGGCTCCGGCTGCTGCCGATACAATCGCACAGAATTTACAAGATTTTGAAATTTTGCCAAGTGAGTATGATAAAATTATTACAGGAGATTTAGGAAAAGTCGGTCAGAGAGCATTGATCGATTTGTTAAAGAATCAAGGCTATGATATTGAAAAACAGCATATGGATTGTGGATTAGAAATTTATAATATGGAAGCACAAAATGCAGAAGCAGGAGGAAGCGGCTGCGGCTGTGCTGCTGTAACACTTTGTTCCTATGTGCTTCGAATGATTCAGGAAAAGACATGGAAAAAAATATTATTTGTTCCAACAGGTGCGTTGCTTTCTAAGACGAGTTTTAATGAAGGGCAGACGATACCTGGAATTGCACATGCAGTGGTAATTGAACAAGTAGAATAAAAAATAAGGTTGCGGTATTAGGAGGCAGAAATGGAATATATCAGAGCGTTTTTGGCTGGAGGAGCGATTTGTGCGGTAGTACAGTTATTAATGGATAAAACGAAATTAATGCCTGGTCGCATTATGGTTTTACTTGTAGTAAGTGGAGCAATACTTGGAAGTATTGGACTTTATGAACCATTTGTGCAATGGGCAGGAGCAGGAGCGACAGTTCCACTGTTAGGATTTGGAAACACACTTTGGAAGGGAGTAAAAGAAGGAATTGAAACCGAAGGGCTATTGGGATTATTAAAAGGTGGATTAACTGCAAGCGCAGCAGGAATATCGGCAGCATTAATATTTGGATATCTTGCATCTGTTTTCTCTCAACCCAAAATGAAAAAATAATCTAATAGAAATAAAGAAAAAATTTGGTATACAAAAGAATGCGTTTTGACTCGGCAATAAAAACCATTTCAAAATGCATTCTTTCTTAACTTAATATAAGCTGCTATTGTAAAATTATTATACAACATCTCTTACTTTCTGGAGCAAATGATGCAGAAAGATTAGTTGTTTTGTATTTCTGATGGCTTGTAGTTCCTAGAAGTATTCGTGTTTGGAACAATTATGGCAGTTCCAAAAAATTCAGGCAGATGAAAATTCGGCTCCGTACTGTTAATTGGATAGGCAGAGGCATAATGTTCAATTTCTGGTGTTTCGGATATTTTGAAAAAATTACAGCGAAACGTAAAACCCTCTGAAAATGAATTAATATCATAATAATGACGGATTAGAGTTTCTGGAATCCATGTGGAAACGGTCCAGTGATCGGAAAATATTTCTGCTTGACAGTTGCAGGAAAGTACTTCTTCCTTCGATAGAAATGTCCGGTGGAATCTTCCTTCACCTCTTTGAATCAAAAGTGAACCATTTGCATTCATTTCAAAATTCATATAATTATGAGAAGAAGTTTCTTTCGAAAAGCAGAAAAATCCTTCCATCGCACTATCTTTATATACCATAGAATTAGGTCCAAATTGATTACGCATAGGGTTTGATTCCATACAGCTCATCTTTAAGAAAAATCCCTTTCCAGGAATATATCCAAGTTGTCCTGTTGTTTCAGGATGATAAACACAATTCCAGCGAAATTCATCTACAGTAAAAACAGGACATTGTTCAATTTCTTTTTCACTGGAAAGAATAAAAACAGGATAATCAGAATTCATATATCCTCCTATTCTTGAATGGAGTGGATAAATAATCCACTTCGTAATTTGGGTTCAAACCAAGTAGACTTTGGAGGCATCAATTTTCCACTGTCTGCTACTGCAAATAGTTCCTGAATCGAAGTCGGATACATGGAAAATGCCACTTTCATGTCCGTATGGCAACGTCGTTCCAATTCTTCGGTACCACGAATTCCTCCAATAAAATCAATTCTTTGATCGGTACGCAGATCTCCAATTTTTAAAATCGGAGATAGAATATATTCATTTAAAAGAGATACATCTAATCCCTTAATTGGATCATCGTTGAAAAACTGTGGAAGAAGATCTAATTGATACCATTGATTGTTTAAAAACATACCAAAGCTGCCTTTATGAGAAGGAATAACTGCATTAGATTTTGCAGTAACTAAAAACTTTTTGCAAAGAATGGACAAAAATTGTTCCGTTGTAAGGCCTGCAAGATCTTTTACAACACGGTTGTAAGGAAGAATAAATAATTCATCATCTGGGAAAAGAACCGAAAGGAAGTAATTAAATTCTTCTTGACCAGTGTAGTTTGGATGAGCGATCCTTCGATCAAATCCAACATGGACGGCAGATGCAGCACGATGGTGGCCGTCGGCAATATAAGTATGAGAAATTTTTTGAAAAGCCACTTCTAAACGATGGATGCTGTCGGGATTTGAGACTTTCCATACAGTATGACGGATTCCGTCATCGGATAAAAAATCATAAATAGGAAGCGATTGTTTCTCATGATATATGATTTCATTGATGGCAGAATTCGAACGATATGCCAAAAAGATAGGACCAGTTTGTGCATTGCAAGCATCCACATGATGGATACGATCGGCTTCTTTTTCAGCCCGGGTGTTCTCATGACGACGGATGACACCATTGGCATAGTCATCAATAGAACAACATGCAACGAGACCTGTCTGTGTCCTTTGATTCATCGTTTGTTCATAGATATAATAACATTGCTCGGAGTCTGTGATAAAAATTCCCTCCTGGATACGTTTTTGAAGCAGTTCATTTGCTTTTTGATAAACACGGGGATCATAGGTATGAACGGAATCCTCGAACTGTGTTTCCGCACGGTCGATTGCCAAAAAGGAAAGAGGATTTTGCGAAACGATATCACAGGCTTCTTTTCGATTGTATACGTCATAAGGAAGAGCTGCCACCTGTTTTGCAGCAGAGGCAGCTGGTCTTATGGCTGAAAAAGGTTTTACAATTGCCATAATATTCCTTTCAATTATTTTTCAATAATACGTACTCTTAAAACTGCGTTTATATCTGAAAGTTTTTCTAAATAATCAGGCTGCATTGGATGATCTAAATCAAAGATTGCATAAGAATAGGAGCCACGGCTCTTGGAAACCATATCACGAATATTGACATCTGCTTCTCCAAGAATACTTGTAAATCGTCCAATTACATTTGGAACGTTGCGGTGTGCAATGCAGACACGGACAACGCCCTGTGGAATAGGGCCAAGGCTGCAAGCTGGATAATTGACGGAATTGGTAATATTTCCATTTTCAATATAGTCCATTAATTCCTTTACTGCCATAACAGCGCAATTGTCTTCTGATTCTTCTGTAGAAGCTCCAAGATGTGGAATTGCAACAGTATTTGGCATATTTGAACTCTTAGCATTTGGGAAGTCAGTAATATATTTGCGAACCTTTCCAGTAGAAAGTGCTTCTGCCATATCGTCATCGTTTACAAGGAGATCTCTTGCAAAATTTAAAATAATAACGCCATCTTTCATCTTAGCAATCGTATCTTTGTTAATCATGCCTCTTGTTGCATCTAACAATGGTACATGGACGGTAATATAGTCACAGTTTTCATAAATTGTATCATTGTCTTTTACAACATGAATATTATGTGACAAGTTTAAAGCGTGTTCTACCGATAAGTATGGATCACATCCATACACTTCCATACCAAGATGATTGGCTGCGTTAGCAACTAAAACTCCAATTGCTCCAAGACCGATTACTCCAAGCTTTTTACCAGTAATTTCGGTACCGGCAAATTGCTTTTTACTCTTTTCAACGGCTTTGTTAATGGAAGGATCTTCTTTGTGATCTTGAACCCAATTCGCACCGCCAATGATGTCTCTGGCTCCAAGTAACATACCTGCCAACACGAGTTCTTTTACACCATTTGCATTTGCACCAGGTGTATTGAATACAACGATTCCCTTGTCAGCACAGTTTTCCAGTGGAATATTATTAACGCCAGCGCCAGCTCTGGCAATGGCCAGTAAAGAGTCTGGAAGCTCTAAATCGTGGACGGAAGCACTGCGGACCAGTGCGGCATCTGCTTCAGCAAAGTTATCAGTTAATTCATATTGATCCGTTAATAAATCCATACCTACATGGGAGATTGGATTCAGGCATTTGATTTTTGTCATAATTACAGATTCTCCTCTTCAAATTTCTTCATAAACGCAACGAGAGCTTCTACGCCTTCTATTGGCATTGCATTATAAATACTTGCACGCATACCGCCAACAGTACGATGTCCTTTTAAATTTACAAGTCCAGCTGCTTCTGCCTCTTTTACAAACTTAGCGTCTAAATCTTTGTCACCTGTCACAAAAGGTACATTCATTAGAGAACGAGAAGCTGGTTCTACGGTACCATGGAACATCTTACTTTGATCGAGATAATCGTAGAGAATGGCAGCTTTCTTTTCATTGTATTCCTTCATTGCAGCAAGACCGCCACGTTTTTTCAGCCATTTGAATACTTTACCACAGATATAAATACCATAACAAGGCGGCGTATTATATAAAGAGTCGGCATCTGCATGTGTTTTATATGTAAGCATGGTTGGAGTACCTGGAAGAACGTCTTCGGTAATCAAATCTTCACGGATGATTACAATTACAACGCCAGCAGGTCCGATATTTTTTTGGACACCACCATAAATAACACCATACTTTGTTACATCAACTGGTTCGGATAAGAAACAGGAAGAAACATCGGCTACTAAAGTTTTGCCCTTTGTATTTGGAAGTTCTTTAAACTTTGTTCCATAAATGGTATTATTTTCACAAATATATACATAATCAGCGTCTTCACTTACAGGCAGGTCACTGCAATCTGGAATGTAAGAGAAAGTTTTGTCTGCGCTGGATGCAATACAATTTGCTTTGCCATATTTTTGGGCTTCCTGGTAAGCTTTTTTTGCCCATTGTCCAGTTACAATATAATCAGCAACTCTGTTTTTCATTAAATTCATTGGAATCATAGCAAATTGCTGAGAAGCACCACCCTGTAAAAACAATACTTTGTAGTTATCAGGAATATTCATCAACTCTCTTAAATCAGCTTCTGCATCTTTAATAATCTTGTCATATACTTTGGAACGATGACTCATTTCCATAACGGACATACCGCTGCCCTGATAATCTAACATTTCATCGGCAGCCTCTTTTAATACTTCCTCTGGGAGCACTGCAGGTCCAGCGGAAAAATTATATACTCTACTCATTCCAAATCACCCTCCTAAAAATCTAATTTGATCCTCTCTTTTGCTAAAAGAAGAGGCATCAATACCCCCATTCTAGTAGTAAAATAAGGATTCGTCAAGTCTTTATTTATTACTTTATCATAGAAAAGTTAGAACTAGAACCAATTTTAGCAATAAATAAAGTAGAAATAAATGAAATTGTGATCAGAAATTCACAAAATAAACATAAAATGCACACAAATTTATAGCATAACGTTCACAATTCCCGATTAAAATGTGAAAGAATGAAACAAAATATTTTAGGAGGAAAGTACAATGATTGAAGTAAAAAATCTGGTCAAAAAATATGGAAATCATATTGCAGTAGACCATTTGAGCTTCACAGTAGAGGACGGTCAAATTTACGGATTTCTTGGTCCAAACGGTGCAGGAAAATCTACCACAATGAATATTATGACCGGGTATATTGGGGCAACACAGGGAGAGGTATTTATTGATGGACATAATATTTTGACTGAGCCAGAAAAGGCAAAACAATCAATCGGATATTTGCCAGAAATTCCTCCACTTTATGTGGATATGACGGTGCTGGAATATTTAAATTTTGCCGCAGAATTAAAAAAGATAAAAGCTTCTGAACGGAAAAATGCGGTGGAAGAAGCAATGAATCTAACTCGTTTGGATGATGTGAAAACCAGGTTGATTAGAAATCTTTCTAAAGGTTATAAACAAAGAGTTGGACTGGCTCAGGCTGTGCTTGGAATGCCAGACATTATTATTTTAGATGAACCTACAGTTGGTCTTGATCCAATTCAAATTATCGAGATTCGAGATTTAATTAAAGAACTTGGAAAGAAACATACTGTTATATTGAGTTCTCATATTTTGTCAGAAGTCAGTGCAGTTTGTGATCATATTATGATTATTTCGCATGGAAAGCTGGTAGCAAGTGATACACCAGAAAATCTAATGCAGATGATGAAAGGCGGACATACATTAGAAATGCTTATAAAAGCAGAGCCGGCAAGAGTAAAAGACATTTTAAATGTTTATGAAACAAATAATATTGTAAGTCAAGAAATTAAAAACGGAGAAGAAGAAGGGACAACCGCAGTTACAATCACCCTTGGAGAAGAAAATCCAGATTATGATGTAAGAGAAGATTTGTTTTACTTATTTGCTGAAAATAAAACTCCAATTATTATGATGCAGTTAAAGAAAGCTTCGCTGGAAGAAGTATTTATGGAATTAACAGGGGCAGAAGAAACGAAGCAAGAAAAGAAATCTCATCGTATTGGCCTTTTTAGAAAGAATATAGAGAAAGAAGCAGAAAGTCTGGTAAATGGTGACTCGGCTCCAGATCCAGAAGAACAGGAGGATGAGAATAATGACAGCGATTTATAAAAGAGAGTTAAAAGCATATATGACGTCAATGATTGGTCCGCTGTTTATTGCTGCTTTAACTGCAATTGCAGGGGTTTATTTTGTTGTCTATAATCTAAGAATTGGTTATCCATATTTTTCTTATGTATTGGGAGGATTATTGTTTATTTTTCTTTTGATTGTTCCAGTATTGACAATGCGTTCGCTGGCAGATGAGAGAAAGTCGAAAACAGATCAGTTATTATTGACATCTCCAGTTTCAGTCGGAAAAATTATAATGGGAAAATATTTTGCTATGATTACAATTATGGCAATTCCAGTTCTTATTTTTTGCCTTTGTCCACTGGTTATTAAAACAGGTGGCACAGCTTATTTAAAGGCAGATTATGCGTCTTTATTCGCATTTTTCCTAATGGGTTGTGCTTATATTTCCATTGGTATGTTTATTTCTTCTTTGACAGAAAGCCAGATTATTGCGGCAGTAGGAACCTTTGGTGTTTTATTATTTTTCTACCTGTTAGATGGAATCGTAGGAATGCTTGGCACAACTGCATTGTTTTCGTTTGTTGGATTTTTAGGAATTTTAGCCATTATTTGTCTTATTTATTATGGAATGACGAAAAACTGGATGGCAGCTTTGGGAGTTGGAATAGTCGGAGCAATTGTGCTCATTTTGTTGTATGTGTTTAACAATGAAATGTTTGAAAGTGCGTTGCCAAACCTTCTTTCCGCTATTTCCATTAATGCAGTAATAGAGGCATTTATTAATGATCAAGTATTTGATGTAACAGGATTGGTTTATTATATTTCAATTTCGTTTGTATTCCTTTTCCTGTCATCGCAAATGATTCAGAAACGCAGATGGAGCTAGGAGGAAGAAGCGATGAACAAAGTAAAGAAATTATTTTCAAATTCACAGTTTAAAAATGGAAATTATAGTGCATTATTAATTGTTGTTGTCATTGCTATTGTAGTGGTAGTAAATATGCTTGTTCGTCAGCTTCCAGGAAGTATGACGAATCTGGATATGAGTGATACATTAATTTATAGTATTGGCGATACAACAAAAGAACTGCTTTCCAATATGCAGAAAGACGTAACCGTAAAAGTAATCGCAGAAAATGGAAGTGTGGATTCTCGAATTGAAACATTTCTCCAAAACTATGCAGACTCTTCCAGTCATATTACAGTAGAATATATTGATCCAGTTTTGCATCCATCCGTATTAACGGAGTATGATGTAAGTGAATATAGTTTGGTGGTAGAATGTGCAGAAACAGGTCGTACAAAAACAATTAATTTTGGTGATATTATTGTATATGATCAATATTCTTATTATCAGACTGGTACTGCTACAGAGCAGGAATTCGATGGAGAAGGTCAGCTTACAAGTGCCATTGATTATGTTACAAGTGATAATTTAAAGAAAGTATATTTATTAAGTGGACATGATGAATCCAGTTTCTCTACTGCTGTACAAGACTTAGTAGATAAGGCAAATCTGGAAACAGCATCCTGGAATATTTTAACAGATGGAGCAATTCCAGAAGATTGTAATTTATTAATTTTGTATGCACCAACGAAAGATTTATCGGATGATGAAAAAAATGCTTTGACAGAATACGTAAATTCTGGAAGAAATCTAATGATTTTACCTACAGTTACAGGTGAGCCATTACAGAATTTAACCGCTTTGATTCAAGAATACGGATTACAGCTAACTAATACTTATGTAGGAGATGAAGAACGTTATTATCAGGGAATGGGAAGTCCATACAATTTCTTCCCTACATTAACGTCTTCTTCGATCAATGTTTCTTCGGATGCAATGTTGTTTGTATCCGCAGTTGGAGGAATGACTCAAGTAGAACAGCCAGCAGCTGACTTAACCATTGAGCCATTTATGACAACTTCTGAACAGGGATTCGTTTTAGATCCAGATACACAAGATAAAAAAGAAGGCAGCAATGGTACGTATCTGTTAGGAGCGACAGTAACTAAGACAATTGATGAAAATACAAGTGGAAAATTGATTGTGTTAACTGCAACTACATTGATTCATGAAAGTATTACATCTAGCTTTAGAAACTTAGACAACTTAGATGAATTTACAAATATGTTAACTTGGTACTTTGATGATACGAGTAATATTTCGATCCCAGCTAAAAGTCTGGAAATTCCATATAATACATTTGTATCCATTGGAGGATGGAGTTTATTATTCATTGGAATTATTCCATTGACTGCATTGGTTGGAGGATTTGTTGTATGGCTCAAACGTAGAAAAGCATAAGGAGGGCATACACGATGAAAAAAAAGAACACAATATTAATGATTCTTGTTGTAGTATTAGTAGTGCTATGTGCTGGATATGTTGGAATTGTGAAGTACAAAGAAGTACAAGATCAGAAACAGCAAGATGCTTCTGAAGCAGAAGAAGAGGCAAATAAAATTGTTTTAAATCAGATGGATAGCATAACTCGAATTTCTTTTAATACAACGGATGGAGAGTTAGCATTTACTTATCATGATGACTCATGGCATTATGAAGCAGATGAAGCATTTCCGCTTGATGTCAGTAAAATAAATTTAATTCAAAACAATTTAAATCCATTGGAAGCTACGAGAAAGCTGGAGGAAAAAGAAGATTTATCTAATTATGGGTTAACGCAGCCAGCCAAAACAGTGACAGTTACCGATGCTTCTGGTAATCAGAAGGTTTTGAATATTGGAAGTATGAATGAATATTCAGGAGACTATTACGCAAGTATCGCAGGCGATGATAATGTGTATACAATAGGCACAGAACTTGTAAATAGCTTAGACGTTACGTTGGATGATCTGTTGAAACTGGATACGATTCCATATTTGACTGAATCAGATATTACACAGATTGAGTATAAAACGGCAGCCGAATCAGTCGTTTATAAAAAAGAAGAGAGAGTAAAAGCAGCGGAAGAAACAGAGCAGGAAACACAATCTTCTGCAGCAGAAGAAACATCTGCCTCCGCAGCTTCAGAAGCCGAAACGGAAACGGTATGGACGGAAACGAGAAACGGTACGACTGTAGATTTAAATGATAGCAGCAAAATAACCGATGCAATTTCCAATATTTCACAATTAAGTGTTAATTCCTGTGAAGCCTATAACGTAAGTGCAGAGCAGCTTGCTGCGTATGGATTGGATGCGGCAAATAGTAAAGATATTATAATTACTTACAATGATACTACCTCAGAAACACAAGAGCAAAAGACATTTACACTGCATATTGGAAATCTATCGACACAACAAACTTCATATTACTGTGTTCGAATTGATGAATCTACTCAAGTAGATAGAATTGTTGAGTTTAATATTGATGATATTATCAGTAGTTTACAACAGGTAGGAGAGCCAGTACAGGAAACAGAAGCAGAGTCTTCTGATGCAGCTGTAGAATCAGCAGCAGGAAATTAAAATTATAAAAAATAAAGG
>OVXI01000350.1_pt1 | contig 11014 bp, 10 predicted proteins | sample 1732031 | NCBI WGS metagenome assembly OVXI01 (sample SAMEA4545821, study PRJEB24839) | metagenome | biome: chicken; feature: ceca content | place: Italy | collected 2013-05 | reverse complement strand
CATAAGTAATCCTTGCCCGCCGGTTTGAGCAGGAATGGCTCAAAGTTCCAGCTCATACTTCTGTTTGTCATGGACACTGATCTCCTTGCCCAGCTGCACTTCGATGAGTTGCAGCTCGGTATCTGCGATGACGGTGTGACGGCAGCCCGCCGACATGGTTACCACGTCGCCGACCTTTACTTTCTGCTCCATCCCGTCCACGATGGTACGGCCCTCGCCGGCGATCACCGTCCAGACCTCGTCCCGGTGCTGGTGGCTGTGGTAATTCATCCGGTGGCCGGGCATCAGGGTGACCTTGATGGTCATGCTCCCCTCTTCGACGTCCAGCACCCGGAAGCTGCCCCAGCTCTTTTCCGCAAACATGACCCGGTGGGTCAGGGTGTTCACAAAGGGCTTGATGTAGCTGGACTGTTCCTTGTCCGAGACCAGAATGCCTTCGGGGCTGGCCGACACCACCATATCCTTCAGCCCCATGCAGAGGATGGGGACGTCCAGCTCGTTGATGACGTGGACGTTGTCGCAGGACTCGTTGAAGAGGGCCTCGCCCACGGCGTGGCTGTCCATCGCCTCGGTGAGGGTGTTCCAGGTGCCCAGATCCTTCCAGGTGCCGGCAAAGCGGATGACCTCGATCTCCGGCTCATGCTCTACCACCGCATAGTCGAAGCTGATCTTTTCCAAGGTGTCGTATTTGTTGAACAGGTCGTGGTAGTCCTCAAAGTCGATGAGCTGGTGGGCGCGATCCAGCACATAGCCCAGCCGGAAGGCAAAGACACCGCCGTTCCAGAGAGCGCCCTGGGCGATGTATTCCTCGGCCAGCGCCTGGGAGGGTTTCTCCTTGAACATCGACACTTTGCTCAGATTGTCCTTGCTGGTGGGGATGATGTAGCCGTATTTTTCACTGGGGTAGGTGGGCTCGATGCCCATCAGGACCAGGTTGGCGGGGCTGACCGCGGCCTGCTCTCCCAGCGCCTTGAGGGCCTTGAAATAGGCGTCCTCGACGTAGGGGTCCACCGGGCAGACCACCACCGGTTCTTCCTGCCCTACCCCGCGGATGTCTTTCAGATAGGCCGCGGCCAGGGCGATGGCCGGGAAGGTGTCCCGGCGGCAGGGCTCCACGCTGATGCCCACGTCCTCCCCCAGCTGGTTGTGGATGGTGGACACCTGGGACTTGGAGGTGGCAATGGTGACGGTGGCGTCGGCGTCCACCGTCTTGATCTGGCGGTAGACCCGCTGGACCATGGATTCCAGCTCGCCTTTTTCGTTGTGGAAGATCTTGATGAACTGTTTGGAGCGGATATCGTTGGACAGGGGCCAGAGGCGCTGGCCCGAGCCGCCGGAAAGCAAAACCAGATTCATATACGTCTCTCCTTTTGTACGCAAAAGGCCGCACCCGGTCAGGATGCGGCCCATCTTTTCTTATCGCTCGGCACGCATCGGGTTGTGCAGGAAGTCCTCATACGCAAGGCGGATGCCGTCTTCCAGCTCGGTCTTGTAGGTCCAGCCGAGGGCGGTCGCCTTGGAGACATCCAGAAGCTTGCGGGGGGTGCCGTTGGGTTTGGTGGTGTCCCATTCGATCTTGCCGGTGTAGCCCACCACCTTGGCCACCAGTTCGGTCAGCTCCTTGATGGTCAGCTCCTTGCCGGTACCGGCGTTCACCGTCTCATTGCCCGAGTAGTTGTTCATCAGGAAGACGCAGAGGTTGGCCAGGTCGTCCACATAGAGGAACTCACGCAGGGGGCTGCCGTCGCCCCAGCAGGTGACGGTATCCTTCCCCTCCACCTTGGCCTCATGGAAGCGGCGGATCAGGGCGGGCAGGACGTGGCTGTGGGTGGGGTGGTAGTTGTCGTTGGGGCCGTAGAGGTTGGTGGGCATGACCGAGATGTAGTCGGTGCCGTACTGGCGGTTCAGGAACTCACAGTATTTCAGGCCCGAGATTTTGGCCAACGCATAGGCTTCGTTGGTCTTTTCCAGCTCGCCGGTGAGCAGATAGCTCTCCTTGATGGGCTGGGGCGCCATCCGGGGATAGATGCAGGAGGAGCCGAGGAATTCCAGTTTCTTGCAGCCGTTCTGCCATGCCGCGTGGATCACATTCATCTCCAGGATCATATTGTCATACATGAAGTCGGCCAGGGCTTCCTCGTTGGCTACAATACCGCCCACCTTGGCTGCCGCCAGGAAGACATACTCCGGCTTTTCCTCGGCGAAGAAGGCTTCCACCGCATCCTGCCGGGTCAGGTCCAGCTCCTTGTGGGTGCGGGTGACGATGTTTGTATAGCCCTGGCGCTCCAGCTCCCGGACAATGGCAGAACCTACCATGCCGCGGTGACCCGCCACATAGATTTTTGCGTTTTTCTCCATCATAGTTATGACCATACCTTTCCGCTGCGCTGCAAGGCACCAAAGGGAATGAAACACAGTGCCTCTAACGCAGCAAGTCAAAATTTGTTAGAATGTACTTGAGGAGGCAGGCACACTACAGAGCACGTGAAGGTGAGTAGGTTCAACCTTTTTGCTCCTTTACGTAGCCAGCGCCAGCAGCCGGGAGGCAATCTCCGCCGCGGCGTCGTAATAGCCGGTCTGGGCCGGGTAGCGGATCTGTTTCAACTCATTCAGCAAGGCGGGCATATCTGCCAGCTGCTCATAGGTGATTTTGACCGCCAAACCCTGCTCTTCCAGCAGCCGGATGGTGGTGCGGTCCTCCAGGACACTGTCCCGGGCAAAGAGGGCCATGGGTTTGCGGGACAGCAGGCATTCGGCTACCGTCCCCCACCCTGCCTTGGTGATGACGTAGTCGGCCGCCGCCACATAATCCTGAGTGTTTAGGGTACTGTAGGGCACTACCGTGACATTGCTACCGGTCAGCGGCACGCCCTCGGTGGTGTAAACGTGTGCCTTAACCCCTTCCACCGAGACCGGCCGGGTGAACTGCGCCGACATCCCCAGCGCTACAAAGACGATGGGGCAGCTGTGCCGGCTGCGAATGGCCGCGATTTGCTCTGGGTGAAAGGGCCGGGCTACCAGAGATGTCTCGGTCAGTTCTGCACCCGGCAGAAATTCCAGCATCTCAAGATTGTGCAGAGCGTACAGCATTCCGTGGCGGATTTTGGCATATTCGACGGCGTAGGCCTTCCAAATCCGTTCCGGCAGGAATTCCCGGTAGAGCTCGGTCCAGGTGAAGTTGCCCAGATAGAGCAACGGTACCCCGGCCTGCTCGCAGGCGGAAATCGACCACAGCGGCATATCACAGAGGGCCGCCGCAATATCGTAGGCTTTGAGCCACGAGGCCTCCCGTACCGACCGTTCCGGCAGGCAGGACAGGTAATCTTCACAGGCTTTGGTCAAAGTGGGCGTGTCCACCAGCAGGGTGCCGGGCTGTAAAGTCAGTCCGATGTCGGTGTGCTCTGCCCGATAACGGACGCGGGCCAGCTGTTCGGGGGTGAGCAGCTCCTGCAAGTTGGCTCTTGCGAAATCCAGGTGCTTCGCGCCGCAGACCAGATACACAAGGTCCTCTGTCCGCCACACCGCCTCTGCGATGATGGGGAGGTTCCGGGCGATGTGGCCGAAGCCGTGGTCGGACAGGTAGAAGCAGAGATTGCAGGCTTTCATCTCAAGCGTTCTTCATGGCCTTTTCCCGCTTGGCCAGCTCGCGGTCATGCTCGGCCATAATCCGGACCAGCTCCTCGTAGCTGGTCTTCTGGGGGTTCCAGCCCAGAACGGTCTTGGCCTTGGTGGGGTCGCCCCAGAGATTGTCCACGTCGGTGGGACGGAACCAGGCGGGATTGACGCAGACCAGCATCTTGCCGGTGGCAACATCATAGCCCTTCTCTTTCAGGCCAGTGCCCTCCCAGCGGATGGTCATGCCGTTGGCGGCGAAGGCCTTCTCGGTGAAGTCGCGGACGGTGTGCTGAACACCGGTGGCGATGACGAAATCCTCGGGTTTGTCCTGCTGCATGATCAGCCACATGCACTCGACATAGTCCTTGGCATAGCCCCAGTCACGGAGGGAGTCCATATTGCCCAGTTCTAGGTGATCCTGCAGGCCCTCGGCGATGCGGCCGGCAGCCAGGGTGATCTTGCGGGTGACGAAGTTCTCACCTCGGCGCTCCGACTCATGGTTGAACAGGATGCCGTTGACTGCGAACATGCCGTAGGCTTCGCGGTACTCCTTGGTGATCCAGAAGCCGTACTGCTTGGCGACGGCGTAGGGGCTGTAAGGGTGGAAGGGCGTGGTCTCCTTCTGGGGGATCTCCTCCACCTTGCCGAACAGCTCGGAGGTGGAAGCCTGATAGACCTTGGTTTTCTTGGTCAGGCCCAGGATGCGGACGGCTTCCAGGATGCGCAGGACGCCCAGGGCGTCCACGTCACCGGAATATTCGGGCACATCGAAGGAGACCTGCACATGGCTCTGAGCGGCCAGGTTGTAGATCTCGTCGGGCTGCACCAGACCGATGATCCGGATGAGGGAGGACGAGTCGGACAAATCGCCGTCGTGCAGAGTGATGGCGTTTTGGGCGATGAGGTGGTCGATGCGGGCGGTGTTGGAAATAGAAGCCCGGCGAGTGATGCCGTGGACCTCATAGCCCTTCTCGAGAAGGAATTCTGCCAGGTAAGAACCGTCCTGGCCGGTGATGCCGGTGATGAGTGCGACTTTGCTCATGTTGATGCTCCTCTATGTTGATATGATGGATTTTGTAACAAGTAAACCATACCGCAAAGGGGCGGGAGGTTCCATTGACGATGTTGGGGAGTTCTTGACCGATGTTGACATTTTGTGCTTGAAAGAAAAGGGCAGCGTACGGTCGGATTCTGTACGCTGCCCTCTGAGAATTGACTTATCTACCTTTCCAACTCTTGCGGAATTCCGTCGGGCTTGTACCCTCCACCTTCTTAAATAAACGGCTTAAGTAGGCCGGGTCGATCTGCAGCTCTGCCGCCAGCGTCTCTACAGTCTTATCCGTAAAGCGGAGCTGCTGCTTGACCCAAGTGACCCGCGTCTGATTCAGATAGGCGTTGATCGTCATGCCATAGCGGTCTTTGAAGAGCTTCATCAGGTAGTATTTATTAAGGTAGAAGCTGTCGGCCAGATCGTCCAGGCTGATACGCCTCTTGAAGTTTTCATCAAGGTAATCTTTGATCGCCTGGATATCAAGTGTATCCGGCGTTGCTTGCATTTGCGTATCATCCCAGGCGTCCTCCATAAGCAGGATTAAGAGAGAGGACAGCTTCTCATGGATCCGCATGTCCCGAACATAGTCTGGGGAAGATGAAATGGTGTACAGCTCGTCCAGGATGTCGTGGTAAGATTGCAGCTGGCTAGTCTGGAACACGGGTTTGCCGCCACGCTCCTGATACTTGCGGTAGATTGCACTCATGTTGGGACCGTAGAAATGAACCCACTGGAGGGACCATAATTCTTCATTTTTCATTTTCGCATCTGTGCTACTTCCTGTCTCATGGCTGTACGGCTTCTTGCAGTCGATGAACACACAATCACCGGAATGGAGGACATAGATTTCATCATCATAAGTAAGCTGTCCTAATCCACTTAAAACGGTAAAGAAAAGGCAGGAATTTAAGCTGCTTCGTTTGTTTTTATGGGGATGAGTAGCTTGCAGCGTCCCCGTTTCCTGTAGATGGATGAGAGAGGAACGTGCGAAAGCGGATGGGGTGTAGATGATACGGTTGGAGGAAACAGAATTTGTTTTTTCAAAAAATAAAGATTTGTCCATATTCTGTTTCACATCTCCTGTTACAATAAATTTGCCCTTGATATATGGCAGCCAGCCATAGGGAAGGGACATCTCGTTGTCTAAGCTGTAGAATGGAGAGGTAATGGTCTGATTTACACCTCCAAGGGCTTTTATGTCCGTAATGTAGTCAGTCAGCCATCCTCCCGTTCGCAGCGTTCGATTTGTGCAGGTTGAGCCTGAGCGCTCGCGTCAGCAAACAGATGGAATCGGCAATGGGAAAAGATGGCCTTCGTCCATTGCAAATTGATTTCAGGAGTGTTGAACATGAACGCAGCAGGTATTGATGTTTCCAGCAGAAAGAGCACCGTAGCAGTACTCCGTCCTTTTGGTGAAGTGGTTCGGGTACCTTTTGAGGTAAACCACAGCGCCGAGGGCCTTGCCAGTCTAGTCCAGCAGTTGAAAGCCATTGAAGGGGAAACCCGCGTGGTCATGGAGCACACCGGGCGCTACTACGAAGCAGTAGCCAATGTGCTGCATGAAGCTGGTTTCTTTGTCAGTGCTGTCAACCCCCTGCTCATTAAGGAGTATGGAGGCAATTCTCTGCGCAAGGTCAAAACGGATAAAGCGGACGCTGTGAAAATCGCTCGATACGCTCTTGACAACTGGGCCGATCTGCGGGATTATACTCCTATGGACAGGATTCGTTACGACTTGAAAACCCTTAACCGCCAGTTCCATCTGGCCTCCAAACAGAAAACCGCAACCTCCAACAACCTGATCGCCCTGCTGGAGCAGTCCTTCCCCGGCGTCCGCAAGTGCTTCGACAGCCCGGTCCGCAGCGACGGAACCCAGAAGTGGGTTGACTTTGCCCACGACTTCTGGCATGCCGATTGCGTCCGAAAGCACAGCCTGGCTGCCTTTACGGAACGCTACCGCAAATGGTGCAAGCGCCACGGATACCACTTCAGACAGGGTACAGCCCAGCAGGTTTACGACCTTGCCAAGTCTGTAGTGGTGTTGGTGCCAAAGAGCGATTTGACCAAAGTGCTGGTACAGGAAGCTGCCAACCAACTCACCACCATTTCCAAGTCTGTGGAGACCTACCGGGCCGAGATGGCCCATCTGGCCTCTCAGCTGCCGGAATACCCCGTAGTGATGGGAATGTATGGTGTGGGAGATTCCCTGGGTCCTCAGCTCATGGCGGAGATTGGAGACGTGCGCCGGTTTGAGCGGAAACAATCCCTCGTGGCCTTTGCAGGCGTTGACCCCATGCCCAACCAGTCCGGGGAGAAAAACGTCCGCAGCAACAAATCCTCCAAACGCGGTTCGCCCTATTTGCGCAAGGCGTTATTCAATGTGATGATCTGCTACTTACAGAAGGCGCCGGCGGACGAGCCTGTATTCCAGTTTTTGGATCGCAAACGCGCGCAGGGAAAGCCTTACTACGTCTACATGACTGCCGGGGCTAACAAGTTCCTCCGCCGTTACTACGGCAAGGTCATGGAGTATCTCTCCACTCTGGAGGATCTGCCGCCGGTGGATATGGACTCTACCGGATTACCGAAACACCCTTAATCTCTTCCTAACTCCTCTGGCCGGCGCTCGGCGGCGGCCTTTTTGTGCTACTCATTTTTACTCACCCTCTCCCTGTAAATTTTCTTCTGTCAAGTCCTCTTGGGGGCTTGACTTTTTATTTGCAGGCTTTGGAAAAGAGCGCCGGAAACAGGCCGGTGCAGCGGATGGTGACGCGGCAGGTCACCGTCTTGGGGTGCTGGCGGAACCAGTATTTTGCCCGGACATTTCTCGCACCATCGCAGCGGGAGCTTTCACACAGGCGTCCGCCCACATAGCTTTTCAGAAGGGCCCGCAGACTGCGGAAGCCGTGATAATATCTGCCGTCCTCACTGCGGCAGCACCACTTGTTTTGGGACTCGTGCCAGAAATACGCATTGTCACACTCCCAGCGTCTGCGTTTCCGGCTCCACCGAAGGGTCAGCGAAGCAGACAGATCTTTTTCTTCGTATCCTTCGGTTTCCTCAAAAGAGAAAGGAGGCGCCGTACCGAACATGGTTTCGTCATAGCTCATATCACATTCTCCATTCATAAAATTGCTGTCTGGTGATCAGGAAGGCCACCGCATACCGGATAAAGTCCAGAATGCTGGTGCCGTCAAACCGGATGCTGAGGAAGGCGTAGACCGCCGTCAGCACCAGCGGAATAAAAATTCCGGTCTGGGTCAGCGCCAGGACGGAGAGCAAAAGCCCTACGCCGATGACGCCCACATCCTTGAGTTCCCAAAGCCACAGCATTGCTTTGGCGGTCAGGTTATCGGGATAGATGTACAGGATAGTTCACCTCCAAGAAAAAAGCCGCCGGGGTTCATTCCCCGGCGTCCATGCGGTATCTCATTCGTTGGTCGTTTCCTCGGTCTGGTTCTGCGCCTCATATTCGGCCAGCGCCTGTTCGATGAGTCCGATGACGAACTCCTTCTGGCTGATCTTCCGGCCGCGCTTCTTTTCGGCGGCGATGAAGTTCTTCAGCCGCTGATCCAGTTCCTCAGAGATTTGGAATGCCAAGGTTTTGGTTGCTGCCATGATCGTTTTTCCTCCTTCGAAGTGTTCTTTGAGTACCAGTTCCACATATTCTCCCAAGGTGCTCAGCGCCAGCTGCTCTTTCTCCGCAATGACCTTGGCGTGGAGGTCTGCGGGAATCATTGCACAGAGATTCTTTTTCGCATTCATGGAGCGTTCTCCTTTCTGTATTTTGCAGGCAAAGCATACTGCACCCAAGGACAAATAGCTATTCACACAACCAAACAAAGAAGCAAGCGTAAACGAAGCAGAAGCAACAAGGCACATTCAGCTTGCCAGAAGCACCAGCGAAATGCCATGGAGAACATAGTCCACGCACGGAATGGCAACGGAATTGCCCAGTGCTTTGTAGCGGGCTGAGTCCGAGGCGCCGGGGATGGCTGTCCAATTGTCCGGGAAGCCCTGAAGGCGCTCACACTCCAGTGGGGTCAGCCTGCGAATCAGCTTTGGCCGGCCTGTCCCTTGCAGCACAAGATCTGTGGCATCCTTATGCTGACGGGCACTCTGGGTGCTGACCACCTCGCCGTCCTTGAACACATCCACCCGCTGCCTGCTGAATACCGCATGGTGGTCGGTTGCGGTCAAGGTATAGGCGATGTCCTGCTGATAGCCGATGCCGTTCCCACCGTTTTTGGGTTGCCTGTCGATGGCGTTGCCGGTGATGCAGAATACCGGTTCCTGCTCTACCAACGGCACATTGTTGCCGCCGGTACCGTACCGTGCGGACATGGTGGGAGCGACCCGATGCGGACCGGTGTAGCGGGAGTCGATGCCGTGGTTCTCATAGACCAGCGGCTGGTGTCCGTGTTCCTGGGCTCGGAGAGTCCCTGTCACATTTTCACTGCATTCCATGACGCTGCCGCCCTGGTCGTTGAGGCACAAAACCGATGGCATGCAGTTCCCGCCAGCGCTGCCCTTCAGCGTGGGGGCGAGTTCTTCGCCATAGCCGATGCCTCCAGCTGATGCTCCGGCTCCAGCGGAGAAACCGGCAATAAAGGTCTGATGCTTCATCCTCGGTTGCGCTCCCAATGCTCCCGCCACATCGTGGAGGTCTCGAACTTCATCGCGCTGGTTTGTGGCAAAGGCAATCGACTGAACAGGGATGTCAGGTACCTCAAGAAAAAATGAAGCAATCCCAGACTGGATTTCCAGAGCTTCCTGAAGCTTTTTTGGAAGTCCTTTTCCTCGTTCAAAAGCTCGGCGGAGAATACCCAGGCAGGCTTTCCTGGTCAAATAATATTTGTCCGGCGGATCGTCCTGCAAAATCTGCGACAAGGAAGATTCTTTTTCTTCTCTGGGGGACACCCCAGTATTGAGCGTCAAGGCATCGCCACGCCAGGGAGAAATCAGTTCCCAATACGATTCGCCCAGCAGATTCCCAGCGCCCGGTGTCAGGTCGAGGGACTGAAACACCACCGACTTTAATTCGGACGATCTCCTCGAGGACGATCCGGAAGTCCTCTCCTTTGGGAGTTCCGCTGGAGAAGGCTCCGGGAACATTCTCCCACACCATAAATCGAGGTCGTATATAGAGAGCTGTTCTGTTTCGTAATCGTTCTGCATTTCTCATCTCCTTTACAAGTCTGACCTGTTCCATGAACAAGCCGGAGCGCGCGCCGGAGAGACCGGCGCGGTTTCCGGCCACAGACAAGTCCTGACAGGGAGAGCCGCCGCAGATGATATCCACCGGCGGCAGCTTTGCTCCGTCAAGCTTTGCAATGTCGCCCACATGAACCATATCGGGAAATCTAAGCCGCGTCACCTCGATGGGGAAGGCTTCGATCTCACTGGCCCACACAGGTACGATGCCGTTGTGAACCGCAGCCAGGGGAAAACCGCCAATCCCGTCAAACAAGCTGCCCATTGTCAGCATCTTCATTTAGCTACCGCCTGAACAACGGTCCTTGTGGTATTGACCGCAGCCTGAGCGGTATAGACTGCAGACATGATATTGGCTCTTGTGGTGGTATCCAGACCAAAGGCGCCGGCAATACGGGGGATCTCGCCGGCGGACAGCATCAGACCAAGGCCAAGGAGGGCATGGTCCTTGAATACCATGAGACCGGCGATGAGAATGGTGGATTGCAGGAAGGCGGTTAGACACAATCCGATAATCTGCTTGCACCATTGGATAAAGCCATCCGTATAACCGCGCGGGACGCTGAACATATAGAGACTGCCCACTGCGATTTGAATGAGCAGAATGCCGCCGCGCTTCAGGTTTGCGAAGAAGACCTTTATCACGGCGTAGGCCATCAGAATGATGCAGAATAAAAGCATGATTGAGCTGGTGATGGAAGCAAAGCCGAAGTATGAGCCGGTGGTCATTCCAGTCAGCGAATCAATGCCGCTGAGTGAATTCACAATCTCGGTTGCCGCCTCGCCGATGGAGGTGCCATACCCTGTGATCCCCGCGGTGAGGCTTGCCTGCAATGTGACGGAAAGCTCATAGAGCCGAATCGGCACAACCGTAAACAGGCTCACCGCCATAAAGCCCTTGATGGCACACAGAGCGGTTTCTTTGAGGTTCCCTCTGCCGGAGGAATACTCGATGCCGCACTCAAAACAGGCCACAACGAGACCGGTCACATAGAGCGCCCAGGCCAGATAAGAGAAAAACAGTACAATGCTCTGCACCCAGCTCAGTTCGAACAGCTCGACGCCCATGTTGCCCATCTCGGCGAAAAAGTTTCCGAGAAAGCCCATGACCTGACCGTAGATCCAATCCACGAT
>OVXI01000348.1_pt1 | contig 11065 bp, 13 predicted proteins | sample 1732031 | NCBI WGS metagenome assembly OVXI01 (sample SAMEA4545821, study PRJEB24839) | metagenome | biome: chicken; feature: ceca content | place: Italy | collected 2013-05 | reverse complement strand
CCGTAAAGCCCACCGCCGCCGGGGATAGTTCCCCCAGATAGGGGCAGAAGTTAAAAATAACAGGAGGTAGCAAAAATGAGTATCAGCGAGTTAGACATGAAGGTGAAGGAGCTGCGGGAACTGCGCCGGATGGCGGAGGAACTGCAAGCGGAGATCGACGCTGCACAGGACGCTATCAAGGCCCACATGGACAGCCAGGGTGTGGATACGCTGGCCGGGTCTGATTGGAAAGTGACCTGGAAGCCCGTCACCAGTAGTCGCATGGACACCGCCGCGCTGAAGAAGGCCCTGCCGGAGATCGCGGAGCGGTTTATGAAAAGCACCACCAACCGCCGCTTTGTGCTGGCATAAGGAAAGCCCCCATACCCCAGCCGGTAAGCAAGAGGGTATGAGAGCCACCACCGAACACCACCAGGGGGCCGGTGAATATATCTTACCGGCCTCCCTCTATTTTGTCAAGGGAGGAACTACATGAGTAAAGAGCTAATGCGCCGGGCCATTATCGACATGATTTTATGGACGGACAGCGAGGAAAAAATCAAGATTATTTTCCGGTATCTATCCAGCCTTTTGAAAAAGGTAGAGGGCGGGAGCTATGAATAAGGAGCGGGAGGAACACACAATGATTGACGAAAAGGCCCTTTCTATCATGGCCGATATTATGGATGGCGTTGAGCAGACAGACGAATGGAAGGACATTCAAATGGGCGACCCCGGCATTGAGGCTGCCGAGGGACGATGGAGCCGGGCTCTGGAGAGCGCAAAACCCTATCTCCCACGGGAGCTTTATAACGAACTATCAGACGCCAACTGTGGCGAGATATCGGCATACAGTGATGTTGCAATCCTGTATGGTATGCGGGTGGCGGCGGTTATCCAGGCGGTAACCGCAAACCCGGCAGCAATGACCCGGTTTTGGCTGGAGAGGCAGGAGGCAAACAGATGAACACAGTCGAGCAGATCAGGAGCTATGTGGAGCGGACGAAGGTAAAAGACGGTTATAGCCTGGGCTTCCGTGAAATCCAAGCCCTGTTCTATATGGCAAAAGATGACCCCGTTGACGCCCTTGTCCTTGCCTTTGAGTTTGGAGAGGCCAAGCGGGAACGCTATACCAGGAGGGCACGGGTATGATAGCAGAATACCGGAATAATATGTACATCGTTTCTGGTTTCCAGCTATCGGAAATTTCCACCATTATTGACACCCTTACCGTTGTGCGCCACGCGCTCCACGGCGAAAGCGTATCAAGGGAGGTGATAGAGGCGGCGGTGGAGATTGCACAGAACGCCCTGGGGGATACCCTTGATTATATCCTTGAACACCAGAAAACAGAAGTTAATATAGAGCCAGAATAAGCGAGAGCCGGGGAGCAATCCCCGGCCTTTCTCTTAGGTGGAGGCCGCTCCTGTTTTTTGTGTCCGGTTTATGGGATACCATGAGTTCAACAATAATTCAACTCCGATTCAAAAAGTTCAACTATTTTACTCCACGATACAAAACGATGAAACGGAAAAACCTAGTAATATCAATACTTTGTGGAACATTAGAAAACGATATAAAACGGGAATTTCTGAACTCATAACCCGGAGGTCGCAGGTTCAAGTCCTGCCGCCGCAACCAGAAAAGTACCCGGAATGGATCATTCCGGGTACTTTTTATTACTTTTCAAGGGGGCTAAATTTTGGCTTTCTAACACTTTTCTAACACATGCTCCCAGGAATTGGGGTCAGCTTCTGCAAAACCGATAGATTTTCCGCCAATGTGGAGGCCATCCGCTGGTGCGCCGCCGGCGCAGAGTGGATGTAGGTGTCGGCGGTAAAATTGTAGTTGCTGTGCCCCAGCCAGGTCTGAATGTCCTTCAGCGAGTAGCCCAAGTACAGCATGATCGTGGCGCAGCTGTGCCGCAAATCGTGGAAGCGGATGCGGCGGAGCTGGTATTTCTCCAGAACCTTCTGAAATTTTTGGGAAACATAGTCCGGCTGAAGTAATGTGCCCAAATCGTCCACGCAGACCAAATCCGTGTAACGGGGATCATAGCTGGTCCCGCATAGGGACATCTGAGCCAGCTGCTTTTGCCGCAGGTTCCAGAAGTACTGATAGGAGTACTGGCAGAGGGGCAGGCTTCGTCTGCTGCAGCTGGTCTTTGTGGTGTTCTCCCGTACTACAGCCAGGATCCTGTCTCCGTTCTTTTCCCGTACCACGGTCGTGTCGATCTGGAGCCAGCGGGTCTCGAAATTGATCGAGGACCAGCGGAGCCCCAGCAGCTCAGACCGGCGCAGGCCGTAGAAGCTGGCAAGGAAAATGGGGACGGCGATATGCCGGTGTTTAAGGTGATCTATAGATCCGGCCCCTACGTCACAGACACGGGGCTGCCCAAGTACCACGATGACGAGGCTCTGGAGATGGTCATCAGTTACTGCCAGGACACAGCCAAGACCGGAGGGCAGTACATCGGCGGATTCGGCGTGAATGTCGCTCAGGCAGCCTATGAAATGAATCTGCTGGCCTGGACCTACGGTGCGAACAAGGGGCTGCGTCTCCGCCACTGGATCCTGGCCTTTTCCAGTGATGAGGTCAAGCAGTTCGGGAGCAATGTCTATCCCATGCTGGAGCACATCGCCCGGCAGGCCGCCGCCTACTATGGTAGCCAGTATCAGATTATATACGCCGTCCATATGGACCAGGACAATCCCCATATCCATTTCGTGATGAATACCGTCAACTATGTCACAGGCCGCAAGTATCCTGGCGACAAGGCGGACTACTATGCCTATCAGAAACACCTTAAAGATATCCTTCACCCCTACGGACTGTACATGATGGCCGTTTCGGATGATGGAAACAGGTCTGATTTCTAACATATTTTTGATGTATTTCTTAAAGAATAAAGGAACATCATGGTAAAAAATTAACGAAAAGGAGACAAAACGTATCATGAACGAACATGGGCTCGAAGAGGCCATCAAAAATATGAGAAACCGAGGCATTCGCCTTGACCGAGAAGGAGATATTTGGAGCCAGGACGAGAAGGACCGCCTGGAAGAACTGTTTTATGAAGGAGTGGGGATCAGCGAGATCGCCATCCGGCTGCAGAGGACAGAGCCAGCTGTCATCCAGCAAATCGAAAAGATGGACCTATACCAACGGAAAAGCTACCCTAAGCGTCGCAGATCCTTCGCCAAATCCGGGAGCTGCCTGTGTCAGCAGTGCACAGCTGACCGCAGCATCTGCCCACTATACGAGGAAGGCGAACAAGAGGAGGCTTGCTGATGCTGGAACAGTACGACGATGTGATGACCACCGAAGAGGCGTGTGAGGCACTGAAGGTAGGCTACAACACCCTCTATGAGTTATTGAACAGCGGACAACTGAAAGGGTACCGCAACGGGCGGACGTGGCGCATCCCCAAGCTGGCGGTCCAGGAGTTCATCCTGGAGAGTGCCAAACTGGAGCCATGATGTAGTAAGATTTGCTAGATTTTGAAAAATGACTCTTCCGTTTAGTGCGAAAATAGGCGTTTTTCAAGACGTCATCCCAAAAATCTAGCATCCTGCTTGTTGATCTGACCAACCAACATGATTTTCCCTTGAAATCACAGGTGAAATGCGTATATTACCACACCATTCTCTCTGAGGGGTGCGGATCGCTTGGAATACAGTGATGAACAGCGGCTTGAAAAAATCATTGTTATAACAATCACCATGCCGACCGTTTCACAATCGGCATGGTGATTGCTATCTCTCAGGAAAGGCCGTAGAATCCGGCTCCCTCATGGCCTGATTTGCTAGAAATTTTAAAGAGGTTCCTTATTTTGATGAAGAAAGCGCCCTTTTTCAGAGGGTCTTTTGAAAAATCTAGCACTTCCGGCACGCACCGCCCCAAGAGTGCAGCAAGGCCGCTGGAGATGGTGCCTGGTGGCCGGAGATACTGTACCGGGCCGCCATGCCGGGACTTCCTCGGGAATGCCCTTGCGCTTGCGCCTGGATTCACCCTTGATCTGGATGGTATAGACGTTGTAAATAATCCAGACACAGATGGCGGCATCCAGAGGGCATACAGATCCTCGTGCCGCTCACTGGCGTCGTATTGGGAGCAAAAGATCGTGGACGCTATTGCGGATCATTGGCGCACCAGATGCAAATACTCAGCCAGCTGTAATTAATCCATCAATTCGGTCACATCGCATTTTAAGGCTTTCGCAAGTCTTACTACAATATCGAATTGAGCCTTATTTAAGTCTTTGCTTTTGCGCTCATATGCTCGGATGGTATTTATGGAAACACCGGATTCTGTTGCAAGTTCTTCCTGTGTTAAGCCGCAAAGCTTTCGGGCCGTCTTCAGCTTGCTCTCGCTCTTTGCAAAATGGGCGTCCAACACTTCATAGCTCTTTTGAATGTCTGCTTCATGCAGTGTTTTGTAAAGCCCTACAAGCTCATTGTAGGGGACAATACCAAGTATGCTTTTGAAGGTGCGGTCGGAATACCATTGATAATGCGTCAGCATCCAGCCGACCCAATAGGCGGGACTTCTTTCGTAATTCTCGATCAATTCGGTATGATAGCTCTCGCCCGAGGTCTTTTCCATAACTTCTAAAAACAATTCCAACCCGCTTTTCCCTGCGATATATTTGGGATTACCGCTTTCAAATTGCTCTGCAACATCGGATTGAATAAAGCGATTTAAAAAATCTGTACCATCCATGCCAAACACCACCACCGCATCGTGGAGCATATTGCCAATGGCACGGGACGCTTTACTCAGATATAGCTGACTGTAAGCGTGGGTCGTCATGCTTCATATCCTCCCTTATAATATCGAGAACAAATAGGTCATCCATGAGCTGCTGCAAGTCCTTTTTCTGATTTGCGTAAGCAGCTCGTGCGTTTTGGTCCCTTTCCGCCCGCTTATAGTAGTATTCACGGTAGTCGGCAATATCGTACCCTGTAAATTCAATCTGTTTGAACGAGCGCTTCGAAATCAGTACAACTTGTTCTCCAAGCGTACCCAGCTGCATGGCACGGTTCAGATCCCGCAGTGAGATCGTATTATTTACGAAGTCTTCGGCAAAGGAAAAATAAGAATCATCGGCACGATAGCCAATCATCACATCAACATCTGTTGTATCCGGCAAAAAACGGTCTAGAATTAAGTCTCTGGCGTTATTGCCAACGGGAGAAGAAATATCAAATCTTCTATGTGCAAGAAGGATGGCAAGCCAGTTGAGGATGTTGAACTTGCCTTGGGTCAAGTGCATTACGTTCATCCCATTAAGATGTAGGATGTACTTGCTTGCATAACCATCATTTTTTATGGGACACGCCCATTCCTTCGCAAGCTCAATGCTCTCCGTGCAGTAAAATCCCTGCCCGTAGTCGTTGTATTTCTTGCCTATACCAAACTTGGGTGTCTCAACGATTTGTTGAGAACCGTGGTAGATAATCAGGTCTTGTTTCATAAGACACCTCCAACATAATACTCTAGTATTATCTTGCCTTCATTATAATACCATGGTATTAGTTTGTCAACGAATTTCACTTGGTACCTTATTCAACTCGCCCCGCTGCCCTGCCCGTCCAACTTGCAAAATATGATTATATATCATAACCATGAGGCCGTGGGATGATCCTGCGGCTATCCTTATTATATTGGGAGGACATGGCTATGACTGACACCTTCACCTGTACCTGCTGTCGAGGGGAACATCCCCTGGCGGAACGAACGGAGTTCAACGGCCAGGACCTGTGCCCGGACTGCCTGGCGGAGCGCACCATCCTCTGCCGGGACTGCGGGCGGCGGATCTGGGCAGACGAGAACGAGGGCAGCGAGGACCACCCCCTCTGCCAGCACTGCTACGAGCGCCGCTACACCAACTGCGACCGCTGCGGGGCCCTGCTGCGGACCCACCAGGCCCTGTACATGTACGGGGACGACGACGAGGAGCACGCCTACTGCGACGCCTGCTACCGCCAGGTGAGCGCCGGCGTCCACGACTACTGCTACAAACCTGTGCCCATCTTCTACGGAGACGGCCCCCGGTGCCTGGGGGTGGAGCTGGAGATCGACGAGGCCGGGGAGTCGGGACGCCAGGCCAGGCGGCTCTGTGAGACCGCCAACCGGGACCATGAGCACATCTACATCAAGCACGACGGTTCCCTGGAGGACGGCCTGGAGATCGTCACCCATCCCATGACCCTGGACTACCACAGGAGTGAGATGCCCTGGCCGGAGGTCATCCGCCGCGCCCTGGACATGGGCTACCTCAGCCATCAGGCCGGCACCTGCGGCCTCCACGTCCATGTCAACCGTTCCAGCCTGGGGGACACAGCGGAACAGCGGGAGGACACCATCGCCCGGATCCTGTTCTTCGTGGAGAACCACTGGAACGAGCTTCTCCGCTTCAGCCGCCGGACGGGGAAGCAGATGGAGAAGTGGGCGGCCCGGTACGGGCGGAAGGACGACCCGAAGGCCGTCCTCCACAGCGCCAAGGCCTCCGAGAATGGCCGCTACACCTGCGTCAATCTGAACTGCGTGGACACCATCGAGTTCCGCATGTTCCGGGGAACGCTGAAGTACAACACCCTCATCGCCACATTGCAGATCGTGGACAGGATCTGTGATGTGGCCCTTTTCTTGTCCGACGAGGAGGTCCAAGCTCTCACATGGTCTGAATTCGTTTCCGGCCTCCGGGCGGACAAGACTCCGGAGCTGATCCAGTACCTAAAGGAGCGCCGGCTCTACGTCAACGACCCCGTCCAGGTCTCCGAGGAGGTGTGAGAGAGATGTGCGCGATTTTCGGAGTGTTGGACTATATGGGCAAGCTCACAGCATCCCAGCGGCGGCAGACCATCCGGGAGCTAGGGAAGGCCGCCGAGGTCCGGGGCACCGACGCCACGGGCATCGCCTTCTTCCACGAGGGGAGGCTCCACGTCCAGAAAGCCCCCAGGCCGGCAAGGCGGATGAAATACCGCATCCCGGAGGAGGCCCGGTACATCATGGGCCACACCCGGATGACCACCCAGGGCAGCGCCAGGAGGAACCAGAACAACCACCCCTTCGCCGGGAAGGCCGGTGACAGCCGGTTCGCCCTGGCCCACAACGGGGTGATCTTCAACGACCTGGAGCTGCGGCGGAGCAACAAGCTCCCCACGACCGCCATTGAAACGGACAGCTATGTGGCAGTACAGTTGATCGAGCGGCAGAAAGAAGTGTCCCCCCACAGCCTCCGCAGGATGGCGGAGGTGCTGGAGGGACACTTTACATTTACGGTGCTGGACCAGGAGGACACGATGTATTTCATCCACGGGGACAATCCCCTGACCATCTGGTGGTGCCCGGACATGGGGGTGTACCTCTATGCCTCCACCAAGGAGATCCTGGAGCGGGCTGCCAAGGCCCTGGGCATCCGGTGGTGGCGGAAGGAGGCCATCGAGCCGGACCAGGGGACCATCCTGGCCATTGACCGGGAGGGGCAGCGGAGCGTCAGCCGGTTCGACGACTCCAACCTCATCGCCTCCTGGCGGTGGTATTCGCCGCTGTGGAAACCCATCAATCACCAGGAGGACGAGTACCTGTCCATGGTGATGGACATGGGGGAGCAGCTGGGGATCTCCCGGCAGGAGCTGGGGCTGCTGTCCCGGGCGGGGTACAGCGCCTGGGATATGGAGGACCTGCTGTACGACGACGCTCTCCGGGCCTGCTGCCTGGCCGACGCCCGGGCGGAGCTGGCGGCGTGGTGAGGGAGAGGTGTCGGCTGTGGATGCGGCTTGGGGTTTCCCTCACCGTGTCCAGATATGAAGAGGCGGCCATCCTGGAGGATGACAGTGAACTGGCCGAGAAGACACTGCACAGGCTCCTGGCGGAGGGGCGCTTCACCCCGGACGGCGACAGCGATATCCCTGGCGGTGTCGTGCTCGCGTTCAACAAAGAGCACGGGACAGGGTACAGTGTCCGTGATATCAGCTTGGATGTGTAGGAGCAGCGCTGTGCCAGTGGTGTACATCGTAGAAGCTATGAAGCGTCTGGACCTGAAATCCAGCACGTTCTATAGGAAAGTCAGACAGATGGAGGAGGTGAAGTAGATGCAGTGGACATTACTGGGGTTTGTCACCACTTTGGCGGTACTGTGCATCATGGAGAATGTTTAAGCTGCTGGGGCGGATCATAAGGCCGCCGGAAAGGAAGGTAGAAGAATGCCTATTATCTTTGCTGTCCTGGGTGCTCCTTTAGCCCACCTTGCTGAGGGCGTCATTCTGGGCGCCACCGTGTATCTTGCGATCCATGAGAGGAGGGAGCAGCCGAAGAAGTAAGAACACTGTGTCCCCCGGGAGGTCATTCTCCCGGGGGACAGCCAGCTTTGTTTTTTACTCTATCATAGAGATGCCGTCGTATCTCAGAAGTTCAGAGAAGACGTTATTTTCGTGCGATATGCTGACGATAACACGACAAAAACTGAGAATCGTTTTATGGAGGGATCGCGTATTTGAATTTACCGATATCTGTAGACCAAAAGCAGCTGATGGACGTGCTTCTGAACGTGAGTACCGTCCGTCCGGTCTTTATCTGGGGACCACCCGGGATCGGGAAGTCCGCCATTGTGGAACAGTTCGCCTCGGACGTGGGCCTGGAGTGCGTCTCCCTGCTGGGCAGCCAGCTGGCGCCGGAGGATATCATCGGCGTGCCCCAGATCGTGGAGGGGCGCAGCGTCTTCTGCCCGCCCCGCATGATCGCCAGGGAGAGGCCCTACTGCCTGTTTCTGGACGAATTGAATGCCTGCTCCCAGGAGGTGCAGAAGGCCTTCTACTCCCTGATCCTGGAGCAGCGGATCGGGGAGTACCGGCTGCCGGAGGGGTCCATCGTCGTGGGCGCGGGGAACCGCTCCCACGACAACGCCATCACAAAGCCCATGTCCTCCGCCCTGCTGAACCGAATGTTCCATGTGGAGTTGCGGGTGGACAGCCGCCTCTGGCTGGAGTGGGCCGCCGCCCATGGGATCCACCCCTGGGTCTACGACTACATCTGCGCCCGGCCGGACCAGCTGTGGAGCCAGCCCCCCAAGACGGAGGAGCCCTTCTCCACGCCCCGCAGCTGGCACATGCTCAGCGACGCCCTCATCAGCTGCGGCGGGGGCGTCTCAGAGCAGGAGGTCGCCATCCTGGCCAACGGCTGCCTCACCGCCGCCCACGCCATCCAATTTGCTGCCTATGTGCGCCAGGTACGCAGCCAGTATTCCTGAACGGGGAGCAGCGCTGGCCGGACAGGCCGGAGGAGCGGGATGTGCTGTATTTCCTGGCCCAGAGCTTCCGGGCGCGGCTGCTGAAGGAGCTGCCCCGGAACCGCGGCAAGCTCAGCGGAGAGACCCAGGCTCTGGCCCTGCGGGCCAAGGAGCTGCTGGTGGAGCTGGCGGACATCAGCCCGGAAGTGGTCCAGATGGCCATCGCGCCGGAGAATGGAGAGGCACTGCCCGGATGGTTCGCTGTGGAGGCGGCGAGGGACATCCCCGCTCTGGCCAGGCGGAGGAACGGCTCGTGAGCCGGCACAAAAAAGGCCCTGCTGAAAAAAAGAAGAAGGCCGTTCCCTCCAGCGAGACGGCACTCCGCCGTCTGCGCCAAGGGCCTTTGGGTGGATTGGCCGCCAGTGTCCGGGTGTATCAGGATGGCCGCGTCCCCATGGCCAGAGGGGACTGGGCCTACGTGACCAGCCAAGGGGATATTTATCTGAACGACAACCGGGACGCAACAGCGCCGGAGTGGGAGTATGTGCTGGCTCACTGCATGCTGCACCTGGGGCTGGGGCATTTCCAGCCGGAGCGGATGGAGGACCCGCTGTGGTGCAAAGCCTGTGACCTGGTGGTGACCAGATTTCTCCGGGACAGCCGGATCGGGAAGCCGCCGCCGGAGTTCAGCGGGGAGCTCCCGGTCCCGGCAAAGAGCGAGGAGCAGGCGCTGGAGCAGCTCCGAAAAACTTCAAGGGGAGCGGACGCGGAGCGGTTTTCCACCATGACCCGGGGCAGGCCGGATATGGTCTGGACCGGGGAGAGCCGGGTGGACTTTGAGGAGCGGCTGGCCCAGTCCCTGCAGGCGTCCCTACGGGACGCGGTGCGGGAGGCGGCGGGGCTGCCGCCGGTGAAGGACCAGCCCCTCTGGACGGACGGCTATGTGTGTCGGGAGGCCCGGGACTGGTTCGTGTCCAGCTACCCCCTGCTGGGGGCGGTGGCGGCGGACTTCCGGCTGGTCAGTGACCGCGCCGCGGTCCGCCGGCTGAGCGTCCGGATCGCGGCGGTCTGCCCCCAGCTGAAGGAGATCTACATCGACCCGGGGGCCGCCCTTTGTCTGGAGGAGTGGAAATTTGTCCTGGCCCACGAGTTCCTCCACGCCGCGCTGTGCCATGCCCAGCGGTGTGAGGAGCGGGAGCCTCTGCTCTGGAATGCCGCCTGCGACTATGTCATCAACGACTGGCTGGTGGAGATGGGGATCGGGGCCATGCCGGAGGGGGCCCTGTTCGAGCCGCGGTTTCACGGCCTGACGGCGGAGGCGGTCTATGACCAGCTGTGGGAGGACGTACGATACTACCGGGGACAGGCCACAGGCGACCTGGTCTACGGGGACGAGGGCTGGTGGGATGGACTGGAGGGACAGGCCACAGACGCCTTTTACCGCTCTGCCCTTCAGAGGGGGCTGGCGTATCACCAGTGCTGCGGCCGGGGATCTCTCCCCTCGGGCCTGGTGGAAGAGATCTGGGCCATCAGCCGGCCTCCGATCCGGTGGGACGTGGAACTGGCCAAGTGGTTCGACGAGACCTTCGCGCCCCTGGAGCGGCGGCGGTCCTACGCCCGGCTGAGCCGCCGGCAGAGCTCCACACCGGACATCCCCTGCCCCGCCTGGCTGGCAGAGGAGGTCCCAACGGAGCAGCGCATCTTTGGGGTGGTATTGGATACCTCCAGCTCCATGGACCGGGCCCTGCTGGCGGCGGCCCTGGGCTCCATCGCCAGCTATAGCGAGGCCCGGAATGTCCACCTTGTCCGGGTGGTGTTCTGTGACGCTGCGGCCTATGACCAGGGGATCATGAG
>OVXI01000346.1_pt1 | contig 11101 bp, 8 predicted proteins | sample 1732031 | NCBI WGS metagenome assembly OVXI01 (sample SAMEA4545821, study PRJEB24839) | metagenome | biome: chicken; feature: ceca content | place: Italy | collected 2013-05 | reverse complement strand
GGAAGCCAAGACCGTCATCGCCTGTCTCGTGCAGGCTGCCGACGCTCTTATTTGGCGTATTCAATCGCGCGGCTCTCGCGGATGATATTCACCTTAATCTGGCCGGGATATTCCAGATCGCTTTCGATCTTGGTGCAGATCTGACGGGCCAGCAGCACCATGCGATCATCGGTGATGATCTCGGGCTTGACCATAATGCGGATCTCGCGGCCTGCCTGGATGGCGAAGCAGCGGTCAACGCCCTCGAAGGAGGAGGCGACTTCCTCCAGCTTCTCCAGACGCTTGACATAGTTCTCCAGATTCTCGCGGCGCGCGCCGGGGCGTGCGGCGGAGATTGCGTCGGCAGCCTGCACGAGACAGGCGATGACGGTCTTGGCTTCCACGTCCCCGTGGTGGGCCTGGATGGCGTGCACGACGGTTTCGCTCTCCTTGTACTTGCGGGCCACATCCACGCCGATGTCGACATGGGAGCCTTCAATCTCATGGTCGAGCGCCTTACCGATATCATGCAGCAGACCGGCGCGCCGTGCGATGGTGGGATCGAGGCCCAGCTCGGAGGCCATAATGCCCGCGAGGAAGGAAACCTCCAGCGAATGGTTGAGCACATTCTGTCCGTAGCTGGTGCGGTAACGCAGACGCCCCAGCAGCTTGACGAGCTCGGGATGCACTCCATTGACGCCCGCCTCGATGACGGCGCGTTCGCCCTCCTGCTTGATGGTGGCCTCGACCTCACGGCGGGCCTTCTCAATGGTTTCCTCAATGCGGGCGGGATGGATGCGTCCGTCGGAGATCAGGCGCTCCAGCGCGATACGCGCGATTTCGCGGCGCACCGGCTCGAAGCAGGAAAGGGTGATGGCCTCGGGCGTGTCGTCGATGATGAGATCAACGCCCGTCATCGTCTCGATGGCGCGGATGTTGCGGCCCTCGCGTCCGATGATGCGGCCTTTCATTTCGTCATTGGGCAGCGGTACGACGGAGATCGTGGCTTCCGCCACATGATCCGCGGCGCAGCGCTGAATTGCCATGGATATAATCTCGCGGGCGGATTTCTCCGCCTCGTCGCGTATTTGCTGTTCAAACTCCATGAGCTTGACGGCCTTGTCGTGGGTCAGCTCATCTTCAAGATTTTTCAGCAGGTAATCCTTGGCCTGCTCCATGGTGAAGCCGGAGATGCGCTCCAGCATTTCGAACTGGCTCTTTTTCACGGCCTCGGCTTCCTCCAGGCGTTCCTCGGCCTGCCGGATCTTGCCGTTCAGAATTTCATCCTTGTTTTCCAGATTCTCGATCTTCTTATCGAGCGTTTCTTCCTTCTGTTGGATTCTGCGTTCCTGTCGCTGGACCTCCTTGCGGCGGTCGCTGAGTTCTTTTTCGCTTTCGTTGCGCAGGCGGTGGATTTCGTCCTTCCCCTCAAGGACGGCTTCCTTCTTCTTTGCTTCCGCCGTTTTGATGGCTTCGCTTATGATGCGTTTGGCCTCCTGCTCTGCGGAGCCCATGGCGAGTTCAGCCTGCTTTTTCCGGTGTGCGATGCCAACAAAGAAACAGACCACACCAGCGGCCACAGCGCAGACGACCGCGATGATCACGGCTGCTACGATAGGTATCAAGTTGTTTGGACACCTCCTTGTCCTTCAAGGCGATGCCGCCCGCCCGGAGGCGTCAATCCGCGCGTCCGGCTTTGGGCGCACGAACGCCGTTCAGCCGGGGTGAAAGAAATGTGATTATATCAAAAAATCTCCTGCGCCCATGAGGCGCGCGGAATTGTACGGAATCACCTTAAAAAATTCATTTTTTTCAAGATTCATGGAAACAATAAACAGAGACCGGGTGCGTCACGCCCGGTAATCCGCGGAACGGCGGATAACGCCATTCTGCTTCTTATTGTAGCCTTTTTTCCTGTGCCATGTCAAGAATTTTGGTCTCATTCGATGCAAAACTGTACAGATAAATAAAAGCCGTTTCGGAAAAGGCCAAAAAAACGGACAGGAAACGGGGACACGCTTTCTTTTTTCGCATGGGAACGGGGAAAACAGGCTTTTGTGCACTTTTTCAGTCCGGGCAGGATTTTATTCCGAAAGGCTGCCCTCGCACAGCATTCCGGGGAAGCCCCACTGGCGGAGCACCTCATACACGCCCACGGCGACGCTGTTGGACAGGTTGAGGCAGCGGGCGCGGTTGTCCGGAATCATGGGGATGCGCACGCACGACTCATAGTTGGCGCGCAGCAGATCCTCGGGCAGCCCGGCCGTCTCCTTGCCGAACACCAGATAGCAGTTGTCCGGGTAGACGGGATCGGTGTGCGTGCGTCCGGCCTTCGACGAGAAATAGAAAAAATTTCCCTGGTTGCGGGAAAAGAAATCGGAAAGACTGTCATAGAGGGTGATGTCGAGCAGCCGCCAGTAGTCGAGCCCGGCGCGCTTGAGCTTTCGGTCGGCGATGGAAAAGCCCATCGGCCCCACCAGATGCAGATGCGCGCCGGTGGCCGCGCAGGTGCGCACAACGTTGCCGGTGTTCTGAGGAATCTCCGGCTCGACAAGGACGATATGCAAAGAGGGCATGAAACGATCTCCCTTTTCATTCAGATTTCTTTTTATCGTAGCACACCGGCGGAAAAAGCGCAACGGCCCGAAAAACGGGATTGTCAAAAACTGAGAGCCATAAAACACGGGAACGGGGGGAAGGATAATGCAGGGACTACGTTCCGCAAAACAAATTTATCAAGCTTGGAGGTTGGTGCAAATGTATCGTGAAACCATGGGTTTGGTCAAGGGAATCGGTATCGGCATGGCCGCGGCGGCCGCTGTGACGGCGATCGGCGCGAAAATGATGAAGGATAACAAGCACCTGCGCCGCAGCGTGCAGCGCGCTATGAACGCAGTCGGACAGGCTGCCGGCGATATGATGGGCAACGTCAGCTCCATGATGCACTAAAGCGTTTTCCAGCAATCCTGAAAGAAGCCCGAACGCAAAACATCCCGGACGCGCAGGCGTTCGGGATGTTTTGCGTTCGTATTGACAGAAGAAACTCGTTCGATATAATGGTATCTGTGGAAACCCACCGTCCGCAGTTGAGTTTTAGCCATTTTGTAGACGGTGTACGGTTAAAAAGACGGTTGCCTGACCATCCCGCGGGAGCGGAAAGGAAGGCATGTATAGAGCCCTCGCGGGAAATTTTTCTCAAAAGGGGTGATATACATAACGCTTCAGGAAGTTTTTTGGATTGTCTCGATTGGCTGGATTTTTCTTCAGGCATGGGACAAGTTCCATAACAAAAAGAAGTGAGCCGTCTGCTGCAACAGAACGGCTCATGGATTGTGTGAAGTGAAAGCTTCACAGATTCAGTAAGTTTTATGTATGCTGTGGCAACCGTCCGGGTTTCCACACTTTTATTATAAGCTGGATTCTCCACGTTGTCAACAGAAGGAAAAAGAAAGCCTGCACAAACCCTCTCTCCCATCTGGACAAAGGCGTGGAAAGGTGCTATGCTGTGGGAAAGCGGGCTTGTGCCCGCCTGATTTTTTGCCAAAAACGGGAGGGGCATGGATCCATGGCATCGGAGAGAGGCCGGATAAACGGCATCACAGAGGGCGTGATCTGGAAGCAGCTTCTGATCTTTTTCTTCCCCATCATGCTGGGGACGTTTTTTCAGCAGCTGTACAATACCGTGGACGCCGTTATCGTGGGACAGTATGTGGGCAAGGAGGCTCTGGCGGCCGTGGGCGGCTCCACGGGAACGCTGATCAACCTGCTGGTCGGCTTTTTCGTCGGCTTGTCCTCGGGCGCGACGGTCATCATTTCGCAGTATTACGGGGCGTACCGCCCGGCGGAGACAAGCCTTGCGGTGCACACCGCGACGGCGCTCGGCATTGCGGGCGGTCTGGTGTTCATGGTCGTGGGACTGATCGTGTCGCCGCTGGCGCTCACCGTCATGAGCACACCCGCGGATATCTTCGACCATGCGCTTTCCTACATCCGCATTTATTTCCTGGGAATGGTGTTCAACCTCGTCTATAACATGGGCGCGGGCATCCTGCGCGCTGTGGGCGACTCCAAGCGTCCGCTGTATTTCCTGATTTTCAGCACGCTTTTGAATGTGCTGCTGGATCTGCTGTTCGTTGTGGCGCTGAACCTCGGCGTGAACGGCGCGGCGATCGCAACAATTCTCTGCCAGGCGGTGAGCGCCGTGCTGGTGATGTTCACCCTCATGCGTTCGGATGACGTGTACCGCGTGCGCCTGCGGGATATCCGCTTTTCGCTGCCGATCCTGCGCGATATTGTACGCATCGGCCTGCCGGCGGGCCTGCAAAGCGTGATTTATAATGTCTCCAATATCATTGTGCAGGCCACGATCAACAGCTTCGGCACCAACGTGATTGCCGCCTGGACGGCAAACGGCAAGATCGACGGCATCTTCTGGATGATCATGGGCGCGTTCGGCACGGCGGCCACGACCTTCTCCGGGCAGAATTTCGGCGCGCAGAAATACGACCGGATCCGGCGCTGTGTGCGCGTGTGCGGCCTGATGGCGTTCGGAGCGGCCGCGCTGATCAGCGCCGTGGTGCTGGTGTTTGGGCCTCTGATTTTCCGGATCTTCACCTCCGACGAGGGCGTGATCGCGAGCGGCATGCAGATCATTCATGCGCTGGCCCCGTTCTATTTTACCTATGTCTGTGTGGAGGTCATCTCCGGCACCGTGCGCGGCGCGGGCGATTCCTTCTGGCCCATGATCATCACCTGCTTCGGCGTGTGCGTGGGAAGAATCCTGTGGATCCTCTTTGTCGTGCCGCAGTACCACACGATCGAGATGCTTGTCTGGGGCTATCCGATCTCCTGGGCGCTGACAAGCGTGCTTTTCATCTTCTATTATTTGCAGGGAGGATGGCTGCGCCGCAGCATCCGCAAGGCCGGTTTTCCGCCGGAGCCGCCGCGTCCCAAAAGACGCGCGCGCGGCGAAAAGGCTTCCCTGTGATGCAAACGGACAAAGGAAAACGGCTGGCGCCGGGACAATGCCCGATACCGGCCGTTTGATCCTTTCCTTATCCGCGGGTTTTACGTTTCTATCAGGCAAAACCCTGTTCCATGCGGAAATCCTCCGCGAGCTCCGGCAGGTTATCCGCAAAGACGAGGCCGTCTGCCAGTCGCTTGGCAAATCCCTCCGCCTTTTCGAGATTCCCCGGCCCAGCCGGGAATAGAGCCGCAAACACGCTTCGTGTGGCCGTTTCCCGGATTTCCACGCCGACGCTTCCCGCGTCGTCCTGTGTTACCAGGTATTCCAGCCTTACGCCGTTCCAGCTCGCCTGTCCTACCGTCCTCGTCATACATGCTGCACCTCATCTCCCAAAAATTTGCGTGTTCACCTTTTGTTCACAATCGCGATTTCTATCTTACACACAGGCCGGGAGCGGGTCAATAGGTAAAAAGACGGTTTCGAGAGGTGAATATTTTTCACATTCTGTGACGGCGAAAAAAAGACACGAGAGATTGACTCAGGCAAAACAGATTTCCCCTGTTTTGTGGTTGCGCCCGCAAGCAAAATTTTCAACTTTTAAACAATATTTAAACAATTCCGAAAATCCACAGAATCAGTCCATATACAATGCTGGCGGATACGCCCGCGGTGATCACCGGGCCCGCGATGGTGAACAGCTTCGCACAGGTGCCGGTGATAATTTTTTCACTCTTGAATTCGATGGCGGGAGATACGACGGCGTTGGCAAAGCCGGTGATCGGCACCAGCGTGCCCGCTCCGCAGTGGCGCGCAATGTTATCGTACACGCCGAGAGCGGTGAGCGCGGCGGAAAGGCCGATCAGCGTCACGGAGACAAAGCCCCGCGCCTGCGTTTCAGGCAGTCCCAGCGCGGAAAACGCCAGAAACAGCGCTTGTCCCAGACAGCAGATGGCCCCGCCGGAAACGTAGGCGAGAAGTACGTTTTTTAAAACAGGGGACCCGGGCGCGGCCCGCTCCGCCATTTTTTGATATTCCTGTTCCGTCAGTTTATGTGACATACAAAATTCCTCCTTTTGAAAAAGGCTTGACCGAAAACTTCAGGTTTGCGTTAGGTTGCCCCGCGTGGGACATAATATGCGCATGGCGGACGGATTGCTTCCGGGCCATGCGCTTTTTGTCGTTTTTATCAGTTTCTCCTGTAAAAATATGCAAAAATGCTTGTAAAAAAACAGTTGTCATTTTTTCGGTTTTCCAGTAAACTAATAAGGATATAGACTGACAAAAGAAAGGCGAGGCGAGGGATATTTATGAAGAGAAATGATATTCACAAGGTCCTGATCATCGGCTCCGGTCCCATCATCATCGGCCAGGCCTGCGAGTTTGACTACTCCGGCACGCAGGCATGCAAGGCCCTGCGGCAGCTCGGATATCAGATTGTGCTCGTCAACTCGAATCCGGCCACCATCATGACCGACCCCGAGACGGCGGACATCACCTACATCGAGCCCCTGAATGTGGAGCGTCTGGAGCAGATCATCGCAAAGGAGCGCCCCGACGCTTTGCTGCCGAACCTCGGCGGACAGTCCGGTCTGAACCTGTGCTCGGAACTGAACAAGGCCGGCGTCCTCGAGAAATACAACGTGAAGGTGATCGGCGTTAACGTCGACGCCATCGAGCGCGGCGAGGACCGCATCGAGTTCAAGAACACCATGAATGAGCTGGGGATCGAGATGGCCCGCAGCGAAGTGGCCTATTCCGTCGACGACGCCCTCGCCATCGCGGAGAAGCTGGGCTATCCCGTGGTGCTGCGTCCCGCCTACACCATGGGCGGCGCGGGCGGCGGCCTTGTCTATAACGTGGACGAGCTGCGCACCGTCTGCGCGCGCGGCTTGCAGGCCAGCCTGGTCGGGCAGGTTCTGGTTGAGGAATCCATCCTCGGCTGGGAGGAGCTCGAGCTCGAGGTCGTGCGTGACGCGAAGAACAACATGATCACCGTCTGCTTCATCGAGAATATCGATCCCCTCGGCGTACACACCGGCGATTCCTTCTGCTCCGCCCCGATGCTCACCATCAGCGAGGACGTACAGAAGGAGCTGCAGCGGCAGGCATACAAGATCGTCGAGAAGGTCGGCGTGATCGGCGGCACGAACGTGCAGTTCGCCCATGATCCCAAGAGCGGCCGTATCATCGTCATCGAGATCAACCCCCGTACCTCCCGTTCCTCCGCTCTCGCCTCCAAGGCCACCGGCTTCCCGATCGCCCTCGTCTCCGCGATGCTCGCCAGCGGGCTGACGCTCGACGAGATTCCCTGCGGCAAGCACGGCACGCTGGACAAGTATGTCCCCGGCGGCGACTATGTTGTCATCAAGTTTGCGCGCTGGGCCTTTGAGAAGTTCAAGGGAGCCGAGGACAAGCTGGGCACGCAGATGCGCGCCGTCGGCGAGGTCATGAGCATCGGCAAGACCTACAAGGAAGCCTTCCAGAAGGCCATCCGCAGCCTGGAGAACGGCCGTTACGGTCTGGGCTGGGCAAAGGATTTCCATGATAAGACAAAGGACGAGCTGCTCGCCCTGCTCGCCAACCCGACGAGCGAGCGCCAGTTCATCATGTATGAGGCCCTGCGCAAGGGCGCAACCGTGGAGGAGCTGTGGAACCTCACGAAGATCAAGCATTACTTCATCGAGCAGATGAAGGAGCTGGTCGAGGAGGAGGAAGCGCTGCTCCAGCACAAGGGCCAGGTGCCGGACGAGACGGCTCTGCGCGCCGCGAAGCTCGACGGCTTCTCCGACAAGTACCTCAGCCAGATTCTCGCCGTGCCGGAGACGGATATCCGCTTCGCCCGCGCGAAGTACGGCATCAACGAGGCCTGGGAGGGCGTGCACGTCAGCGGCACGAAGGACGCGGCCTACTATTATTCCAGCTATCACATTCAGAACGACGCTCCTACCGATCACGACCGCCCGAAGATCATGATCCTCGGCGGCGGCCCGAACCGCATCGGCCAGGGCATCGAGTTTGACTATTGCTGCGTACACGCGGCGATCGCACTGAAAGAGCTGGGCTTTGAGACGATCATCGTCAACTGCAACCCGGAGACGGTGTCCACCGACTACGATACCTCCGACAAGCTGTACTTTGAGCCGCTCACCCTGGAGGACGTGCTGAGCATCCACGAGAAGGAGAAGCCCGTGGGCGTGATTGCGCAGTTCGGCGGCCAGACTCCGCTGAACCTCGCCGCCGACCTGAAGAAGGCGGGCGTGAACATCCTCGGCACCACGCCGGAGACGATCGACATGGCGGAGGATCGCGATCTGTTCCGCGCCATGATGGATAAGCTCGGCATTCCGATGCCGGAATCCGGCATGGCCACGACGGCCGAGGAAGCCATCGCGATCGCGAACCGCATCGGCTATCCCGTCATGGTGCGCCCGTCCTACGTCCTCGGCGGACGCGGGATGGAGGTCGTTTACGACGACGAGGCCATGGCCTTCTATATGAACGCGGCTGTCGGCGTAACGCCGGACCGCCCGATCCTCATTGACCGCTTCCTGCACCACGCGACAGAGTGCGAAGCCGACGCCATCAGCGACGGCGAGAATGTGTTCGTCCCCGCCGTGATGGAGCATATCGAGCTTGCGGGTGTACACTCCGGCGACTCCGCGTGCATCCTGCCCTCGCGCGGCCTGACCGACGAGCAGGTTGCCACGATCAAGGATTACACCAAGCGCATTGCCAAGGAAATGCACGTTGTCGGCCTGATGAACATGCAGTACGCCATTGAGGATGGCCGCGTGTTCGTGCTCGAAGCCAACCCGCGCGCGTCCCGTACCGTGCCGCTGGTGTCCAAGGTGTGCAACATCAGGATGGTGCGTCTGGCCACCGATATCATGACCGCTCAGCTGACGGGCCGTCCGTCCCCGGTGCCGGGTCTCAAGGAGAAGAAGATCCCGCATTACGGCGTGAAGGAAGCCGTGTTCCCGTTCAATATGTTCCAGGAGGTCGATCCCGTCCTCGGGCCGGAGATGCGCTCCACCGGCGAGGTGCTCGGCCTTGCCTCCACCGTGGGCGAAGCCTTCTTCAAGGCGGAGGAAGCCACCCAGACGAAGCTGCCGCTGTCCGGCACGGTGCTGATCAGCGTCAACGACCGTGACAAGGCGGAGCTTGCCGAGGTGGCGCGCGGATTCCTGTCCTGCGGCTTCCGGCTCATCGCGACCGCCGGCACGCATGACGCGCTGAGCGCGGCGGGCATTGAGTCCGAGCGTGTGGCGAAGATCAACGAGGGCCGTCCGAATGTGCTCGACCGCATCACCAACGGCGAAGTCACGCTGATCGTCAACACGCCGCTGGGCAAGAAGGGCGCGACCGACGACAGCTATATCCGCAAGGCCGCTATCAAAGGCCGTGTGCCGTATGTCACCACCATGGCCGCCGCGAAGGCGACGGTCGAGGGCATCAAGGCCGCGAAGGATCCCGAGACGCGCGGCGTGAAGTCCCTGCAGGAATTCCACGCAGCCATCACGGACGCCGAATAAAATTTTATTCTGTGCATTGTTCGCCCCGGAGCGTTTTCCCGCGCTTCGGGGCTTTTTTTATCTCCCGATGCCGGAAAACAAGGGGATTTCATTAAATTTAAGAATAATTCTTATTTTTCCGTGAAAACCTCTTGATTATTGGAAATAAATCGAGTACAATGAGGATACACTAACCAACGGAGCGAAACAAACCTGCAACAGTCACAAAATAAGGAGGAAATGAAAATGGAACTCAAGGGAAGCAGAACCGAAGCGAATCTGCTCGCGGCGTTTGCGGGCGAGTCTCAGGCGAGAAACAAGTACACCTACTATGCCTCCAAGGCGAAGAAGGACGGCTACGAGCAGATCGCAGCTATCTTCGAGGAGACGGCGAACAACGAGAAAGAACACGCGAAAATGTGGTTCAAGCTGCTCCACGGCGGGATCCCCGACACCGTCGCCAACCTTGCCGACGCGGCGGCGGGCGAGAATTACGAATGGACGGACATGTATGCGACTTTCGCCAAAGAGGCGGAGGAAGAGGGCTTTGACGAGATAGCCCGTCAGTTCAGAGGCGTGGCGGCGATCGAAAAGACGCACGAAGAGCGTTATCGCAAGCTGCTTGCCAACATCGACGGAGGCATAGTCTTCTCCCGCGACGGCGACGCCGTCTGGGAATGCCGCAACTGCGGACACATACATATCGGCAAAATGGCTCCCGAAGTCTGCCCCGTCTGCGCCCATCCCAAGGCTTACTTCCAGCTGCGCAAAGAAAATTACTGAGAAGAGAAAAAAACAAGCAAAAGTCCGCCTTTTCGGGCGGACTTTTTATGTTGTTTCAAGCGTTTTTTCGAGGGGCAGGGGCGGAAAAATCAGCGCGTTTTGATGATATTCGCCGCCGCGCTCTCTTCATATTCCGTGCAGGTGATTATCGTCTGCAAAAGCGAGGTCTCTTCAAGCAGCGTCGCGCGGCGGTCCTTATCCAGCTCGGAGAGCACGTCGTCGAGCAAAAGCACGGGCTGTTCGCCCGTATTGTCCGTGAAAAGCGAGATCTCGGCGAGTTTGAGCGAGAGCGCCGCCGTGCGCTGCTGCCCCTGCGAGCCGAACTTGCGCACGTCTACGCCGCTTAAAGAGATCTTTATGTCGTCCTTATGCGGTCCCACCGTCGTATATTGCAGGGCGCAGTCCTTGTCGTAACTCAAAAAAAGCCGACTCAACAGCGCCTCTTCTATCTGCTTTTCCTCGCCGTCGGGGACGTCGCTTTCATATTCGAGCGAAAGCTCTTCCCTGCCCGAGCTGAGCTTGAGATGCTTCCCCGCGGCAAAGGCTTTGAGTTCGCGCGCAAAGGAGTAACGCGCCTTTATCACCCTCGCCCCCTCCTGCGCGAGCTGTAAGTCCCAGACATGCAGCGCGTTTTTCAGATCCTCGCCCACGGGAAGCGTTTTGAGCAGCTTGTTGCGCCGCAAGAGCACGGCGTTGTAACGCGAAAGGGAAAAGAGATATTTCGAGGACTGCTGGCAGAGCGAGACGTCCATGAACCGCCGCCTTTCCGCGGGCGCGTCTTTGACGAGTTTGAGTTCGTCGGGAGAAAAAAAGACGACGCCGAGAGTCCCGATAAGCTGAGAAAGCCTGCTTATGGGTATCC
>OVXI01000343.1_pt1 | contig 11141 bp, 9 predicted proteins | sample 1732031 | NCBI WGS metagenome assembly OVXI01 (sample SAMEA4545821, study PRJEB24839) | metagenome | biome: chicken; feature: ceca content | place: Italy | collected 2013-05 | reverse complement strand
ACTTGAATGCGACGCGGGTCGTCAAGGCGTTTCATCGGGAGCGCTATGAAATCGAGAAATTCGAGGAAGTCAATGAGAGCTTTCGCAAGAAGCTCTTTGAATTGATGCATGCGCTGGGAATTTATTGGAGCGCGACGGACTTTTTATGTATGGGGCAGATCTTATTGGTAACGGTGGTCGGTATCTTTATGGCGCGTTCGGGCGAGATCACCGTCGGCAATCTGTTTGTCTTTGTCACGTATGAAAGCATGATCGTGTGGCCGATGCGTCAGTTAGGACGGATCTTGGCTGATATGGGCAAGGTCAGCGTGGCGGTCGGACGTTTAAGTGAAGTATTAGATGCGCCGGCTGAGGATCTGGTAAGCGGAGAACGCAATGAGATCCGCGGTGAGATCGTGTTTGATCATGTATCGTTTGCTTATGAGGATGATCAAAACCATGTGCTGCGTGATCTTTCCTTTACCATTCATGCCAAGCAGCGAGTGGCGATCATGGGACCGACGGGAAGCGGTAAATCTTCGCTGGTACAGCTGTTGGTGCGGATGCAGGATTATGAAGGCTCGATCAAGATCGACGGGGTGGAGCTGAGGAATATTGCGAAGGAGTGGATCCGTTCTCAGATTCGGATCGTGCTGCAGGAACCGTTTTTGTTCTCTAAAACGATCGAAGAGAATATCGCTTTGGCAAAGCGAGACGCGTCTTTTGAGGAGATTCGCCATGCGGCGCGTATTGCCAGCATTCATGAGGATATCGAAGGCTTTGATCAGGGCTATGCCACAGCGGTCGGGGAAAAAGGGGTAACGCTGTCGGGGGGACAGAAGCAGCGTATTGCGATTGCCCGTACGATCCTGGATCAGCCTCCGGTGTTGATCTTCGATGATTCTTTGAGTGCATTGGATATGCAGACGGATGCGCGGATCCAGCAGGCGTTACAGGCCTTGAAGGGAGATCTGACGATGATCATGATCACCCATCGGGTATCTTCGGCGATGCATGCGGATCAGATCATCGTGCTGGAAAACGGCCGTATCGTCCAGTCCGGCACGCATACAGAGCTGATGAAAGAAGAGGGCTTATATCGCCGCATCGCGATGATCCAAAATGAAGGAGGTGAGGAAGCATGGCAGCAGTCATGAAAGAGCAGACGTTTCATGGACGTTCTTTAGAGGTATCGCTTTGGAAGCGGATCTTGCACCATTTGATGGAGTTTAAGCAAACGATGATCTGGCTGATTTTAGCAAATGTCGTCGTGGCGGCTACCGATGTGGCGCTGCCGATGTTTTCCTTTGTCAGTGCGATGGCGATCATGAGCGCAATGGGATGTGCGACCCGCTATACTTTGTTAAAGGCGGGAAAACATGACAAGGAAGCGGATGCGGTGTTTGCACATGGACTAGTAGCGGCGTTATTACAATCCCTTCTCTTATTGGTAGCCGGGCTTTTTTTCACTCGTCCCCTCGCTGTTTTACTGGGCGCCAATGAAGCGATCGCAGCAGATACGGCGCAATACCTGTTTCCTTTGCTTACGCTGGGCTTTTTATTTCAGTTCAATCAGTTGTTTATCTGCATGATCCGCAATGACAACGCGCCGGCATTGGCCATGAAAGCAATGGTGATCGGCAATCTGGTCAACATCGTATTGGACTATGTATTCATCTATCATTTTCACTGGGGACTATTCGGCGCCAGCCTTGCTTCCTGCTTTTCCCCGCTTACCTCGCTATTGATCTTATCGACCCACAAACTGCGCCATCGCAATCATTTTCACTGGCACAGGCCGAAGTGGACGCTGGCTTTGCTGGGATCGATCTATCGCATAGGTATTCCCTCTTTCATCAATGAGATTTCTTCCGGTATCGTTATGCTTGCCTTTAACTATCTGCTTTTGAAGTATGGCGAAAATACGGCGATCGCCGCTTATGGTATCATCGCCAATCTGGCGCTCATCATTCAGGCGATCTATTCCGGCATCGGACAGGGCATCCAGCCGATCATTTCTCATCTTTACGGCAGCGGACAGATTTCTCTTTCTTTTCAGATTGCCCGCTATGCCGTTGTGACTGCGGCAAGCTTAGGGATCTTGTTCGTCGGCATCGCTTTTCTGTTTCCGACACAGCTGATCGCGATCTTTAATTCCGATCAAAATGCGGCATTGGAAGCGATTGCCAAGACCGGTATTCAGCTCTATTCCCCGGCCTTTTTGGTAGCGGGCATCAGTGTTTCGCTCACTTCTTTTTTCAGCAGCATTCATGCGGTCAACGAAAGTACGATCCTTTCACTTGGCCGAGGCATTATCTTTGTTTTATGCTTTTTACTGCTCCTTCCGCCGTTCTTTGAACAAAACGGTGTATGGTTATCCATACCGGCCGCCGAATGGCTTAGTTTTATCATCGCCTGCTATTTCTTGATCCGCATCTATCGCCGGCTTTATCAGAAATAGTTTGCGAAGTTCTATCCTAAAGATAAAAAAGTATTTGACGTTCATTGCCAAATACTTTTTTTACATCGAATCAATAACTTTCTTCGCTGCTTTCTCCCTGCATGAGCGCGACGCCGGCACTGCATCCGATCCGAGTTGCCCCTGCCGCTACCATCGCATCCATATCTGCTTTACAGCGTACACCGCCGGCTGCTTTTACCTCACATGCCTCTTTTACCGTATCCTTCATGAGCTTTACATGGTGGACCGTTGCACCTGCATTGGAAAAGCCGGTGGAAGTCTTTACGAAGGTCGCCTTGGCATCCATGCATAAGCGGCAGGCGGTTACGATTTCCGCATCGCTCAACAGGCATGTTTCCAAAATAACTTTGACACATCTGCCCTGCGCCGCTTCTACCACCGCTTCAATATCCTTACGCACCGCTTCTTCATTTCCCGCTTTTAATTCCCCGATATTGATCACCATATCGATTTCATCAGCGCCGTTGGCGATCGCATCTCTGGTTTCAAAGGCCTTGACCGCCGTCGTATTGGCACCAAGCGGGAAGCCGATTACCGTACATACCTTGACATCGCTGCCTTTTAACAGCGCGGCACAGGTGGATACCCAGTATGGATTGACGCAGACCGAAGCGAAATCATAAGTTTTTGCTTCTTCACACAAGGTTTCGATCTGTTCCTTGACAGACTGCGGTTTTAATAAAGTATGATCGATCAGTTTATTTGGTTTCATCATTGGTTCCTCTCTTTCTTTCCTGTCCAGTATATCATGAAAGCGTCCATTGAGAAAGAGTGCAAAACCATTTCATACCTGCTTTTGTACTTTGCATTTCTCAGTCATGTTCATCTTCTGTTTCTTTTACCTCTGAAAATGCCTGATCCTGATAAGGAAACTGTTTCTTTCTCCAGATGTCCAGTTTTTTTTGTTTCGCTTTCTCTAACAAGGCGTCAAAATCATGCGCCGCCAAATGCGCATTGATTTCCTCTTCGCCATATAAAGCCGTCGGTGCATTTTTCTGTAACCGCAAATAGTCCTCGTAAGATACCGGAATGCGGCTTTTTTTATGATTACGGTCATAAAGCAAAATCGATTCTTTAGAATAACAGGCCCAGACGATCCTAGCATAAGGCAAAACATGGATCGCCCCCTTTTCTTTACAGCGGTAATACAACAGATGTGCACCGAATAACAGGTCTTTTACCTGCGCCAAATGACAGACCTCCCGATCCGCTTCGCGGCGGTTTTGTACTGATAGGAGACGATAAGCGCGATAGGCCTTGGCTTCATCATTGAACCGGATCAAAATAAGCATGATCACTCCGCCGATCACAACAGCCATGATCCAAATACAAAATCCCCAGAAAAGCGGCTTTGAAAGATTGCCGACATATCCCTGATGCAGCACATACGCGGCAATATGATAGGAAAACTGCAATTCTTCCTCTACTAATCCCTGCTCTTCCACGTATCGATCAATTTCTTCCCGCATCTTTTGATCCATCTGTGTATGAATGCCTCCGACCGTTTCCTCACTGTTTCCATCTGCGATCATCGCCGCAAAATAAGCGTCGTCCATTTTGATCAGGTACACCGTTTATGGCAATCGGGCCATACAATTCCTGCTTGCGCCAGTCCATTCGCTGATTATACAGACAGTCGCTTTGAAAAAGGCATTGCAAAGCATCTGTATCCGTTTCTCTGCGCAGCGCTTCATAAAAATAACTGATCCTGACCGGTGCGTTGTAATATTTCACTTTCTGTGCGATCAGCACAAAGGCCGGCATCGCCAAAAGCAGCGTGAATAGGATCACCACGACACGTTTGATCAGATTATGGATTCGATAAGTATGTATGATCTGTTTCATCGGCATCCTTCCTTTGTCACATTATAGCGAATCTAAGCGAAAAAGAAAAGACACACATGTCGCCATGTGCATCTTATGCGTGTTTGACCCGATCTCTTTCTTCCGCTGCTTTCGCATCATTGAAGCGATCCAGCGTACCTACCAAATAACCGGTGATTCTTCTGATCTTCTCAAATTTCATCGGCGCCAAATAATAGCCGACACCGACCTCTTCACCGTCAAAATCCAAAGAGATCGATTCGATATCACGTCCCGGATTTTTCTCTTTTACATAACGGATGTAGTTATGCAGTTCACTTTCCTCTACATCTAAATTATAAGAAATTTCAATACCGTCGATCGTTTTGTTATATACCATGCTCATCAGCCTCCTATTTAAGGCTATTATAACGCGAATTGCGCATAGAAGAAACTGAAATGCTTATTTTTTCAACGATTTCGTTAAAATATAGTCATCCATGACATAACCGTTCCCGATATCGCTTACCACCGCATCACAAATGACAAAGCCTTTATGCCGATAAACATCTAAGGAATGTGTGTTGTACTTATTGCAGGTAAGCGTGATGGAAGGCAGATCGTATTGTTTCGCCGCCTGTTCCGCCTGTTTTAACATCATGTTCGCATATCCTTTGCCTCGGTATGCTTTCTTTAGATACAGCTTGCTTAAAAACAAAGTATCCGCTTTGGGGCAAACACCCAGATAACCGATTGCTTCTTTTCCCAAATAGGCGATCCAATATTGATAGGCGTCTTGTTTGATCGCTTTGTGGAGCGCCGTTTCACTTTGAAAGCGATCCACCATATAATCGATCTGATCAGCGCTTAACAAAGCGACAAAGTATTCATGCCAGATTCCATCAGCCAGCTCTGCCAAAGCCTTGATCTGCGCATTTGTTTCACAGCATACAAGCTGTATCTCTTTCTTTGCGGGCAGGGCAAACTCCCAAATGACTTCCGCGACCGCCCCGTGCAAAGCATCTTTTTTCGTAATATGATCGGCAACTTGCTTAACGGCTTCCTGTCCATTGGCAACACATACGCCAAGTCCCGCATAAGCGATCATCGAGGCATCATTGGCATTATCGCCGATGGCAATGATATCCTCTCGCGCAATATGCAATAGCTCTGCCAGCTGTGCTAATGCTTTGCCTTTGTCGATCGAGCGATCATTTAATTCCATATAGCGGTTGCTGGAATAAGAGAGCGAAAGTGCGTCCTTCCATTCCTTCGGCATCTGTTTTTCGATTTCATACAAATAATCCATATCATTATTTTGATACATCATCTTGATGATCTCCACGCCCGCTAACGCATCAAATGATTCGATTTCCTGATAATGCGTTGCCTCAAAATATTCCAAACGCATTTTTTCATCATCATTGATCCGATAGATATACAAGGTATCTTCGCTGAACACCTGTATGCAGACGGAAAACTGCTGACCAAATGCAAACAGCTCCCGCGCCAGATCAAAAGACATCGCACTTTTCTTCACACAGTGCAGGTCAGCACATGACAGGATCAAAGCGCCGTTGTTGACCAACAGATATTCATCAGGGTTTTGCCAAAGGTGCAGTTGTCTTAACATCGGCTCTAACGTAAAACCCGGACGCCCCGTCGCCAATACAAAGCGGCCTCCCTGTTTGATAAAAGCGTCGATTGCCGCTATGTTTTCCGGCGCGATCTTGCCTGCTTCATACAATGTTTCATCAATATCACATGCAATCAGTCGATACATCATTTCTTCCTCCCATCCGCACCGATTCCTTTATCATTGATCGGTTTGCTTCCTGCTGTCATCACAACATACAGTATAACTCTAGCATAGAACAAACCGCCAGTCAATTTCTCTCAAACATAGCCGCTCATATCCTAATTTATCACTGCTTCGCCATCAAAAAAGGCAGATTATCCTGCCTGTTACAGATCATCTACCAGCGCCGTGCTTTTCGCATAGGCGGTGGACTTTGCTTCAAAGAAATCGGTTTTGATCAGATTCGCATTGGAATACATGGATACCCATTCCATTGATTTCGGTTCTTTTTCATATCCTTCATAAAGAACGCCAAAACCAAGTGAGGTACTGCGCAGATTTCCCAAATAGTAAATATATGCCGATACCATTTCCATCGTCAATCCTTCGATCTCATCGCCGATCACATAAGCAGCCCAGCGGATTTCTTCCTCTACGCCCTGCTTCAGCATCTTTCGATATTCTTCGATGCGCTCTTTCGTAAACAACTGCGGTTCCTCTTTCTGCAATTCTAAGATCATGGAGCGAAACAGCCATAAATGCGTGTTTTCATCACGGTTGATATAGCGGATCTCCTGCACCGAACCGGGCATTTTCCCCATTCTTCCCAGATTGTAGAAAAACATAAAGCCGGAATAAAAGTAAATGCCTTCTAAAATATAATTGGCCATCATCGTCTTCATTAAGTGATAGCTGTCACGATGAAGCTGAAAATCATTGTAGAGATCACCGATAAACTTATTTCTTGCGAGCAGATGTGCATCATCTTTCCATTGGTATAAAATATCGTTTCTTTCCTGTGGTGAACAGATCGAATCCAACATATAGCTGTAGCTTTGTGAATGCACCGCTTCCTGGAATGCCTGGATCGTCAAACAGAGATTGACTTCATTGGCGGTAATGTATTCGCCCACATTAGGCAGATTGGCTGTCTGTATGGAATCCAGAAAGATCAAAAAGGATAAGGTCTTGTCATATGCCGTTTTTTCTGCCTTGCTTAACTTTCGATAATCTTTCACATCCTGATTCAAATTGATTTCCTCGGGGATCCAAAAATTATTCATCGCCTGTCGGTACCAGTCTGATACCCAGCTGTATTTCATATTGTTAAAATCATTCAGATTGGTCGTATTGCCGTTGATCATGCGACGTTTTCCTACCTCGCAATCACCGCTTTCATTAAACAGCGGTTTCCGTTTCAAATCGTTCATAGCTGCTCCTTTCCTAAGATGCGCATGATTCGCATTCTTCTACTTCTAATGCCTTGCTGCGAACATAATACAGTGTTTTTACCCCGCATTCCCATGCGTGGATCAGTAACTGCAATACCTGGCGAAGCGTAAATTCATTGGTAATATACAGATTGACCGATTGGGCCTGATCGATGTGGCGCTGACGGATGCCGGCAGAACGAACGATCCAGTTCTGGTCGATCGTATGTGCGTTTTTATACAGCCAGAAGGTCTTTGCATTCAGATCCGGCGCTACTCTGGCGATCATGCTGCCTTTTTTCTCTTCCAAGAAATATTTATTCATGATCGGATCGACACCGGCCGTCGTACCGGCAATGATCGAAGTAGAACTGGTCGGTGCGATCGCCATGATCCACGCGTTGCGCAGTCCATCGGCTGCGACTTGTTCGGCAAGTTGGTTCCATGCTTCGCTGTGATAACCGCGTTTGGTAAAATAAGCTCCGCTCTGCCAGTCGCTTCCTTCAAACTGTGCATAACGTCCCTTTTCCTTTGCCAATGCATGACTTGCGGAAATCGCATGATAGTTGATCTTTTCAAACAGCTCGTCCACAAAGTGCAAATGCTCCTCAGACTCAAAACGGATTCCCTGCTTGCAGAGCATATGGTGATACCCGCTGACCCCAAGACCGATCGGACGATACATCTGGTTGGTGATCTTTGCATAGGGAATCGGATAATAGTTGAGATCAATGACATTATCCAAAGCGCGCACCACGACTTTGATGATATGGGCGAGCGCTTCTTCATCTTCGACGGCGATATTGCCCAATGACAGACTGGCGAGGTTACATACCACAAAATCACCCGGCTTGCTTTGATTGACTACGATTTTCTCATTGCCGACTTCCACGATCCGGCTTTCCATCAGTTCGATCGCTTTCATGTTCTGTGCGATTTCCGTACATAGATTGCTGCAATAGATCATGCCTTTATGCGGATTAGGATTCATGCGGTTGACATGATCGCGGTTAAAGGTAAACGGCGTTCCGGTTTCCACTGCCGATTTCAATATCAGTCGCACGACATCTTTTAATACCATGGCGCGTTTAGGGATCCTGGCGTCCTGCACACATTCAAAATAGCGTTTCTCCCACTCTGTTCCATAATAATCTTCTAAGTGATAACCTTTGATCTTGTGGATCTCATGCGGACACATCAAATACCATGTCGCATTCAGATCTTCCTTTGCCATTTTCCAGAACAAGTCCGGATAGCAGATGGCAGGAAATACATCATGTGCTTTCATGCGGTCATCGCCATTGTTGGTTCTAAGACTTAAAAACTCTGGCAGGTCTTTATGCCATGCGTCTAAGTACACGGCTACCGCGCCTTGTCGTACACCTAGCTGATCGACTGCGGTTGCCGTATCATTGACGAGCTTGATCCAGCGGATGACCCCGCCGGCAGCTCCTTCAAAGCCGCGAATATCACTGCCATTGGCGCGCACTTTGCCAAAATATAATCCCATCCCGCCGCCATACTTTGACACTTGTGCAAAATTATCGATGCTTTTATAAATATTGCTGAGCGTATCTGCCACGGTGTCAATAAAACAGCTGGATAACTGGTGGTATGGTTTGCGGGCATTGGCCATCGTCGGCGTCGCCATCGTTACCTGTAATTTGCTTAGAATATCATAGATTTCCTTTGCCCAGTGCACCCGATCGTTTTCTTTCATTGCCAAATGCATGGCAATTCCCATAAACATCTCCTGCGGTGTTTCTAAAACCTCATGGGAATGGGAACAGATCAGATATCGCTTCTTGATCAGTTCCAATCCGCTGAAGGTAAGCAAAGCATCTCTTTCATCTTGCATATATGCTTCTAATGCGTCGATTTCTTCCTTCTGATAATGCGCTAGGATGTAACTGCCGTAATAGCCCTCTGCTTCCAGATAGCGGATCTTCTCATAAAAAGAGGAAATTGCCAGTTTCTGCATCCGAGCGTCGATCTGCGCATGCAGTTCATACGCGTAAAACAAAGAGGCGATGTACTCCCATTTCGGCGCCTCCTTGCTGATGAGCTCCACACAGGCTTTGATCAACATCTGTAAGCGTGCATCGGCATTCATATCCGCTTTTATGAATGATTGAAACTTTGCATGCAAATGACGAAGATCATAAACATCTTCCTGGTAATCCTTTTGGATCTTTACCATGATCTTGCGCAAGGACTCATTATGCGTTAACGCTAACAGTTCATTTATGATTTGGCGATGTTCCGCCTGTTTCTGCCGATATAAAATATAACGCTTTGCCTCTTGGTAAAAGCGGTGGTGCATCAGCTGTTCTTCCACCAGATCCTGTATCTTTTCTACACGCAATAAAGAGGCATCTGCTTCTGCCTGTCTTGTAATTTCCCGTACGATCTCTTGCAGTATTGCAGGACTGATTTCCGTATCGCCGCTTTGAAACGCTTTTTGGATCGCTGTGGCGATCTTTTGCCCGTTAAACTCCTGAAAGGATCCATCTCTTTTCTGTATTTTCATGATAGCCAACCACCTTTTTTATCAGTATAGATGAAATGAGCGGTTCTTCGCAACTGAGATGACTGAAAGAAAACAGGCATGCTATTTACAATCCTTTTCAGTGTGATTTCCGCAACATCTTTTCAATTGTGCTTACGGAACTGTGTTTTCCTTTATAATCGTCTAAGCGGCAATAGTCTATTTTTTGTATATTTGAACGAAAAAAGCGACATTTTTTGTACCATTATTTTGTTGTAAGCCTCCCTTTTTCTTTAGTAAAATGAAAATGCAAGGAGGACAATGCAACTATGATCATGAAAAAAATGAAGACGACGGCGCGCATGTATGAAGTCGGCGCACTGGCAATCGTGCGTGCGGAAACACTGGAGCGTGCCTGTGAAATTGCCGATGGCTGTATCAAGGGCGGCGTGCCGGTCATGGAAATGAGCTATACCTTAAATAATGCCGGTACGATCATTGAAGGATTGAAACAGAAATACGGTGATGCGCTTTGTGTAGGTGCAGGGACGGTGCTGGATCGGGAAACGGCGCGGCATGCGATCTTGCACGGCGCACAGTTCATCATCGCTCCTAATTTTGACAAAGGTGTCGCGGAAATGTGCAATCGCTATCAGATTCCTTATGCACCGGGCTGTACGACATTGAGCGAAGCGATCGAAGGGCTGAGCAGCGGAGCGGCTTTCATCAAAGCCTTCCCCATCTCCGATTTCTATGGTCCAAAGCTGGTAAAGGTATTCAAAACACCGATTCCTGATATGCCGATCCTCGCATCCGGTGGCATCCATTTGGATAATCTGCAAAACTGGCTGGAAAATGGAGTCGATGTCTGTGGATTCGGTGGCTTGCTCACAAAGGGAAGCAGTGATGAGATTGCGGAAAATGCCGCTAAGATCAAAGCGATCATTGCCGCTTATCGTAATCAGTAAACAGTATTTCTTTTCTCAAAACCTCTCTTCTAAAAGAACACTGTTACAGCTTGTAATAAGCAAACCCATATAAAAAACTCGCCTATGGCAAGATTCTGCAAAGCAATCGCAGATCCTATTCGCCTGATGCGAGTTTTTTCTATTCTGTTTCTATATTCCTATTTCCCCATTCGCGTCCTCCCTTATTTGAAAGTACGCACATGGAAATTTTATTATTTGTGCTCTCGCTTTACAGCGATTCGCAAAGCCATCAGCCAAGCGCAACATCCAATATCATCATCAGCACAAAGCCGAACGCTACACCGACCGTTGCAATGTTGGTGTGCTCTCCATGCTGTGCCTCCGGAATCAATTCCTCTACCACGACATAAATCATCGCCCCGGCCGCAAATGAAAGCAAATACGGCAAGAT
>OVXI01000331.1_pt1 | contig 11434 bp, 11 predicted proteins | sample 1732031 | NCBI WGS metagenome assembly OVXI01 (sample SAMEA4545821, study PRJEB24839) | metagenome | biome: chicken; feature: ceca content | place: Italy | collected 2013-05 | reverse complement strand
CGTGGAGACCTGCGGAGCGGTGGAGTTGGGGAAGCTTCACGAGCTGCTGGAAAATCTTCCGGATTCCACTTCGCTGTTGTTTTACTGTCCCGGCCTTGCGGTCGATGTGAAAAAATCATCCAAATGGAAAAAATTTGCATCGGCGGTCAATCAGGCCGGAGTCAGCACGGTGATGGAGCGGCGTACCGGCGCGGAGCTGGAAAAAACGCTTTGCGTGGTGGCCGCGAAACGAGGCTGTGATCTTTCCCGCCCCAATGCTTCCCGCATCGTTTCCTATGCGGGCAACGATCTGCGGACGCTCTATCATGAATTGGAAAAGCTGTGCTCCTATCAGGGAAAGGGAGAGATAACCGCCGCCCTGATCGATCGCCTGGTGACAAAAAATCTGGAAGCCAACGTATTTGCGCTGGGAAAAGCGATTATCGCCGGAGAGTACGATAAGGCATACCGTGTTCTGGATCTTTTGTTTTATCAGAATGAGGAGCCGGTTAACGTTCTGGCCGCGCTGTCCTCCTCGTATCTGGATCTCTATCGGGTGCGCGCTTCCATTCAAAGCGGTTTGTCCGCGCAGACTCCCGCGCAGTATTTCGATTATAAGGGGAAGGAATTCCGTTTGCGCAACGCGGAACGGGATGTGCGATCCCTTTCTCTGTCGGCCTTACGCGAAAGCCTGGACGTTCTTTTGGAAACGGACGCTGCTCTCAAGGGGGCGAGGGGAAGCCGCAGAATTATCATGGAAAAAATGATAGCGCGGCTGCTTCTTGCCGCGCAGAAGGAGAAAATGGCTTGACAAAACTCAAAATAAAGGAAGCCGTCATCGTGGAAGGTAAGTATGACAAGATCAAGCTTTCCTCGCTGATTGACGGCCTGATTATTGAAACGCATGGTTTTCAGATTTTTCGGGATAAAAAGCAGCTGTCGTTTCTCCGAAAGATGGCGGATACCAGAGGATTGCTGGTTCTGACAGACAGCGACGGCGCGGGCTTTCAGATCCGCCACTATTTGACCGGGGCCATCGATCCTTCCAAAATCAAGCACGCCTATATTCCTGATATTCTGGGAAAAGAGCGCCGGAAAGAAAAACCGTCCAGCGAGGGAAAGCTGGGCGTGGAAGGCCTGCCGGTGGAGATCCTTCGAGAAGCGATTCTGCGGGCGGGCGTGTCATGTGGGGAAGAGCCGCGCGCCGTGTCCTCTCATCCCATCACAAAGCTGGATCTGTTTGAGGCGGGGCTTACCGGCCGTGACGACAGCGCGGCCAGACGGCGGCGCTTTTTGGCTTCCGTTGGTCTGCCGGAGCATCTTTCCGCCAATTCCATGGTTCCCGTTTTGAATTCCATGATGACTTACGAGGAGTTTATGGAAAGGTGCAGGGGACTTTAGAAAAAACTTCGCCTTATGGAAAATAGTTTATTCCCCGCTATAGAGAGTCAAGGAATAGCGTCGGCTGCAAATGTCAAATTGTTCCACATAGGGAATTCCATTGTCATAAAGCCACCGTTCGATGAACTTTGGCTCGAACAGGAAAAGCCGCTCCTTTTCCAGCATGGAATATCTCTGAAACGAGCTTGGAAAATGGGCTTGAAATGCCTGAATAAATTCCTCATTCTCCTGAGGGGTTCCGACTTCGCGGCAGATCCCCTCCATTTGAATGTTGCCGGCGCAAAGCGCCGCATGAGGATTTTCCATTAGTTGACGATATTTGCGGAAGGTGCAGTCTGTTTGAAAGAATAGTTTTTCTTTCAGAATAACGATGCTCATGCTCCGTGAACTGACGATACCGTTTAGGGAAGTGGACAGTACCATCACTTTGCCTGATCCCAATTCCTCCCAAAACTGCTGATACCGTTCTTGAAATACCGAATCCGTTTGTTCCTGTTGATTCATATTTTTTTCTCCTGTTTCAGGTGATGGAGCAGACCCTCACACCCTTCCTGAATATCGCGGTAGGTTGTTTCAAAATCCCCTGTATACCAGGGATCGGCTACTTCACGGGGAGAGTCGGTGAAATCGAGCAGGCGGAACAGCTTTCCGTCTGGATCGCCGCCGCAGATCCGCCGCATGTTGCGCAGATTCCAGTCGTCCATCCCAATCAGATAGTCATATGTTTCGTAGTCGCGCCGTGTCATCTGCACGGCGTGTTTTTCTGCGCAGGAAATGCCGAGCCTGCGCAAAATTTGCTGTGTTCCCCGATGAACCGGATTCCCGATTTCTTCCGTGCTTGTTGCGGCGGATGCGGTGAAAATTCGGTCACCGTATCCCTCGCGCCCAGCAATGTCCCGCATCAGATATTCCGCCATCGGCGATCGACAGATATTGCCGTGGCACACGAAAAGTATTTTTATCATCTTTTTATAACTCCTCATAAGTCCTGTATTTCTTCTCAAATGCTTGATATTACAGGATTTTTCACACTTTTCGCGCAGCTTGAGCTTCCACCTGTTTTGAAGATATCTTCTCAAATCTTCTCAGGATTTCTCATGTTTTTTCCTGCAATATTGGTAAAGGCGTTGGTAAAGAAAGCGGCTTTACCAACGGGCAATTTTAAGCGTTTGCCACTCGCAGCAGTTCATCTTTGGCGTCATCAAACTTCACATGGGTGTAGGTATTCAGCGTTACGCTGATGTCTGCATGACCCATGATGTACTGCAATGTCTTGGGGTTCATCCCGGATTTTGCCATATTGGAACAGAAGGTGTGTCTGCACACATGAGGGGTTACTTTCGGCATCTGGATGCGGTAAATCTTGTTATACTTCTGGACAATATGCTCCATGTACTTCTCCCAATGAAGTGCCACCATGGGCATATCGTTCTTGTCCAGAAACAGAAAACCGGCGTATCCATCTACCATCGGCTCCGCTTTGGGGACCGCACGGTTGGCGATGATCCGGCGAAAACAGGATGCTACCTCCTCAGTCATCGGGACATAGCGGATGCCGCTTTCTGTCTTTGGCTGCTGGATCACATACTCCATCTGTGATGTTCTCTGCAACTGATGATCCACCTTGATACGCATTTCCTCAAACTCAACATCCTGGATCGTAAGTCCACAGAATTCCGAGATACGAAGCCCTGTGTGAAAGAGGATATAGATCCCGTCGTAGTATCTGCTGAAATGCTTGTCCTCTTTGATAAACTTCAGAAGATCCCTTTCCTGTTTCCGGCTGATGGCTTCTCTCGTCACTGAGTCATTGACAACTACCGATGCCAGCTCAAAACCGAACGGATTCTTGCGGATCAGGTCATCATCCACCGCCATCTGGAATGCCGGTCTGAGAACACCTCGAATCGAATGAATCGAGCTATACCCTCTGCCATCCACCTTCTGAAGCTTGATGAGCCATGCTTTGGCATCCGACAAGCGCACCTTGTCAATGCGCTGCCTGCCAAACGGCTCTTTTTTCAAGATGTTGATTACCGTCTTGTATCCTGCGACCGTATTATGGCGAACGCCGGTTTTCAGAGACACATACTTTTCCACCAGTTCCAAAACCGTGAGCTTTCCACCGTTGGTTACGATGTGATCGAACAGATCAGCCTCAATCTGCTTTTCCTTTTCTCTCAGGGAAAGCTCTCGCTTTTTTCCCTTGGGCATAGGATCATTTTTATCCAGCCGCCAGCTGTACACATTTTGCTCTTTGCCATCCTCGTCCAGATAGCGGAACCGATACCTCCCATCCTTGCGCTGATACTCGCCTTCTCGCAAAATCCGATTGCGATTGTCTCGTCTTTTTTCACTCATTGAAATCTCTCCTCTAAAAGAAAGGAGAGCCAGACTTGCACTCTTATCATAGCACAAGTTTGGCTCTCCGTATAGCTTTGCCATGAAAGAACGGCAATCTGCCATCGACTTTTTGAAAGGCTATTATACAGCAGTGGCCTGATCCAGATACCTCTCAAATTTCTCCCGTTTGATCAAAGCACGGTTTCCATTCATCACATAAAAATCCTCGTTTGGGTGCTCGTCAATCAGCATCCGCAGTTTTCCCTCTCCGATATGATAATATCCGGCGGCTTCCTCAATGGTCAGGGTATAGCGCCGCCAGACCGGAATATCCAAACACTTCTTACTGCAAGTCATTGTCTTTTCATTTCCCATAGGCTACCTCCATAGATCAGAAAAGCCAGACAAAGGGCATCCGGCAACGAAGTCCGGCAACGGACTCCGAAAAACCTGTAACCTATCGTCTGGCCATCGTTTCTTACTTTTCAAATTTTCTTGTGAAATCTCGTTGCTTTCGTTGTCAGAGAACAAATGCCCCCCAAAAAGAGTCTTGCTTTACGGGCATTTATCGTAGCTACACCCCCACTTTTGCGGCAACAAAGTCAGCAACCAGGCGACAACCTACTGGGCAACAAGCCCCGTAAATCAGGCAATCCACTCCTTTGGCAGCTCCAGCTGACGGACTTCTTCCTCGCTCAGTTCTACAAATCCATCTTCGTTGTCGGGCAGTTCATTGCCGGAAATCTCCCGTTCCCAGCCACGCTGCCGCCCATATCCAGCAAACATCCGGGGGTTAGAGAAAGGCTTCCAGCCCGTCACCACCGTGTTCATGATCTCGTTGATGTTGTGCAGCTGCCAACGCTTCGGCTCCTCAAAGGCGTGTCCCAACGCTTCCTTGAATAGCTGCTTGGAGCAAACCACATTGCCGGTGTAGTGTTCCAGGAAGCCCTGAATTTGCCCGGCTTCGGTATCCTCCGGCATGAAGTCCTTCTGGACTTCCACCAACTGCTTTTGAATCTCCTTTGAAAATTTCATGGAATACTCGCCGCTGCGGTAAATGGTCATAGCCTCCGCCCACACCTGCAACAGATATTCCCTGGAAACAGCTTCATCCTCCAGAATGTGAACCTCCGCTTTCTCCGGGTAAATCATCACCGGCAGGAACCGGCGATTTCCCGCCCGGTCAAGGGGGAGGAAGTCCAGCGTGTTGGAGGAACCACCGAACACACACTGCCGCAGACGGTCTTTGGGCTGGGTCTCATAGGGGGTACGGTAGGTTTCCTTTTGTCGGCTGATAAAGGAGCGGATCTCCTCGATGCTCTTGGCGTTACTGGTGGCCAGCATCTCCGACATCTCGATGATCCAGTGGCCTTGCAGCTTGGCAAACACCTTGTCATCATCCAGCTTTTTTAGGTCATCAGAGAACCACTCATCCTGTATAGCCAGGAAGCGAAAGAAGGTAGACTTTCCGGCTCCCTGGCCGCCCACCAGACAGAGCAGCTCCTCATACTTGGAACCTGGATGGAACACCCGGCGGATGGCTCCCAGCAGGAAGTGCTTGAGCATTTCTTCCACATAGACGCTCTCGTCTGCCCCCAGAAAATGGTGAAGGCAGGAGCATATCCGGGGTATACCGTCCCAAATCAGACTGTTCAGCACATCTTGAATAGGGTGATAGCAGTTTTCGTTTGCCACGATGGAGAGCGCCGCCATCAGCTTCTTTTCACTGGTCAAACCGTAGTTCTGCTCAAAGTAAAGGAGCAGATATTTGACATCGGTATCGGTCAAGGCGCTGGTGCTTCTGCGCCAACCCAGATCCCGCACAATGTCCACACGGTCGGTCAGCAGATTCAGCCGGATTGCGCCCCGCAAAAGCGGATCTTGGCAAAACACCGTGCGGCAATTTCCAATGGTGTTGGCCGGTTGTCCTTTTTCCGTCGTGGAAAGGCTTTCCCGCACTTCATCAACGGTCAATTCCTCACTTTCGGCCTGCTGGGTTGCAGGCACTAAACTCTGAGTTTCGCTGTTCAATGTTTCTCACCTCCTCAAGAGAAAAGCATCTGATTTGTTCGCAAAATCAGATGCCTTAAAGCTCCATATCCTGTTTTTCCTGCTGCTTTTTCCGGTTGGATTCTCTCTGTGCGCTATCCTGCTTGGCTTTTTTCAGGAAAGCAAGAATGGATTCCTTGGCCTTTTCCTGAATCTGCTGTTTGCCAGCCTGCTTGACCTCCGGCTGCATGAGTTTCTTCTGGATTTTTGTCAGGGCTGACTGCATGGCGTTTTTGATTTTTGAAATCACCCCATCCAACCGGGCAGCGGCATACTCACGCTCTTTTTGCGGTGCTTTCCGTTCCGGCGAGAGTACCCAGGTTTTCGTTTCTTCCACCAACCGGAGATCCTCCTTATGGGTTTCCTGCCGGACAGTATCGGTGACAACCTCCACCGCCTTGTCATAGGCAATATCCGAAACTTCTTCCACCAGTGTTTCCACATCCTCGATTTTCAGGGTCAGCTCCTCCAGCTTCTGTTCCTGGGCGGCCAACTGCTCCTTTTGCTTCATCAGGATATAGTCCTGTTTCTCCAGATACGCCCGCCCACCATAGGACGGCTCCTGCTCCAAATGCACCCCATGTTTGCGGCTGATGTCAAAGAGCAGCGTGCGGCATACTGCATCAAAGGTTTGTTTTCGATTGTTGTGTTTGCCCTTGGGCTTACTCGGATCAGGCAATTCAAAGCCCAGTTCCTCCAGCGCCTTTTCCTGCTGGGGGCACAACTCCCCATACCGGTTTTTGCAGTCAAACACATGGCGCTCGTGGATGTGAGGCGTACCCTCATCCAGATGCAGCGCCCAGTCCAGAATGTGGATATGGGAACCAAAGCGCCGTTCAAACTCCTCGTAAAATTCGCTGACAATGAGTGCCAGAGTACCCGGTGGAACGGATTCTTCCATGGTGCCAATCTGGTAGATACTTTCCTCTGGGCAGGTCTTGTTGTTTTTCAAAAGATCTTCCACCGTGCGGTTGCGCTCGGTGTGTCGTGTTTTCTCGTTCCGGGCATTCTGGGCATCCACATGGTCGGAATAATGCTCGTAGTAATACATCCGCTCGATTTCTTCAAAGCTGAAATCCGGCTGTTCCGGGTTCTCCCGAAGTTCCGGGGTAGTGAAGCCACGGTAGCAGTCCCAGTACACATTTTTCTTAGCTCGCTGGGCATCAATGTGTTCGCTGTTTTCCACATCAAACCGGCGGTCATTGTGCCGGGGATTATAGGTACCATGCTTGCCGGAGCGTCCGTTATGCCGTGTCAGTTTCAATTTTCATCCCTCCATTCTCCGTTGATTTTTCCCGAAGGGGAGCAGCGGCGAAGCCGCCAAACCTGCGGATTTCTGCGTCAGGTAATATACCCAGTACGAATTGACGCAAAGCATCAACTCTCCCTGGGCAAGGCGTTTCACCCTTGACCCGATGGGGCGGCTGCCCTCAACCCGCCAATGGGCCTTGCCCCTTGACCCCAACAGGGCGCTGCACCCCTGTACCCAGCACAAAGGGCTTGCCGCCCTCTGTACTCCTGCCCGGAGAAGCTGACTTCTACCACTTGTACGGTTTCTGTCAGCTCCTCCGGCTCTGAATGCTCCTTTTGTCGCATTTCCCGGTATAGGGGATACTGGGATATCACGATACCAATTCACCGCAAAAATACCGGGTGCAGACCCATTATTTTCCTGTAAATTGACCCGATTTCAGGCGCTCTTCTTGTCCGTCTGCAAGACCTGAAATCCGTGCTGTTTGGCGTACTCTCTGGCAGCAGCCAGCCGTTCCTCGCTGTACGGCGGTACCAGACGGATGGACAGGCGGGACTTGTCCATCACATAGGTCACACTGCCCTCAGTGGTGCTGCGCTCCAACCGGCACAGCTGGGGATACTTGCGGCTGAACTCGGCCAGCCTGCGCTTCAGATCGGCGTTGAAGGTGTAGATACTGGCGGTGTCCTCCGCCTCGTTCCAGTTGATGATGGTTTCTTTCTCATACTTAGACAGCTTCGTCATACAGATCCTCCTCATAGTCGGTGTTTTCCTTTACCAAACGCAGGCGGCGCTTGGCACGGTAATACTCGTCCATCTCCGCACGGAGCTGATGATAAAAGCCGGTGTACCAGCTTTCTGCCATCTCCGTTTCCATCTTCCGGGCCAGCTCCAGCATCCGGTGCTTGGCCTGCGGGTCAACGGTCAGGGCGGTGAGCCATTTGAGCCTTGTCACCGTGTTGTGGTGGTTGGGACAGGCAAAGTCGTACAATACTTTCTTTTCTCGGATACTCAACTTCATAAAAATCAACCTCCTAAAAGTTTATTTTCCATGTGTTAATCGCCAGTTTGCCTGCAATTGCTCCTGCCCGGATTTTCCCCGGCGTATTGTCCTTCTTGGTGCGCTCCTGTCATGGCGTCACTTCCCCAAAGGTCATACCCCTTGCAGCCGGTCATTCAATTTTCAAGGTTCTGTGTCTCCTGACAAAACTCATTTTACCGAAAAAATAGGCCCTCTTCCGTATGTCCAAAACGATGGAAAATGGCTTGAAATCAGCATATTTCCACGCTTATGGAATCATGGTATAATGGTTGAAAACGGCAGAATTTTCCTGACGAGAGGGGGATTATAGATGCACACAAAGCTGTCTATCCCGGAGCGGTTAAAAGACTTACGAGTAGTAGATAAGCACCTGACGCTGGAGCAGCTGGCCGAGCAGACCGGGCTTTCCAAATCTGCTCTCAGCAAATATGAGAGCGACGATTATAAGGACATCAGCCCCTTTGCCATCGCTACGCTGGCGGAATTTTATGGGGTGTCCACCGATTACCTGATGGGGTTGTCGGAAAATAAAAATCACCCAAACACAGAGCTTCAGGCCCTGCATTTGAGTGATGATATGGTTACATTATTGAGCAGCGGAAAAATCAACAACCGGCTGCTGTGTGAGATTGCCACCCACGAGAACTTCCAGCGGCTGATGACGGATATTGAGATTTTCGTTGACCGGATCGCTGATATGCGAATCGCCCAGATGAATCTGGTGCTGGAGGCCACCCGGCAGGAAGTGATCCGCAGCCATGCGCCGGGGGATAACGACCTTTATGTCCGCACGCTGGAGCTGGGACAGGTGCAGGAGAGCGACTTTTTCAGCCACACGATTCATGATGATCTGGACAGCATCGTCCAGGATATTCGTCAGGCCCATATCACCGACCGCACGACCGCCGATCCACAGCCGACTTTTACGGAGGTCAAGGAAAAGTTTGACCGTGCTATGCAGCTGGGCAGTAATGAGGAACGGGTGATCCACGAGTTCTGTGACCAGATGCAGATTCCCTTTGACAAGATTGCGTCCGAGGATTTCTCGGCGTTTATGCGAATACTGAGCCTGTCCAAGCTGCTGAAAAATCCCAACAACATGAGGGGGAAGGCTCGGACACAGCCTTACCATGGAGCAAAAAAGAAAAAGCGTAGGTAGCAAAAAAGGCCGTTGCCCTCTTGTGGGTAACGGCCTTTTTGACAATATGCAGTCTGCGAATCTATCGTTTATTGGGAACAGCTGGATGGTTCTTTTGCTTTAGCTTCGATAAATTGAATGAATTTATCCCTTGCTGATTCCCAGACATTGGGTGTGATTGGTGTCAACGCAAACATCTTTTCAATCTGCTCTTTGAAAGAATTCAATCGCATTTTATCGTTGGCTCTAAACCATACCGGCTGCTTGTCCAACAACCCTTTAATTTTTCCACTATCGAAGTTTGGCACCAGAATTTCCTGATACTTTTTCTTCATGGCCCAAATAGCCCCAGCTTCATTGAGGCAAGCGGGACTTTCAAAATATCTGTCCGTGTACCAAAGAACATAAAACACATGTTTATCCGTGTTAATCATGTCCCGAATTGTATCCAGATTTCTCTCACCATTTTGGATATATCCTTCCGGATGAGAGGTGCAGAAAATCACACTGTCAGGTAATTCCGTTGTTGGGCGTGGTATGCCAATGGCATGAAGGAGATCCACAAAGGCATCGACTTGATCTCTATCAGCTTCACGATGACTAATAAAGATTTTTTCATAGCCATCTTTGAACAGCGTATGCTTAATTTCTACCAACGCATTTTTGATTGCCAATACTTCGCTTTTATTGACCGTATATGCACTGCTGTTAAAGAAGAATGTACATAAAATTGCATAAGGGGCATAGCTTTTATCGTTAATTTTATTTTGTTTGCAAAAGGAGTCCACTTTAAACTTATATGACAAATAGAGATCGTTGTTAGGGCGAATATCCCCACGCTCCTGAATGTAGAACAGCATCTGGTCGCACAGAGCAATCAACTCATTGATTTCTTTTAGCTTTGGATTCATCAGGGTATCTCTCTTTCTTTATTCCATCGGTTTAATCATAGACTCGATGAAGGCAATTTCTTCTTTCGTCAAGGCATACTTCTCATACAACTCGGCATCTGTCCAAGGTTTGGAGAAATCCTGTACAGGAACAAAACGGTATGTTTTACTCGGAGTATGTTGTGAAATTTTGCAAGCAGAAACCAGTACACGGAAAAACTTTGTTTTAAGATAAGAAATAAAGTTTTTAGCCTCGCTTTCATCATTAAAAGGTACATATAAGAAAGTTTGCGAGCATATAGAGTTTTGAGGAGCATACTCTGGCTTACCCACTACATAAGGATCATTTCCAGAGCCTGCGGCTTCAGGAATAAAAACTTTACACTTATCAATGTCACTGGAATTTTTGGTGATATCACTTTTCTGAACATACGCTACTTTTCTAACCTGCTTCTCTATATAGTAAAGCAAAGTGTTATGATCATCGTTCGATTCTTCAAAAATGCGAACAGATTTTTTCCCGCTCGAGAATGGATTGGTAGGTATACCAAACGGAGTATCATTTGAAACTATTGAATCAACTGTCTCAGCAGTTCTATCCATAACTTTTTTGACGATAGTAGCAAGCTGAGGTTCACGAATCAATACATCAAATTCATCAAGCTTACGCATACAAACATCCCGTTTACCATCATGAATCAGGGTATACATACAATCATCAGAATGTTTTTCGTCTAACAAGAAATAACATAATCCACCTTTAATTTCGACTGTCGGGAAGATATCTCTTGAATTTGTATATACAAACAAATTTGCGATTTTCCTATTGGTCAACATATTCCTTCGGAAATCGCCCAGCAGGTTTTCTCTCCCGGTAGTAAACCACCTTGATGGAATGATCAAAGACACATAATTGGGTGAAAGTTGCTGTGCAGATTCCACAAAGTACTGATATATTGGTGCATCATTAGAGCCACCAGAACCGTCGGTGATTTGATACGGCGGATTACCTACTACGGCATCAAATTTCATGGTTTTCACCCCTTCCTGCTTCCAATAGCTGGGCTTCAGAACCCGGTCAACAAACTGCCGGGGCTTGTTCTTCATCATGTTGATCAGGTCATCAAAATAATGGGCGTTCACCGGAATATCCCGATATCCAGCCAGTGTGCGCCGGGTGATCTGCTTGGCCATAGGCGTTTTGCAAATCACAAACACATTTTCCCGCACAGCTGCATCCCAAAGCTGCTGCAATTTTGCATCATCCAGTTCTTCTTCGGAACAGGCGGCGCACCGGCTGCGGAAAATGCTGTAGGTCACATACAAAGGATACAGACCGG
>OVXI01000330.1_pt1 | contig 11436 bp, 9 predicted proteins | sample 1732031 | NCBI WGS metagenome assembly OVXI01 (sample SAMEA4545821, study PRJEB24839) | metagenome | biome: chicken; feature: ceca content | place: Italy | collected 2013-05 | reverse complement strand
TTATATACCTTCATTATAATCTACCTGTCACGTTTGTCAATTCCATTCCCTTGTCACCCCTCCAACCTCGACACATAAAATACAAAGTTCTCCTTGACAAAACATCTACTTCGCGCTACAATATTATCCAGAATGCGGATGTAGTTTAGTGGTAGAACTTCAGCTTCCCAAGCTGACCGTGCGGGTTCGATTCCCGTCATCCGCTCCAAAAGAATACCGGTTATTATGTGCAAAAAACCGCATGTAATAACCGGTATTTTCATTTTTATCGTATCATTTTGTTCATACTTTCAACTGGTACAATTCCATTCCGGTACGGTAAAAACGGTAAATTTATCGCCCTTCTGGCAAACTGATGTCGTCACCTATGGCGTCACCTATCACCAGTTTTTTATCAGCAACTCATGATACCGTTCCTTTGGCTTCAAGTTATGCTGCCGTTCCAGCTCCTCAATATGATATCCCCTATATAGTTCTCGTACCTCTGGGCAGTCATTATAACTCAAAACAAACTTTCCCTGAATGTTGGCCAAACTGTCCCGCAAGCGGATATGGTCAGCCTGCGTGAACTGTGCGGTGTAATAATCCTCTGTGCCATAATAAGGCGGGTCACAATAAAAGAGCGCATCCGGTCGGTCATACTGCGCAATCAGGGCAGCAAAGTCCTTGTGCTCAATCAAGACACGGCGCAAACGTTTTTGTACCTCTGGCAATCGTGCTGCCGCCCGCTGGAGGTCTTTCGGACGACAACCGAAACTTCGGATATCTGACCCAAACGACGCTTGAAGCAGATACCAGAAACGGGCAGCCCGCTGGATATCGGTCACACAGGTGTCATGGTCACGCACCTCATAGTACATTTCACGCGACATCAGCATCATATCGAGCTGACGAGCCAATTCCTCTGCATGGAACTTGGCAACCCGAAATAAATTGACCAATTCACTGTTTGCATCGTTGTAAATCTCCATAGGCGCGTGCCTGTCCTTGTGGAACAGCACCCAAGCCGCTCCACCGAATACCTCAATATAGCGCCCATACTGTTCGGGAAATCGTGCAATGATTTGGTCACGCAGTAATTTCTTACCGCCAATCCATGAAATAAAACCATTCATATCAAACATTTGTTCTCCTTTGTGGTGAATTTTTTCCGGGGCAGGTCTCCCCACCCCGGATAGATTACATGATTGCTGTTTGCAGTACCTTAATTGCCTCCGGCAGCTTCTCAATCTGCCCGCCGCACAAGCGGTCAAGATAGACCATCGGCTGCACACTGCACTCCTGCACAGCGATTTCTCCCTTGTCGTCCACTTTGACAATCTCGGCATCAATCAAGCGCCGAAATGTGTTCTGTGCCCAGTCGGGCATCTGGTCAGTATGTGTGTAGGTTTTCATGTTTTCTTCGTCCTCCTGTTCGTTCCAGAACTCTGTGTACAAAATGTTGGTATCCACCTTGCCGGTCACGCCGGGCACCGTGCCTTTGTCGCTGTTCTGCCAGATATCAAATTTACCGCCATAGGTGGGCTTGTCTGCCCACTGTGCCAGCCAAACGGCGTCCGAATCGACTTTGATATAATCATCAAACCAGCTCTTTGACGCATATACCCCGCATTTGTATCCAGCCGCACGAATCACATCAATGAACGCTTGGGTAATAGCAGAGATATTAGAGCGGCTAAACGTAAATCCGTTCTTTTTCTTGTATCCGTCTGCGTCCTCCATATCAAACCAAAGCGGCATATCAAACTGCCTACCGTTGATAACATCCAGCAGGTGACGCGCCTCTGTGCGGGCATCTTGGGCGTTCAGGGCATAGCTGTAATGATACACGCCCACGCGCATCCCTGCCGCCTGTGCGCCCGCCAGATGGCGCTCAAACCACGGGTCTACATAGGTCTTGCCGTATCCAGCGCGGATAATGGCAAAGTCAATACTGCCCGCTGCGCGTGCCCAATCCACCGCGCCGTTATGCTTGCTCACATCAATGCCTTTCACAATATCACTCCTCGCATGTGTCCAATCGTGTCCAATTTGGACACATTTATTTTTGCTTTGTTTTGCCTTGCAGTTGCTCAATCGCCTGCATGATGACATCCGGAACCGGCAGTCCCATCAAGCCAGCGTTTTCAATGATGCTGATGGTCTCATTTGCAAGATAGGCAATCACAACCGCATCCCGCACAAACGACGTGCCCAGCACAATATCCAGTCTGGCAGCCACCAGTACAACCACCAGTGTCATACCTTTCTTGCACAGACCTCGCCAGCCCGCTGTGCTGCTCAGGCTGCCCGATTCGGTCTTGTCCGAATTTTGGAACACACCAGCCACCACAAGACCGGTAATATAATCGGTTGCCATAAACATCAGTAACGTCGCCATTGCTGCATCCCAGCCGCCGAACAACTCACTGAATACGCCGCCCACCACCGCCGCCCCGCTGAGCAGGGCGGCTTTTGCATTGGTCAAATGAATCATCTTATGTATCGTCCTGAACTTCCCACTGCCATAATCCAGGCGTGTCCGGTGCCCAAACGCACGGTGTCATATTTTGTTTGCACAGATAGGTTTTGCCTTCGTAGCTGTAATACTTGCCCTCATAGCAGTCCATACCATACAGCCACGGGATGGGGTCATCCGCACCACCTGTACTGCCCACATCAATCGGACGGTAAACCGCTAACATGCCTTCTCCATGCGGCGGCTGTCCGGCCTGCGGGGTTGTATTGTCCTGCACGACGCGATACAGCGTGCCGCCGTCATTGACAATCATATCCTTGCCCAGCGGCTCCCCAGCTTCCAGTACCTGCTCCCACGTTGGGAATAGGTCTGGCATGGTCAGTGCCTGCTTATCGCTCATCGTAGGCGCAGCCTGCACCGCCATGACACGGGAAAGCGCTAATACTTGCTCGTTTATGTTTACTTCGGGCTCTGGTTCGGGTTCTGGTTTCTCTATGGGGATAATACTGGTAATCGTTTTGCCATCTTCGGCATAAATGACCTCGATATACGGCGCATTCGCTACGGCAATCGTTTCAAATTCAGGTGGTATAGGGAACCAACCTTCCCCCTCCCAATTTTCTGGATAAATTCTATGGGACTGAGACTGTACATAGTTGGTTGATTGTTGTAATATTGCAGACATTCAAGCCCCCCTCACAACAAAACATCCATAAGTTTGTGCATTTTGATTCATTTTAAATTGAGTTGTATTTCGTACAACAAACCCCGTAGCGGTTATCTGTAAAGGCATTCTGTATTTATTTGTATCCGTAGTATATCTATCAGGTGTAAATACAAATCTATTAGCATAACAATAAGCGGATGTCATGTACGGATAGAACCCTAAATATACAGCTACAAAATCTGGTTGATACCCGAAATTCACCTGAAGTTCTTCCCCGTTTCCAACATAAGTTCCAATAGAAAATCTAGCATTTACTGCATTTAATTTGCTCTGCAATACATTGAAAGCATCCTTGGGTTCTGAATCGGTTGATATACCTAATATGTCACACAACGTATCCGGAAGGACGTTCGCTTTGTTGTACGCTGAACCCTGTACCTGTATACCTACGCTGTTCAGTCCGGCGAAATCTACTGGAAACTTGCCAGACCGCAAAAGGGCGACCAGTTCTTCATGGGTGATATCCGCCGCAATACTCGACCGCAAAAAGCGGCTGTTGCCTGTGCCCTTTGGCACCATATCTTTCATCTTTACGCCTCCCCTGCGTTCCACTCACCTGCATACGGATAAGATGCAAGCATGGATTCTATGGCATTATCAATCATTTGCAAGTCCCATTCCTGCGCGTTGACTTGTTCGGCGGTAATGGTCTCGCGCCCATCCTCGCGGTATACCGCCTTTAACTCCCGCCACTCTGGCGGTGAAAAAAAGTGATTGCGCAGCGAATTGATGTTGTTGCGAATGCGCGCCAGCTCGGCCACTGTGGGGTAATCGCCGTATTTCCACGCCGCTCGCGTGGAAATGGGGGCATTATAGCCCAAATCCAGTAATTTGGTGTGAATCGCCTTTGTCCAGTCGTCCACGCGGTTCAAATCGGTGTAGTTGTAATAATCTTGCGCTGTATGGTTATAGTTTAATGGCTGCATGATTCACCTCACGGGTCATTATATTGGACAATAATAACGCCGTCTGCGCCATCACCGCCCGGTTGTCCATCGCGGATATCGCCCCAAACTTGATAGGAGATGCCGCCACCCTCATCGAACGAATGGTGCTCGCTGGTGTAGTACGCATGTGTGCCACTATCCCCCCCGTCGCCGCCATTGCCCGTGTGTTCCTCTGCGTCTTTGCCGGGGTTATTTTTCTGTTCCAAACCATCCGCGCCTTTTGCACCATAAAAAGCACCAGTATCTACATCGGTAATACCAATTTCATACCGCACCCCGTTTGCACTGGAATATGCACCGAACGTGGTCGGCTGGCCAGGTGCTCCGGGCGCTCCAGGCTTTGCAGCTTCTCCTGGGCCGGTTGCCCATCCAAGCCACCCTTGTTTTTGCCCACCTGCGCCGCCCTTACCGCCTGCACCGCACGCATAATTAAAGGATTGCTGCGCATTGATTTGGATTTCACGAGCATAAATGCGACCACCGTACCCACCGTCTCCAGGCTTATTTTCCGGCTTGCTATCCTCTTCTATATACGAACCGCCCATGCCACCATTGCCACCGTCACCGCCGCTGACAAGCTGAATAAACAGCCTTGTAACCCCCGCTGGCGCTTGCCATTTTCCGGCACCAATCAATACAACTTTATGGTCGTATCGCTTATCGGTTGCGGTCTGAATCAGGTAGGCAGGCAGATTGCGCATGACACCGTTTTCCAGCTTGAGTTGATGCTTATACCGGCGTGCTGAAATACTGGTACCGAATGCGGTCGCCACGGTATCAATATCACCGGTTTCACTTGCCGGATTGCCACGGCTGCGAATGGTGAATTTTCGCCCACCGTACTGGCTCAAAACATTGGACACCACGCGCCGTGCATCATCTGTCGTATGAACAAACGGGTTGTTAATGGTCAGGGACGTGTCGCTTTCAGTGTTGGTGCCGGGGAAGGTAACTTCCCCTTCATCCAATTTGAAGGTAATGTCTGCAATCTCGTCATTGGCTTCCATCACCGGCCAGCTCGGCATATTGCTGCCCGTGATATTGGCTCCCGTCTCATAACCGCGCTTGGACACATGTAAAAAGCCGGTTGCAAAGTCCTGATGTGCCCATGTCGCCGTTGCCTGACACGCAAAGCGCAGTACCTCGCCGCACGTCTTGTCCTGCACGTCCTCAGACTCTGCGGTCAGTTCCAAATCTTTTATATCGTCGTCCACCACATAACGCTCGGCAAGATTGACGCCCAAGCAAGCCACGATGGATGCGACCCAACCGGAAAGTGTTGTGGGCAGCACTTCGGGCGGGTTGTAGTTGCGCTTGACCAACATGCCGACAATATCCACTAGCGACCACTTGACAGTCAGCCCTTTGATTTCCCAGCCGCCCGATTGCTGATAATACCACCCGCCGGGTATCCATTCTATTTTGCCATCTGGCAGATACACGCCCCAATCAATCGGGATTGCCTGGCGTTCTTCGATGGATTGAAAAATAGAATCAGGGGCGTATGGGTCAAACCGGTGGTTCCGGTTATAGACCCGCAAATCACAGGTCGAATAGGGCAATTTCAGACCGGTAAAGGTGGATTCGGTCAGGACATCAAGGCTTGCAATCTCTCTGCCTGTCCACCGCTCGAACAGCCCTAAAAACATATCTGTGATACGCGGGTAACAGTAGGGTCGTGACCACCGCATGACCGTCACGCGCACGCGGGTCGGGTCATAGACGGCAAATTTGTCCAAGACGACTTTGTATTCGGTGTTTTCTGTCACAGTGCGCGTATACGCTAACGTGTCCGCGCTGTACACGTCCAACCGGAACGCCACACCGTACCCGTCATACACATTTTGACTGAACCAGAGCGTGAACACCTGCAACACGGACAGGCCGGTAAACGTGATTTCAACATATGGGTACGGCTCGGTGAAACCGCAGTCTGCACCCGAAACCGTGCCGCACCACCAGCCCATTTGTTCCTCAGCCAAATCTGCCGGATTGCCCGGCGGCAATGCCCAAGACCCATCCAACTGCATCCGGTCTTTCTCCAGTGTGCCAATTTTGAGGTCGTTTTGCTCGGTTATCGCGTCATACACCTGCACAATTTGACTGTACTTGCCGTTGGTGTTGGTCTGCGCCCCTGTCACCACCGCGTCGGGGTCTCTCAGGTCAAATGTGGCACGGGCGGTCATCTGCCTGCGCCGCGCAGTCAGCGCACGGTTTGCCGCATCCGATGGTTTAAGCATGGGCATACACCTCGCGCAGCTTAAAGGATAGATTGTGCCAAACCGGCGCGCCGTCCTTGGCAAATGCCACGCTGGGACGGGTCTGTAAATCCTCGCAGAACATCACCGCCGTTTGCATATCCTGTTCCCCTTCTGGGATGAAAAAGACCGAAAGTTCCTGCTTGCGCCGCAAAAGCGGCAGCAGGGCGCGCAGCGTCTGGTCTGGCAGCTTATCGCAAGAATAGTGCGCACGCCACACCATGCCTTGTATCTCGAATACGCTGGAACCGTCCGCCATCGTTTCCACGACGCCCAGTTCATCCTCATATGCCTGATATCGGTCGTTGCTCACAAACGGTAGTTCTATCCCGTTTATGATAAGTTGTGGGGTCTTTTTCATCGCTGTCACGTCCTTATCGAATGGAAATATCACTCTTGATTTCGGGAGACTGGTCAGCCGCCGCCCGGAAATACGGCAAAGTCCCGCGTGCAAACTCGGTGCCATCCACTGACAGGGTCAAATGCAAGTCACCACTGCCGCCCGGATTGACCCCCAGCAGAATGGTGGACAGGGCTGACCCCACCATGGATGCCACTTGGGCGCTGTCTATGACCGGCTCGGAAATATCCAGAGAAGTTGCCATGCACCGGTTAATATAGGCGCTGGCTTCCTCTTTGGTCAGCACCCGCTCGCCCTTATGTAGTTCAGCAATATAGCCGTCATACGGCACATAGGGCAAGCCGCCCGCGTGCGAGCCGTCCACATCGGCCGCGCTCACGCGAAAGCCCCGTTCGCCGCTCAGGGTACTGAAAATCAGTTCGTGCATCTTTTTGGATTCGGCTATCAGCTCACTGTATTCGGACTGCATCCCCTGTGTCAGCTTGCGAACCATTTCGGCACCGCCGTCAAACGACATCTTTTTCAGCTGCTCCATAGATTCCTGCATTTTCGCTTCATACTCGGCTTGACACTGGCGTATCTGCTCGCCCATGAACTCCAACGAAATCTTGCCAGCTAGGCGCTGTTTTTCCTCCCACGCCGCAATATAATCATCAAATTCCTGTTCACTCAGCGCGAGCAGCTTTTCCCCGTAACCAGCCGCATCTTCCAGACCCATGCCCAAAATCTCACTGAACAATTGCTGCGGCAAGCGCTGCTGAAGCTGTCCCAGCACCTCATAATAATGCCGCATTTGTTCGGTCTGTTTCTCAATGTCGGCTAATTTGTACTTGTAACTGTCCTTGTTCTCTTCCTTTTCTTTGGTATACAGTTCACCAAAATCAGCCAGCTTTTTCTCGTACTCGTCCTTCTCCTGAACGGCTTGTTCCCATTGTTTCTGCAAGCCGTCGAGCTGCTCTTGCATCTGGTCTTTGGCGTCCTGAACTTCTTCAACCGCCTGCTGACACATTTCACCATACCGGCTGACAAATTCCTTGGCCATGTCCTCTGAGTACCCACGCTCAACCAAAGATTTCTGGATGTCCTCACCCGCCTGTTCCATCACCTCTTTGGCGTGGTCGGTCTGCTGCTCAATCTCATCGACATATGCCTGCATCTGTGCTTCAGCTTGCTCTGCCGCCTCATCTGGGTCAAGTTCAATTTTGCACTTCTCTGCAAACTTATTGGCTGCATAAAGTCCCAAACCCATAAACGCACCAAAAACAGGATTGCACATGGACTGCGCGCCCAAAATCGCGCCCTGCATCGCCCATACGCCTGCCTGAAAGGTTTTCTTTGACGGGGAATGTTCGTCCAGACCAGCTTTATAGGCCGTATCGGACAGCACGCCCATTTCATAGAATTTATTCCAGACCTCTTTCCGTTTGGACTCTGCACCATCAATCGCACCCTGCATGGAATTTTGTCCATTTGGATACATCTCATCATATCGGTCAGCCTCTGCAACCGCTGCATCCATCGCGCTTTTTACTTCTGGTGCAAATTGTGCAACCGTATCGGAAAAGATTTTCTTCCCTTCCTCTACTTTACCCATACTTGCAACGATGGCTTCTATTTCATCATCATTGGCATCTGCCAAGCTGCGTAAAATTGCTGCACTCTCCGCAGAACCATCTGATAATGCCTGCACAAGCAGGTCAACCCCTTCAATACTGCGATTCGATAGGGCTTCAAGATTGGCATTATAATCTTGAAGATAAGCAACTTGGCTATCCAAATTGGCTTTCAGGGTATCAAGGGACGCATGTGTTTTGTTGTCCATCTCATCCCATTTTCCGATTTGGGTATTAATGCTTTCAAGTGCAGATTTCTTGGCTTCTTCATATTTCAACTGAACGTTAGCAAGTGCATTTTCAATATCTACCGCACTGACTGCCGCATTATTATTGGATTCTGCAAGTTCTTCCTGCACATCCCTGACGTGTTCCACTTCCTCGGTATAGTTATCTAACACACCCTGCGCTTCGTCCACCGCTTCACGCTGTCGGTTCACTTCATCGCTTGCCCTGTTATAGGTATCATTCAACATAACCATGCGGTCTTGTAAGGCTTCTATGGTCGTGGTCTTTTGCTCAAGCGTCAAAGAATTATCTGACTCTGCCTGCTGCATCTGTTGTGACACTTCCTGCATTTCAGCATAAATGCTGTTCATCTCGGCTTCTGCATCGCGCAGCGCCAGCTTTTTTTCGGTCAAATTGACCGTGGCTTCAGCTTGACCGTCCAAGACTTCTTGGTATCGCTCCTGCATCTCCTGTGCAACCGCATTGGCTTGCCATGCTTCGGTATTGGCCCGCAGCGCTTCGGTGCCGCCAATCAGCAAACCGGTTTCTTCACTAATCTGTGCGTTTAGGTCAGGAATCAAGGCATTTAGCTCCTCAACCGTTCGCTTATAGTCCAGTTGTTCTACATCGGTCAAATTGGTCTGGGATTCCAGTGCTTCCAGCTTGTCAATATACCCCTGTGCAGCTTCAGCGGTCGCATTGATGGTGCCAACATTTTGTTCGTGAGTGCTCTTTATCTCTTTCAGGTTTTGATTGAGTTCGCGTGTTTTTTCAGAAGCGGACGACGCCATAACCACATAAGTGCCAATCGCGCCCACTAGAGACAGCACCACGGTTGCAACCAGCACATAAGGGTTGTTTTTCATCATAGCATCTAATGCTTTAGTCGCAACATTTGCAGCCGCCACAGCCGCTGTATAAGCCGTTACGCCCGATACCAGCAGTGCAAAGCCCGATACCAGCGCGGTAACAGCCTGCACCACCTGCGGATTTTGCGCCAGCCATTCGGTTGCAACCGCCATCGCATCTGCACCCGCGTTTTTCACATTGGCAAGTGCCGGTACAACCGCATCACCTGCCGTTGCCGCCAACAAATTCAAGTTGCGGTCTAAATACTCAGATGCCTCGGTCAAATCGTCCAGCCGGCTTTCGCGCAAAGTCTGCATCGCGTCCGCCGCGCCGTAGGTGCCCTCGGCAATGTTCGCCATCTGCACCACTGCCGTTGCACCAAGGTCTTCCCACATCGTGCCCAGCAAATTGACACCCGCAAGATTTTGTTGTACCGGGTCGTCCATATCGGCAAGCGCCTGCATGGTCTGCTGTAAGGCATTTCTGGCGGCTTCGCCGCCCGCTGCAAACTGCTGCGCCATATAGTCCGCATTCATGCCAAGCGCTTCAAAGCCCGCTTGTGTGGTGTCCGAACCGTCCACCACACGAATGGAAAATTCCTTAAACGCATCGCCCACTTTGTCCAGATTCCAAGCGCCATTTTTGGCACCAGCTTCCAACCGCTTGAACATGTCATTGGCAGACAAGCCCAGCTTTGCAAACTGCACACTGTATTCGCTGATGGTGTCGAGCAGTTCGCCCGAATAGTCCAGCCCGTTACGGTTGCCCTCGGCAATCAGCCGGAACGCTTCGTCGCCATCTATCCCAAAGTTTTGAATCAATGCACTTGCCGCCCGAATACTGTCCTGCACCTCATATCCAAAGGTATCGCGCAGCGTAATCGCGTCTTGGGTCACGGTCTTGAGCGCGTCGGTTGACCATTCGGCATCCAGTTGTTGCCGCACGGTCGCCAGCGTCTGCGCCACATCGTCCAGCGATTCCCCGTAATTCTCACCGTACAACTGCCGCAAAAGCACCTGATACTGTTCCAGCTCCCTACCGCTCAGGTTGGTGGTGTTGGTCAGCACACTTTGGGCTTGTGACAGTTCACTGGATGCCTCGGCACAGGTCAGCAGCGTTTCTTTTATCTGGTCAAGCGCAGCCACGACACCCGCACCGGTCAATGCCTGTGCCATCGTGTCAACCGCGCCTGCCCCCTCATCGCCCATATCCTGCGCCGCGTCCGCCGCTTCTTCCGCACTGTCTGCCAGTTCGTCCACGGCTTCACCTGCCGACTGTGTTGCCTGTTCGGCGCGTTCCAGTGCCGCTTCATTTTCGTGCAGTTCGGTTCCGAGCTGGTTCAAGTCGCGCTGGGCATAGTTGACCGACTGCTGCCAGCGCTGTACCCCTTGTTCAGCGGCGCGCTGGCGCTGTTCTGCCCGCGCCAATTCTTGTTGATATAGTGCAATCTGTTCGGTAAGCTGTGCCTGTGCTTCGCTGCTCTCGTCTGCATCATCCCCAAGTGCTGCCAGCGCCTGTTGGGCCTGCTCCAATTTTGCCCGATACTCTGCCGTCTGTGCAGCATACCGTTCCTGCGCAGCGGCGGCATTTTGCAAAGCTGCCCGCGCCGTTTCCACTTTTTGCTGTTGTGCGGCATACATGGCAGACAGCGTCTTGCCCTGCGCTTCAAGCGCTGCCATGCTGTTTTCCTGCCCGGCATATTCGCTTCTTACCAGCGCCAACTCACTTTTCAGCGTTTTCATGCGGCTGTTGATGTCCGCAATGCTCTTTTTATACTGGTCTTCGCCCTCTACGGCAAACCGCGTTGAAATCTTTCGTTCTGCCATTTAATCCTCCTGTTTGCTCCCGTCCTGACTGCGCAGGGCGATGAGGTCAAGCACGACCCCAACCGGAAGGCAAAGCGTCTCCCGGCTGGACAAGCCGCACAAACTGCCTGCGCGCACATACTGCGCCACGCTTATTCGGTTTTTTTTTGCAGTTCTGCCAAGCCAAGGT
>OVXI01000329.1_pt1 | contig 11488 bp, 10 predicted proteins | sample 1732031 | NCBI WGS metagenome assembly OVXI01 (sample SAMEA4545821, study PRJEB24839) | metagenome | biome: chicken; feature: ceca content | place: Italy | collected 2013-05 | reverse complement strand
TCCATATTCTCACCTCACTTTTTGCCATAAAAATACGCACCAAAGCTTAAACTCGGTGCGATCGTCCCATTTGTTCAAGCTTTAGCATCACAGGGCGTGAAATTGCATTAGAAAATGCCTTAAACGACATTTCCTGCTAACCTTCTTATAGTGTCTCCACTACTTCGCGGCAGCAACCCATATCCCTGCGGTAGCCTCACCTACCAAATTTTATTTTCGTATTTATTCTACTCCTTTCCTATTACAATGTCAATAGAGCGGTTGCATATTTCGTATGATTTATGCTATGATACGTTAGAAAACAGATTATTTTTCAGAAAGAAGGAATTTTATGGATTGGAACTCTTGTACCCTTTGTCCTCGTAACTGCCATGCAAATCGAAAGAATAAGAATTCTCTAACTGGCATTTGCCATGAAGCCAATCATTTAAGACTGGCTCGAGCAGCCTTTCATTTCTGGGAAGAACCATGTATCTCAGGCGAGCAGGGATCTGGTACAATCTTCTTTTCTGGCTGCACGCTTCGCTGTGTCTTTTGTCAAAACCACTCCATTGCGGATGGCAGTGTCGGAAAAGAAATTTCTCAACAGCGTTTTGTCCAAATTTTATTAGAACTTCAGCAAAAAGGAGCCAACAATATCAACCTTGTTACCCCAACCCATTTCGTTCCCCTTATTATTGACGGAATACAGCAGGCTCGCTCACAAGGTCTTCATCTTCCAATCGTTTATAATACAAGTGGATATGAATCCATTGAAACATTACAATTATTGGATGGGATTGTGGATATTTATCTTCCTGATCTAAAATATTACAGTTCCACAATCGCTCAAAAATATTCGTTCGCAGGCGATTATTTTTCGGTTGCTTCCCGTGCATTACAAGAAATGTATCGACAAGTTGGCGATCCTGTCTTTGATGCAAATGGCATAATGCAAAAAGGTATGATTGTTCGTCATTTGGTCTTACCTGGCTGTACAAACGATTCCAAAGCGGTAATTCAATACTTATATCAGACATTCCACGACCATATTTATATTAGCATTATGAACCAGTATACTCCAATGCCAACCGTTCAAGGTCAATACCCTGAACTAAACCGCAAAGTGACCGAGGAAGAATACGATGAAGTGGTAGATTATGCCATCGAGTTAGGTGTTGAGCATGGATTTATTCAAGAAGGGGAAACGGCCGACGAAAGTTTTATTCCGGCCTTTGATTATGAAGGAATTTAATAAAAATAATTTATGAGGTGAATATTATGAATCAAAAGACGAAGGGCATTTTATGTATTTTAATGTCCGCATTTTGCTTTGCGCTTATGAACACGTTTGTACGTCTCTCTGGAGACTTACCATCAATTCAGAAGAGTTTTTTTCGCAACTTTATTGCCGCAATCTTTGCATTTATTCTTTTAAAAAAGGATCACACTCCCTTACATTGGCAAAAGGGTAATTTAAGATTTTTATTCATCCGTTCCATCTGTGGTACAATCGGTATTCTCTGCAACTTTTATGCGGTAGACCATCTGGTTCTTTCCGATGCATCCATGCTAAATAAGATGTCTCCATTTTTTGCAATTGTGTTTTCTTATTTCTTTTTAAAAGAAAAATGCACTCCGATTCAAGTCGGCGGTGTCATCCTAGCATTTATTGGAAGCTTATTTATTATTAAACCGACTTTTTCCAATATGGAACTTCTTCCATCCATTATCGGATTTGTCGGAGGAATGGGAGCTGGAGCAGCGTATACCGCAGTGCGCCATCTTGGACAGCGTGGAGAAAAAGGAGCATTTATTGTCTTTTTCTTCTCCATGTTTTCCTGTCTTGTCACACTCCCATACTTAATTTTCCAATATCATCCAATGGAAGCTTGGCAGCTCGGTTATTTGCTTTTAGCTGGTTTAGCTGCATCGGGAGGACAGTTTTCGATTACTGCGGCATATTGTTATGCACCATCCAAAGAAATATCCGTCTACGACTATTCTCAAGTAATTTTTTCTGCATTGCTCGGATTTATCCTATTTCAGCAAATTCCAGACGGATACAGCATCCTTGGATACATCCTTATCTGTGCAACCGCAATTATTATGTTCCTATACAACAACCGTAAAGTAGCTCATAGCTAAAAACACAGTGACAAGTCCCTTTTCTTCGACTAAAAATAATCGAAAAAAGGGACTTGTCAATTACTACTTCTCCTCACACACCTGGAAAATATAGAATTTCAGGCTGACGCCCTGAAATCCACTTCCATCAGATCTTCCAGTCGCTTTTTTTCATAAACCAATCATACATATCCCCCTAAATTCCAATTCGACAACTTAGGATTTGTCTATTTCTTCAAACTTTCTATAAACCCAGAGATAGCAGATATAAGCCAACCCAAGCCAATAATAATTAACGCAATTTCCCACCCGATACCATTATCAAAAACAAAGATAAATGTATATAGAGCAAATAAACTAACAGGAATGGCAATTCCATATAACACCAAATGAAACTTCCTCTTTTTTTCTTTATCCATTTATTCTCACCTCATTAACTTCTAATTCGACAACTTAAAATTTTTCTGCTTATCAAACTGGAAGATTTCTATCCAAAATGAAACGGAATAATCATATTAAGTAAAATGGCAAGAATAATGCTGATTATTCCCATCAGCACAGAACACCTCAATGTGTCTCTCCTCAAAACAATTACTCCAATAATAAAGACTGCCAATTCTAAAATAGAGCGTGCTTCGAAATAAACCCATCCATATACAAAAACCATGTTAAACAATACTGCCAAAATCAACATGGATAATATAGTTGCCAATTTACTTTTTCCTTTTGCATACCAACAAACAAATGCCAAAAACGGAGAAATAGCAGTGAACCCAAACCAAATCATAGCATAGCTTCTTGGAAAAAAACCTGCAACATATTTTGAATACAAATAGTAGCTTGTAACCATACCAGCAAAAAACACAAAAACATTAACGCTTGCTCTTAGTGCAGAATTACTATAAAGAGAAATACACAGCGCAATCAATATCCAAATCACAAAATGGCCCAGGAAATTATGAACATCTAATGCTTCATCTATTGCCATAAGCGCACTTGGAAGTTCGCCGTGACGAAAATCCAAAAATTTTGAAAAAGTCCCCAACACTATTCCAAGGGACAAGACAACTATAGTGTTAATGATTTTTCTTTTATAAGATATAGGATTTTCCTGACTTCTTATATGATTCAAAATCCTGGTCATAGGCATCCTTCAAATTCCAATTTGTTGGTTACATTATAGTTTTATATATCAAAATATTCAATCTAAATCCATGCCAAATTTATACTAACTTGTACTTCATTTCTTCCAATTTGTATTAAATTTTAATTGATTATAAATCAGATTTTCAAAGAGCAAGTACTCTGGATCATATTAACTAATTGGGATTGCATTTGAGCATTGTTTTCTATTTCTTGATCTCCCAGTATCCAGTTTTATTTGCCCCTTTTCTCTCAACTATTCCCAATTCTTTCAATTCTTTTATAATCCTGTTGACTTTTCGGACACTGTATCCAGTATAGCTGCTCATTGCCTTTATCGTAACGTGAGGATTCTCAACCATGTTAGCAACAATAACTTTTTTCTCTTCATCAATATCGTTTATTGTGCCATTTATTGTGCCATTTATTATGCCATCCACATTTATTGTGCCATTTATTACGCCACTTTCCACTTGGTTTGTATCTTTTTCCATTCCATCAATAGTATTTTTATCAGAAAACGGAAAAACAACTTTTATGAAATGATCTGATATTGTAAAAATATCCTTGTCATAGTATTTCAATATACGGCTCATACCCGATCCGAGCTGCTCTACCAGTCCAACGTCTTTAAATACCCTCATCAATTCCCTATTTCGCGGCATACTGCTGCAGCTGAAAAAATCCTCTCTGCTCTGACCTGATATAAGCCCGCCATATGATGTAAATTCCATACGATCGCTAAAAATTTCAAAAACAGGCGGTATTTCTCTGGAAAAATCGTTATGAACAATCGCATTGATCAGTGCCTCTCTCAATGGTACGGGCTCGACCAGATTCTTTTCCATTCTCTTGGTACTTGTTACTTTTGCTTTCGTAACATTTTCAATTTTCATCTTTTCCAAAACCTGATTTGTCGCTTTGATCAGAGAGCAATATCCATATTCCTCATTTTCGATCAGGTCAACTTTATCTATTCCAGCATACTTAGCAACCTTAATAGACACACCGTTCTCATCCGCCAGCAAATATGCAATATAATTATATTGTCCATTTGTTGTAAGCAACTCAAGGCTCTGAGCGAATCTATTATTTAATTCAAGCCCTCGTTCCTGATAATAAATTTTTAACTGTGCAAAAGTCAAGTCCTGCCTCGGAGCCAGAATATTACGCAATGTGGTGTGTATCCTTTTGGAATAAAGTTCATCAATCAAAGCAGTAGGCATTGGCTGTGTGGAAGTCCCAAGCCTCATGAAGCATCCATTTGGGGACATTCCTTTATTTTTTATATAATATGGTTTTTCAAGACCACTGGAAATAATAATTTTAGTCACGGAAATCCCATCTATAACCTCCGTAACAATATCAAAAAGACCTAATGTTAACGGCAAAATATTATTTTTTATTCTGTCTGCAATTTTCAGCTGAAGAGAATCTAAATCTGGAAGTTGTATTGGATTTCCGGCATCATCCACACCAATGTAAAGGACACCGCCTTCATGATTATTCAAAAAGGCGACAATTTCTTTTTCCAATTTATCATTCAAACTTTCTTTCAGCTCTACCCGATTACTTTCCTGCAGCATCTGTTCCTCCTTTAAAACAAGTCATGACTTTATTCTATCATACTCCAATCTGAACTTCTATAAAAATCCCAACAGCGCATTGTTCCCTATTTGCCAGTCTTTTACTTTCGAATAATTCAAAGAGCAAGATCCACCCCGGTAATACCAAAACAGAAAATCTGTTGTTTGCATTCCACGTGGCAGCACTCTTGCTGGGAACTCTGCTTTCCCATATCTGCATATATCCTTGTGATTGAAATCCCCCTCAATGATCCAAACGGCTGATCCGATCATCCAATCGGACTCTGAATTCATCAAGACAATATTTTTCTCTTTCCCCCGTTTCATATTTTTTGATCTTTCTCATCAATCCTCTGTACATCGGATACTCTTCTGTTCTTTGTAAAAGTAATTCAATTATATGGTTTCAGGTTCCTGTCCATGTACTACACCATTTTTATTTTTGTATCCTGGCATTACGCCATTTACTACACCATTTTTCTAAAAAACTACACCATTTTGCGATAAGTTATGATACTTTCCCAATCATTCCCTATCGCTTCAATCCTTTGCAGATCAAGACTTTCTGGGCATTCCTGCCCCTTATTTTTCCTCACACACCTGGAAAATATAGAATTTCAAATAATAGGATTCATCAGCTGCCCATAAAATTGGATGGTCGGCTGCCTGTGTTCGATATTCTACTTGACGCAGGCGTTTTTTGGCTGCCTTTGCAGCTTCTTGAATTGTTTTCGCAAATAAATCTGGCGTCATAAAATGAGAGCAAGAACAAGTTGCCAGGTAGCCTCCATCTTTTACAAGTTTTAAGCCTCGCATATTAATTTCTCGGTATCCTTTCACCGCATTTTTCACGGAATTTCTAGATTTCGTAAAGGCTGGCGGATCAAGGATTACAACATCAAAGTGTTCTCCCTGCTTTTCTAATTTGGGCAGCAAATCGAATACATCGGCACATTGAAATTGAACTCGATCTTCCAGATGATTCAGTTTTGCGTTTTCTCTCGCCTGCTCCACTGCCAGTTCCGAAGCATCCACGCCAAGTACTAAACGAGCTCCAGCAATTCCTGCATTTAATGCAAACGAACCAGTATGGGTAAAGCAATCTAAAACTGCTGCATTTTTACAAAGTTTTTGGATTGCTGCACGGTTATTTTTTTGATCCAAAAAGAAGCCTGTTTTCTGTCCTTCTTCCACATCAACAATATATTTCACTCCATTTTCTTCAATTAGAACTTTTGTATCAAATGGTTCCCCAATAAATCCTTTGACTCGTTCCATGCCTTCCTGCGTCCGAACTTTTGCATCACTTCTCTCGTATACCCCTCGAATTGGCATTCCCAATTCTTTTAATTGCTTTTTGCATTGTTCAATAATCGTCATTTTCATTCGATCAATTCCCAACGCCAATGACTGTACTACTAATATATCTTCAAACTTATCTATAACAATGCCTGGAAGAAAATCGGCCTCTCCAAAAATCAGCCTACAGCTTCTCATATCAATCGTATGCATCCGATAATCAATACAATCTTTGACACGCATTGCCAAAAACGCTTCATCGACTGACTGATCTTTTTTTCGAGTCATCATTCGCACACGAATTTTTGAATTTTGATTGATAAATCCAGTCCCCATTCCATATCCATCAAAGTCTTCTACCGTTACTAAATCTCCATTCTCAAATGTACCTGTTATTGTATCAATTTCATTGTCATAAATCCAAGCTCCACCAGCTTTTAACATACGACCTTCGCCTTTTTTCAAACGGACAACTGCCATTTCATTTCCTCCTAATTTGTACCTCATATTTTATCAAAATTTTTATAACGATACTCGTTTTTTTCTTGTTTTATACTTCCAACGAATTGCGAAAAATAAAACAATAATGATGAAACCTGCATACGTAACTTCCGAATATGTATGCATAATCTGTATCATTTTCATCCAAGAAGTGCCTGCCCATGCTCCAGCCGATACAAGTATCGTATTCCATAAAAGACTTCCCAGCGTTGTCAGCAACAAAAAATCGAATAACTTCATCTCTGCCATACCTGCTGGAATGGAAATCAAACTCCTTACAATTGGCACACAGCGACATAGAAAAACGGTTGTTTTTCCTCTTTTATCAAACCAATTCATTGCTTTTTGAATATTATCCTGTTTTAAATGCAGGACTTTTCCGATCTTTCCATTTACAATCTGTTCCAACCGCTCTCTTGGAAGCAATAGACCAATATAGTAGAGCATAATTGCCCCTGTAACAGAGCCAATGGTCGCCGCTGTAATTACCCCAACGACACTCATATTCGTATAGGTTGTCATAAATCCGCCAAACGTTAAAATGAGTTCAGATGGAATAGGCGGAAAAATGTTTTCTACTAAAATTAAAATCGCCATTCCAATGTAACCAAAGCTTTCCATAATTTGTATAATCCAAGACTGCAAATAACTTCCTCTTTTCTTTGCAGTGCCGTTACACCGCAGCATTCTTACTGTCAGTTTATTTCCTGTCCTTCCAAAATATGATACTCTTTTGGCTTATTTTGACTGTCTGAAAAATTGTTCCACACAGTCCAACGTCATTTGAATGTTTTCATCGGTATGTGCATAAGACAAAAACATAGCCTCAAACTGACTTGGTCCAATATAGATTCCACGATTCAGCATAAAATGGAAATACGCTCCAAACCGTTTTACATCAGAAATCTTCGCTGTTTCATAATCAATTACTGCTTCGTTTGTAAAGTAAAGACACGCCAAAGAGCCAATTCCATTGATTTGACACGGTACGTCATAGTCTCGAATCAATGCTGCAATACCATCTCTTAACTTCTTTCCTTTTTGATTTAATTCCATATAAATTTCAGGATGTTGTTTTAAAATCGTCAACTGTGCCAAACCTGCTGCCATCGCAACGGGATTTCCACTCAATGTACCAGCCTGGTATACACTTCCAACTGGAGAAATTACTTCCATTACCTCTTTTCTTCCTCCATAGGCGCCGACTGGCATTCCTGCACCGATAATTTTTCCATAAGTAACTAAATCTGGCGTTACTTGAAAATATCCACTTGCTCCATCGAGCTGGAGGCGGAATCCTGTAATTACTTCATCAAAAATCAACAGACTGCCTTCTTCATCACAGATTTTTCTCAGCCCCTGTAAAAAGGATCTATCTGGAACAACTACTCCCATATTGGCAGCGACTGGCTCTACAATAATGCAAGCCACTTCTCCCTTGTTTTGTTCCATCAATGCTTTGACCGATTCCAAATCATTATAAACAGCCGTTAATGTATCTTCTGCACAACCGCTTGGAACACCTGAACTACTTGGAATTCCTGATGTCATAACACCTGATCCCGCTTTCACAAGCATCGAATCGGCATGTCCATGATAACAACCTTCAAATTTAATAATTTTATTTCTTCCTGTAAATCCTCTCGCAGCCCGAATGGCACTCATAACTGCCTCCGTGCCCGAATTCACCATACGAATCATTTCCACAAATGGAACCGCTTCGCATACCGTTTCTGCCATAATCACTTCTGCTTCTGTGGCAGCCCCAAAACTTAATCCTTTCTCCACTGCTTTCACAACAGCTTCTTTTATCACCTCATGATTATGTCCTAAAATCATTGGTCCCCAGGAACCGATATAATCCAAATATTGATTCCCATCGACATCATATAGATACTGCCCCTGCGCACGATCAATAAAACGAGGAGTTCCTCCCACTGACAGAAATGCCCGCACCGGACTATTGACTCCTCCTGGAATTTTTTCTACTGCCCGACGAAATAATTGTTCTGAACGATCCATTTTAATCTCCTTTAACAACTCCATGTTTTCAGTAATGTTTCATAAATAACATTACCCAATCCTTCCTTCTTGTATATACTGTGCCAATTCTCTTGCATAGTAAGTCAAAAGAATGCTTGCTCCTGCCCGAAACATACTTACTGCGGTTTCACATACAACTGCTGCCTCATCAATATAACCTGCCATTGCAGCAGCTTTTATCATCGAATATTCTCCGCTTACACTATAAACGGCGGTTGGAACATTGATCTGATCGGTTACTTCTCTTAAAACATCCAAATAAGAAAGCCCTGGTTTTACCATAATAATATCGGCTCCCTCCTGCACATCGGTTAATGCTTCTTTGACTGCTTCTTTTCGATTGTGAAAATCCATTTGATATGTTTTTCGATCTCCAAATGCTGGCGCCGAGTCCGCTGCATCTCGAAATGGACCATAGAAAGAAGAAGAATACTTTACTGCATAGGACATGATCGGAAGATTTACATAGCCCTTTTGATCCAATGCCCGACGAATTGCCAATACCCTTCCGTCCATCATATCGGATGGAGCTACCATATCGGCTCCTGCCTGTACATGAGAAACCGCTGTCTTCGCCAGCACTTCCAATGTCTTATCATTATCCACATAACTGCCATCTAAAATTCCACAATGTCCATGTGATGTATATTCACACATACAGACATCGGTAATATAATATAAATTCGGGAACTCCTGTTTCGCTTTTCGCAGTGCTTTTTGAACAATTCCATCTTCCTGCCATGCACCACTTCCACATGCATCCTTCTGTCCTGGAATCCCGAAAATCATAACTTGTTTTACGCCAGAACGGCTCACCTCTTCCAATGCCTTCATCCATTTGTCAATACTATAACGGTACTGTCCTGGCATGGATGGAATCTCTTGCTGGATTCCCGTTCCTTCCATTACAAACATCGGATAGATTAATCCATTTTTAGAAATTCTCGTTTCTCGCACCATATCCCGAATGGTCTGGCTGCTTCTTAATCGTCTGGAACGACTTATCATCTCCATATTTTTCTCACTCCTAGTCCAATCTCTGTTTCATTTTTATCATCATTTCCACCATACTATCCATTGTAGCTTCTTCGGAAATCCAAACATTCATCCCATATTCTCTTGCACAGGCTGCTGTCTTTTCTCCAATACAAACTGCCGATACAATGGAAAAATCCCGCTCTCCCATTGCTTGCACAAATCCCCTTACGGTAGATGCACTTGTAAATGCTACATAGTCAATCTCCTGCTTTTCTATCCCATCCCAAACAGATTCCACCCATTCCAAATTCATACGAGAAACCGTACGGTAAATTGGCACTTCCTTGCAGAAAAATCCCCTGTCCATCAAATAATTTGGAAGTTCTTCGTCTGCCAGTTCAGAACGGAATAAATACAATTTCTCATTTCGATCCACACTCATCTCAAATGCACGCCCAAGCTCCTTTCCTGAAAACTTCTTTGGCATAAGATCGGCATAAATACCATAACGTTCCAATGCGGCAGCCGTTGCAGTTCCTGACACAGCAAATCGAAGGGTATCGGACAAAAATCTGCGTAAATCAATTTTCTCTTTTTTTAATAACGAGAAAAACATCTCCACACCAGTTGGACTCGTCAGCACAATCCATCGAACGGTCTTTTGCTCCATAATTTCTTTTATCGCATCTTGAAAATTTGAGTCATCCTCCATGGAAGCTGTCTCAATCGCAGGCAATTCAATCACATGTGCTCCTTGCTCCAATAATTTTTTCGAAAGTTTAGAAGCTTTCGTTTTCTCCCTTGTTACAATTACTTGGACGTCTCCAAGCGGAAGCTTTTCGACCCACTCCAGTTGGTTGGCTAATTTGCATACTTGTCCAACTACAATAATGGCGGGCGTTTTTGCACCGATCTGGTCACAATCTCTCTTTAAGTTTTTCAGCGTCGAAATCACCTTTCTTTGCTTGGCAGTCGTTCCTTGCTCTAACATGGCAGCCGGTGTATCGGATGGCATCCCCTCCTGTATCAAACGATTACAAATTTCCTCCATCGAAGAAATACCCATTAGAAAAATTAACGTTCCTCCTAGTTTTGCTAAAGACGGATAATCCACATTTTTTTTCGTTCCCTTGCTTGTATGTCCTGTAATTACATGAAACGAAGAAGTGAATTCTCGATGAGTAACAGGAATTCCAGCATACGCCAAAACCGAAACTGCCGATGTGATTCCTGGCACAATTTCAAATGGGATATTATGTTCTAAGAGAAGTTCCAACTCTTCTCCCCCTCTTCCAAATACAAATGGATCGCCTCCCTTTAATCGAACAACTTTCTTTCCTTTTAATGCTTCTTCTAAAATAATCTGGTTAATTTCTTCCTGTGTTGCAGAATGATTTCCTGCCCGTTTTCCAACATGAATTTTTTTTGTTTTTTCTGGTATTTGAACCAGTAATTCCAACTGTATCAATGCATCATAAATTACTACATCTGCAAGTTCCAGTAATGCTTTTCCTTTCACCGTAATTAATCCTGCATCCCCTGGACCTGCTCCTACCAACCATACTTTTCCACACATTGTTTTTTCATCCCTTCTTTTTTCCTTCCACCGATTCTTTTAACCAAGATGCAAGCCTTCTCCCCATTTTTTTTACTTCATAGAGCTGATCTTCCTTTTCACCAGACAGCAACATCCACTCTTCTCCCACTTCAAACTTCTGCAATAAATCACTATAATACATGCCTCGAATCCGAAATTGATTTTCTTCTCGATATGCATAGGCAGCAATGGGTGCGCTGCATCCTCCATTTACTTCTCTTGTAAATGCCCGTTC
>OVXI01000327.1_pt1 | contig 11538 bp, 9 predicted proteins | sample 1732031 | NCBI WGS metagenome assembly OVXI01 (sample SAMEA4545821, study PRJEB24839) | metagenome | biome: chicken; feature: ceca content | place: Italy | collected 2013-05 | reverse complement strand
CCTTGATACTCTGTATCATGTGAACCACAGCTTTGCGGTCCAGGGTCTCCATCGTGGAAAACTGCGTGAAATGGGAAATCCAACGGTTCCGCTCACTTCGGTTTTCCAACACATCGGACAGCTTATCTTTCAGAGTGCGGATCGCTTCTTTCGCATTTTCCGCAGCCCTTGTGTATTTGGCTTTATAATCGGTGTATTCTTCTTTGTTGATTGTGCCGGTAACCAGGTTTTCGTAAAGGCGGGCCTTAAACTCCAACGCCTGCGCCAACTGCCGCTCATTGGCTGCGATGTGGGAAGCGTATTCATTCGCCAGCGCCTGGTTGATGCTGCTCTGGTCGATGCCGTCCAGAATGGCTTGCAGGCAGGTCACATTGTCTATGTACCCCTTCAGGCTGTCTTTGACACACTCCACCAGATCGCTCTCCTTGAGCATCACAGGATTGGAACAGCCATGCTTTTTCCCGGTGGGGCAGTAATAATAGTGGTATTCCTTGCCCTTGACCCGGTTCGTTTTCCGCGTCATGCGCGCCCCGCAGCAGCCGCAGATCAAGATGCCGGAGAACAAATACACAGTGTCTTTCTTTGGTGACGTGCGGGTATCCAGTCTGCGGATACGCTGAACAAGCTCGAAATCCTGCTTGGGGATCAGCGCCTCATGAGCGTCAGGAACGCGAATCCATTCAGAGGATGGCCGCTGCTCCATCTGCTTGATTTTATAGTGCAGCGTACCCTGTTTTCCCTGTACCAGCGTGCCAGTATAGGTTTCGTCCTGCAAAATGCGGATAACCGTCGTAGCAGACCATTTACAGTCCTCTTTGTCTGTGTATCCATGTTTGGCATAAGGGAAACCATTGTTTTTCTTATAGGCCAGTGGCGACAGGACGCCCATCTCATTTAAGGTAGTGGCGATCCGCAGTGCGCTTGTCCCATCCAGACGCATACGGAAAATGTCCTGGACAACACGGGCCGCATACGGGTCTGGTACAAGCAGGTTTTTGTTTTCCTCTGACTTCATATAGCCGTAAACAGGGAAAGCTCCAACAAAATCTCCGTTCCGCCGCTTTATATCCAAAGAGGTACGGGTTTTGATGGAAATGTCCCGGCAGTAGGCTTCGTTCATAATGTTCTTGACGGATACGGTCAAGTCGTCCCCGCTGTTTTCATGGGCGGTGTCGATGTTGTCCGTAATCGCAATAAAACGGACTCCATAAGCGGGAAACACCCGCCGCAGGTAGCGCCCGGTTTCGATGTATTCCCGCCCCAGGCGGGAAAGGTCTTTGACTATGACGCAGTTGATCTTGCCATCGGTAATATCCTGCATCATTTCCTTAAACGCCGGACGGTCAAAAATGATACCGCTGTAACCATCGTCGATTTTTTCGGATATGATTTCAATGTCCGGGTTCCGTTCAATAAAATTCTCAATCAGCTTTCGCTGATTGGTAACGCTGTCGCTCTCGCTGGAGCGGTCATCTGTGTAAGACAGACGAATGTAAGAGGTTGCCTGATATTTTGGCATGAAAAAGCACTCCTTTCCTCCCGGAAGCTCCCGCAAGAAAAGAGTGGATTTTGAGGTTTTCAGTTTTCATCCTTTTCCATGCACATCGTAACACTCTTTTGGAAAAAGAGCGAGGATGTCGATTACCTTAAAATCCCTTGCAGGCATTCCTCCAATGTGACCCCGTTGCTGGAAAATGCAGCGTTTACCACAAAATCGCCGCAGCGAAAGCGATAGGGGTTTTTGATCTGGTGAAGAAAGGCCGCGATCCGTTCCTCTTTGGGGAGGTCTTTATCTACCGCGACTTCACGGATGTCAACCAATTCATCGGTTGTAGCTGGTGAACAGGCTTGCATCAACTGGCTCATAGGGATACTCCTTTCTTTGTGGTCGTGTTCAAAGTTACATGAATACGCTGGCAGCCGAAACTGCCAGCGCATGGTATCTAACTTTGAAAGGCAACCCCCATCGGCGCTCATGCACCGATGGGGAATCGCCGCGAAAACAATTTGGTTATCACGCCACATTTGCCACGCATCCCTGACGCCGGGGACAGGACAGGTCTCCGCTGGCGCGGCTGTCATAACTCCGCAGCGTCGTTTTACTCGTGCGCCGCAGGGTTCCCCCCAAGTCTTTAGGAGGCCGTGAGGAAGTATCTTTAAGCCCCCATGCAGTCACCGCGACCCGAAGTGCCACCTCCGGGTTTCAGGCTTGCGTTGATCGCTCAGGACAGCTGGTTCATCACCTCCTTGGCTTGTCCTTCTTGGCGGCGCGCCTGATTCGCTCGTACATGGGTTATGTACCAGAAATGCCGTCTATTCAATTGTCAAAGTACCATCGAAGGGGAAAACTTGTCCTTCTATTAACACTGACAAAAGGGGCAAAAAACAGGCGCTTCAAATGAAACTTTATCAAAAAATTTTTGCCAACTGTTTCAGCCCACGCCGGATGCTGTCACGGACACGGCTCGGATCTACACCTTCGGCTCCGGCAATCTCATTTACGCTCATCCCCAGATAGTACCGAGCATAAATTCTTTTTGCCTGTTTCTCCGGCAAAGCCATCACGGCGGAGTAAATCTGCTCGCGCAGCTGCTTTTCCTCCAGAAGCATCTCCGGCGTCTCCAGCTTTCGCAGGACCGCATTTTCAATTCCATTCTCACAGTCCAGGGAGTACTGCGCCTTATAGCGATACATTTTTCGCTCATAGGCTGCTTCAGCTCGCTCGTCAGACTGAAACACCGCTTGTACTTCATCGGTTACTTCCAAAAAGGCATCGGTTTTATAAACATCGGGATACAGATCCCGAAGATTGACTTTCTTCATTATGTACCTCCATTTCGATTCACGGGTGATTAGCGGGTGAATCGAATGGAGGCGGGGAACGGCATCGAGGCCGTTTGGGGACATTCGGCAAAAAACGACAAGCAAAAGCGCCAGTCTCCCATTCCAGGAAACTGGCGCAACAAAAAAGATCATTATTATTCCGGTTTGCGCAGAACGATAATACCGACAGGTTGCCGAACTGCCCCGGAGGGGAAGCTACACTTTTTTTAGCAAGTGAAGATTATGAGAACTGTAAAAGGTTAAAACAAACAAAGCGGCATCCTCCTATATGCCGCTGTAAATAACCTTTCTGTCTACGCAGTATAAAGCGGCAGCTATTCAGCAAGCCGCGTTTTCATTGAACCATTACTCAATTAACAGCTGCTCGCCATTATTGAGAGCTATGGTATAGAACAGAAAGCAAGATTTACTTTAGATTTATACAAGATTTGCACAAGAAATACCTATACTTCGAATTTGTAGCCTATTCCTCGAATGCTTTTAATATGTTCTGATGCAGTTTCCGAACTTTTTAACTTTTTCCGTAAATTACTTATATGGCTTGAAATCGCATTGCGTGAATAAAACGAAAAATCATCATGCCAAACAGAATCCATTATCATTTCATAAGTATAGACTTGCCGTTGATTCATAATTAGCAGCGCAAGAATATCAAACTCTTTTTCGGTCAAATCAATGCATACCCCAGCTATCTCTACAGACCTGTACTCTAAGCAGAAAGACAAGTCTTTCACAGTGATGATTGTTAGCGGTCTTCTTTTATCTTTTGGTATTTTCAAACAATTTCTCATACTATTTTTCTCTGAAAACATTTCTACCATAGGATGATTATAGGTATGTAAATATTGAGCAGCACCAAAATGGACACATGCATACCGCTGTTCCTCCGAATATGAAGGTGGCACAACAATAATTGGTACCGCACGTTTTTGTCTCAAGATATCCAAATCGTCTTGTGGAATCACATCAGAGCAAATAGCTACGCATATATATTCTTTAAAAGACAGCATTGCGGCCGCTTGTTTAATATTATCAGCATAGTCAAATTCAATTTCAAATTCTTTCCATCGGCCAGCAGTAACCTCATATTCATTATAGGCGTATCCTACGCCCAATACATGCGGAACCATATGTTCACCTCCTACTACTTCTAGCAGACAGTTCAAAGCTGCCGAGCATAAGTTACCCGGCAGCTCTAAACAAAACTATATTTTTCTATGATGGAGAATGCTTTTTTGCGTATCTACAAATCCTCCGTCATCGATTATTTCCCCAGTAAATCAATGCCAGTGCGCCGGGACCGGTGTGTGCTCCGATGATAGGGCCAATATAAGCAATACAAATCTCAGAATCCGGGAATTGTTCCAACAACCTTTCTTTCAGCATATCTGCTGCTTCAGGGTCATCGGCATGACCTATCAGAATCGATTTACCAAGTTCAGGTTTCCAGCCCTGTTCCATTCGGGCAATCTGAGTGGTAACAGCCTTTTTTCTTCCACGAGGTTTTTCCACTGCTTGCAGCTTTCCTTCGCTGTCCACATGAAGCAACGGTTTGATCTGCAAAGCCGTTCCCATTGCGGCTGCGGCACCTGAAACCCGCCCGCCATGTTTCAAATGGGTAAAGGTATCAACCGTAAACCAATGACATACCTCTAATCGGTGTTCCATGACCCAAGAAGCCAATTCATCAATAGACAGTCCTTCCCTCTGCTTTTTCGCAGCTTCTCTGACTAAAAACCCTTCACCCACTGCGGCAGCAAGCGTATCAATGCAGATGATTCTTCTTTCCGGATATTCCTGCTGTAGTTCTTCAACCGCTAAAAACGCAGACTGATATGTACCTGACAGACCAGAGGAAAAACAGAGATACAGAATATCGGTTCCCTGTCGCAGACAGGGTTCAAAATGCTTAAAATAAATCGTTGGGTTGATTTGTGAGGTCGTTGCAAAATTCCCAGCTCTTTGCAAGCGGTAGAACTCCTTGGCTGTGATTCCTTCCGGGGAACCATATGAGTATTCTGTTCCGCCGATCTCAACATTCATAGGAATCATTTCAACAGATGGCAGACCTGCGGTTAACTCCGGTGCGAGATCTGAGGTGGCATCTGTGAAAATTTGATAGCCGTCCATCACTTCTTACACCCACTACAGCCCTGACAAGCAGCCCACAGCTCATCGGCCTTCGGCTTCCAGGTTTCTGCATAAAGTGTAGTCTTATCACACAGATGGTCAACACTTTCCGGGGACTGATACTCGGTAGAATGGGCACCGGATTTCTTTACCATGCTACGCAGACATTCAGGATTTTCCAGCATAGGACACGGCTGGAACATATTATCATTAAAGGGCTGACCGTCGTGATAGGCCATAAACAGCGGAGACTGATATGCTTCCAGCAGGGTCTTTTCACGGATGTTGGAGTCAGAGTAATGGATAAAAGCGCAAGGCTCAATGTCACCATTGGCATTGATATGCAGATAGTTGCGGCCACCAGCAATACAGCCGTTTACAAATTTCGCATCATTCTGAAAGTCAATTGTGAAAATAGGCTTTGTGCTACGGTATTCGCAGATGCGGTTATACATCTTTTCACGCTGGTCAGGAGACGGGAGCAGCTCCACAGCGGAATCGTTGCCCACAGGCATATAGTGGAAGAACCATGCGAACTTCGCACCGCACTCCACCAGATGATCGAAGAACTCATCCGAGCTGATGGAGTCGATGTTCTTGCTGGTATAGCACCCAGATACGCCGAAAGGCAGCTTCTTTTCTTTCAGAATCTTCATCGCCCGCATAGTAGCCTGATAAGTACCCTTGCCACGGCGGAAATCAGTAGCTTCCTCGAAGCCTTCAATGCTGATGGCCGGGTAGAAGTTCTTCACCCGCAGCATCTCATCGGCAAACTTCTCATCGATAAGGGTACCGTTGGTAAAGGCAGAGAATACGCAGTCAGGATGCGCTTCACACAGGCGGAGCAGATCGTTCTTGCGTACCATAGGTTCACCGCCGGTGTAGAGGAACATATAGGTTCCCAGTTCATTGGCCTGATTGATGATGTCATCCAGTTCCTCATAGCTCAGATTCAGCTTATTACCGTATTCTGCCGCCCAACAGCCGGTGCAATGAAGGTTGCAGGCGGAAGTGGGGTCCATCAGGATTGCCCAGGGGATATTGCAGCCGTACTTTTCACGATTAGCCACCTGCTTGCGGCTGCCTAAGAGAGATGCATTGACAATAAAATTGCGGAAGAACACTTTGCGGACTTCAGAATCAATGTCCGTCCAAAGGCTGTTGATCAGGCGCATCCAGTTGCTGTCAGGCTGCTCCATCACCTTACGGATTTGCTGGCGCTGTGTGAGATAGAGGTTATCCTTATCGAACTTATCCGCCCAATCTAACAACTTGGGGAATGCTTCCTGCGGATTGCTGTCAACATATTTCAGCACTTGATTGACGGCGAAAGCCTGTGCGCTGTCTTTAATAGAATTACTCATGGTTTTGTCTCCTTTTCTATCTTAAAAGCAAAAAGAGCCGATAATCCGCAGCACAAGGCTAACGGGTTATCGGCTCTGCGTCTATGCGTCTGGCTCTGTGATAACTGTGGTATTGAATTGTTTTACGCTGATTATTATTTCCCGTTTGCACTTCGGACAGTATAGCGGAAAATTTTCAAGTACTGTATTATCACAGATTTTAATTCTCGTTTTGTTGTTGCAGTTGGGGCATAATAGCCATTCGTTTTTTTTCATTCTTTGTTTTTCATCAGATAATAGAATATCTATGGACAATTACATTTACAACTCACGCAGTTTCCACCGCCTTGTAGAAACCATTACACACGCGCCCACAATGAGTACTGTTAAGACGATGTAGGAAAGATAGACGCCATTTAGTGCTACTTCATACACATCATAGTACCGCAGAGGGGTCAGATAATCCAAGAAACGATTCCCTGTGTACTCGGCAGTAAAGGCCAACACATAGGCGGCCAATACGAAAACCGTACCGGCGCGTACCGCGGCCTTATAAGATTTGAAAAGGCTGGCAAACAGCAGACCCAAGGCAAAAAAGAGAAGCTGGGTAAAGAACATTCCCATCGTTGTGGAAAGCACCGCTCCCGGCTGATCCAGACCGCCCAAAGGAAGAACGATCGTGAAATAATTGCACACGCCGCTGAACAGGGCGAACACCAGCAGGTTCACTGCTGAAACGATCACCTTCGCCAGAACAATGGTTTTCCGCTCCACAGGCTTTGTGAACAGGTATTCGGATGTTCCAAATTTCTTTTCCCTCGCCACACAGGACAGGCCCAGAGAGATTGCATAGGCAAAGGCCAACAGCCCCTCCCAAAAATAGATACACGCGTACCAACCAAGGGCAGTCGTGAGATCCCCTTTCACACCGAACATGATCATGATCAAGCGAGGAAATTGGCCGACTGTCCGGGCCATCTCATCCAGACTGTCCTTCAAGGATAAAAGTTCAAAATAGCAGAATCCGCACAGCAGTAACATGATCCCCAGCCAGATCAGCAGGGTCTTTCTGGTTTGGCGGAATTCGTTTTTCACCAATGTTTTCATCTTTGCACCCCCTCATGAGCGGAACTGGATGTCTTTTTTCAAAAAGACACGATAAGACAGCACCAAAAACAGGGCAAACAGCAGTACACACCATCCCAAGTAATCCAACTCATAAAAGCCAGATTTGGAAATCTCAGCCGCACTAAAGAACGAGTACGGGGACAGAAAACTAATGGCACGGTTGCTGACAATGTTGGAGAAGCTGGTGACGCAGTACTCGACAAAGACAATTAACCCGGCAGTCAAAAGTGGGCTTCGATTGCGTGAAAATAGAATTCCAACCAAAAGCCCCATAGCTGCAAGGAACAGCGTGACCAGCATGAGGGAAAGAGCAATCAGAAAGAACTCTCCCCAGTCAATGCCGGAGCGGAACAGGGCCAGCGCCAAAAAAGAGGCGAGAAGATATACCATGCTCACGACCACTACGCCGAAAAAAACCGTGAACGCCTTTGCCCAGTAAATCGTTTTTCGGGTATGGGGTTTTGTAAACAGATATTCAGAGGTTCGCTCCGAGCACTCCTTGGTGTGAATGGCGATACCGAAGTGCATCCCGAAAATACCGGACGCAATCATAAAAAAGCTGGTAAGAAACGCATAAATGCCCAACGGTGAGGTCAGATATTCCATGGACACACCAACGCCTTTGTAAAAATCACTCGTACCCAGCGTTTCATAGAGGTCTCCGGTGGAAACATCCATAAAGCTGTAATAGGTAGGCGTCATCACAAAAACACACAGAGCCAAGGCGATGGCCCAACCCAAAATATATTTGCGGTGCCTTTTCAGTTCATATTTCAAAATGACCATGCCCGACACCTCCTTACGCATAGTAGTGCATGAAGATTTCCTCCAAAGAGGGCTCTTCCAAAAGCACATCGTCCAAATGCAGCAGGTGAAGCTTGTCAATAATCGCCGTGATATTTCCGTTATACATAAAGGAAACAGAGGTCTTATCCGCAGTCTCCGCATAGTTCGCAATGCCGGACAAATCAAAGAAATCGCGAGGGATAGCCTCCTTTGCGCTCAGAGAGACTTTCTTATAGCCGCTCTCACGCAGTTCTTTGATGGACTGTATGCCAATAAGCTGTCCCTCTTTCAGAATGGCCACCCGGTCACACAGTTTCTGCACCTCACTCAGCACATGGGAGGAAAAAAACACGGTAGCGCCCCGGCTGTTTTCCTCCTTCAGAATATCATAGAAAGCCTGCTGGATGAGCGGGTCAAGGCCACTGGTAGGCTCGTCCATAATCAGCAACTTCGGAGAGGGTAACAGAGCCGACACAATGCCAACTTTTTTCTTGTTCCCTAAAGACAAATCGCCAATTCGCCTGGATAAGTCTAAATTCAACCGCTCCGCTAATTCTTCCATCCGGCTGTGGGCATTCACACCATAGAGTTCTGCTGTGTAGAAAAGCATTTCTTTTACTTTCATATTGTTGTAGTAACAGTTTTCGCTGGGAAGATACCCCACATCCTTTGCGATACGGGCGGGCTCCCGACTACAATCTAACCCAAAGATAGAGGCTCCTCCGTTGGAGGGTTTCAGCAGGCCCATTAGAGTACGGATTGTGGTAGATTTTCCTGCTCCATTGGGGCCAATAAAGCCGAAAACCTCGCCTTGTTCAACAGTAAAGCTAATGTTTTCAATTCCTCGATGTTTTCCATAGCTTTTTGTAAGTTCGTTTAGGACAATTACCGGCTTGCTCATGGCAAATATTCCTCCTTGTAAAAGTTGTGTTTCAACATATCTAGGATGTTTCGAAACTCTTTCATCATGCTGTCATAATCCACTCCACTTTCCAACTGAACGGACATACCCTTTGCAAGCATCATAAGCATCTGAAACACTAATTCTGCATCCTCCGGGTGTCTGAATTTTTTATAATCCTGCTCATGCAGAACAAGCGATGCGATATATTTTTCATTTGCTTCTGAAAATATGGCACTTTTCAATTCAGGCGTTGGTTCCGCTGCCACACTTGCAATAAACGACGCAATATGCGGGTGCTTTTTTAAGATTTCCACTTTCATAACGCTGGCTTCCCATACACGGTCAAAGAAATCCGTAGTTTCCTCCAATGCACTCGTGTTATAGGCTTGCTTCATTTGGGCAGCACAGTAATCAAATAAATACTGGTAAAGTGTCTGCTTATTTCCAAAATACTGGAATATAGACGCCTTTGAGATACCTGCCGCTACCGCAATATCATTGATCGACGCTTTTTCATATCCATGTTTTGCAAAACAGGCCAGAGCCGCGTTGCGTATGGTATCCTGCTTTTCGTTTGATAGAGCAAGAAATTTTTCCATGGTAGCACCCCTTTCTAAATAACCGTTTCGGTCATCAACGAACAGTATAGCACAAATAACCGAAACGGTCAATGCTTATTTCTACTATTATGAGGGAACGCACTCTTGGCAAACCTGCAAATAGGTGTCAAGCCCCAAAACGAAAAAAGTCAGCATAATTTTTACGGCATGAAAATGGGCATAACATACCAAGCCGGTCAGCGAGGAATTTTTGCGAACCGGCTAAATATGGAGCAGAGTTTTCAGTTAAGCGGCTGTGCTTGCCTCGGCATCCAGCGCCATCAGATGTGCTTTCACCCTGGCATAATAGATACGCAAAAACTTGGCCGCGCCAGCCACCATGTAAACATAAAAGTGCTTGCCCTCGGCCCGCTTTTTGTCCATGAACTGAAATATGGGATTGGCCGGGTCCGAGTGCTGGAGGATCGTACTGACGACCATGAACAGGGTTTTTCGCAGATTTGGGGAACCGCGCTTGGAGATGCGGCGGGACTTGGAGTCGAATGTACCGGACTGGAAAGGCGGCGCGTCCATGCCCGCAAAGGCCACCAGAGCGCCCTTATGGGTGAACCGCCGCACATCGCCAATCTCCGCCATGAGCTGCGGCCCGGTGACCTCGCCTGCGCCCTGCATCGCCATGACCACATCGAACTCCGGCAGCAGGGAAGCCAGGCGGAGCATCTCGCCCCGCAGGATATACAGCGCGTCATAGACGGCGTTCAGGCTGTCCACGGCCTGAGCGATCAGCAGCTTGGTGCTGTCGTTTTTGGGGAATGTAGTCACAGCGTTTCTGGCGGCGGTATGGAGCTTTTCGGCGTCAGACGGAGAGAAGCGATAACCGGATCTGGCACACCATTTGCGGTAAGCGTCCGAGAAAGCGGCAAGAGAAACGCCTGCCACACAGTCCCTGTGCCAGAAGCGTTTTACAAAATCCACCCACTTGAAATGCCCGTTGGAACGCTTTGGCTGGGTATCAAAAAGCGTGTTGACTCCGGGAAATGCCTGATCCAGCAGAGAGATCAGGCCGTTGCGGAGGGTTACGCTGGATTTTTGAGTGCGCAGGTACAAACGGTTCTGCATTTTCAGCATCTGCCGGGTCTCGTCCTCCGGCGAGTAGTCCCGCAGCTCCGCCCAGAAGGACAGGGCGTAGTTGGCGATCTTCATGGAGTCCGCCTTGTCCGTTTTGACCTTGCGCAGAGAGTTGTCGCTGAAATCGTGGATGAGCATAGCGTTGACCACGCTGACAAAAAAGCCTGCCTCTTTCAGGGCCAGGGCGATGGGACGCCAATACATCCCCGTGTGTTCCATGACAACGCGAATGTTTCCGCCCACATCCTGCAATGTCTTGACCAGGCTGAACAGTCCGGCAGCATCGTGGTTCACCTGGAATGGTGTCAGCACCACCTCGCCGCCCGGCCTGCGTACAGCAACGGTGCTTTTCCCTTTGGATACATCAATGCCGACAGCGGTGATGATTTCATATTTCATTTGCAAGCCTCCCAAATCAAAAATGGTTTTGACCGGCGCCCGCCGCTGCCCATCACCGATTCAGCTTGCTGTGTGACACGAGTGTGCGATGTTGTCCGCTCCTCAACCTGCGCAAATCGAACGCCGCAATGGGAGGGCCGGCTGACAGTTTGCGCAATCGAGCGTGACAGCTCAGGCAGTGCCTCGTCAGTCCGGTTCCCTCCCATTGTAGCTTAAGTGTGGACCGCTGTATAGGACGGTCATCTCCCCCGTTTTGGGGGGTGTCACCATTGTAGCAAGCAATGCCGGTGTTAATACACTCGGCCCACAGAGGGAA
>OVXI01000326.1_pt1 | contig 11554 bp, 14 predicted proteins | sample 1732031 | NCBI WGS metagenome assembly OVXI01 (sample SAMEA4545821, study PRJEB24839) | metagenome | biome: chicken; feature: ceca content | place: Italy | collected 2013-05 | reverse complement strand
GATATCTGGACATAAAATACTGAAATCAAAAGCGAATTTGTTTTATATGATCTCGAAGGTTTTCCAAATAGTTACATTTACAATTTGACAACCGAAGGTAAAAATACAGGATACATACAAATTGATGTACTTGACGATTTGTATACAGTTCACAGTTATTCGTTTGATGGAACAAATGAAGTATTTCACATGCTTCGAAATATAAGTCAAACGAATCAGAACTCCTTGTCATATAACACTGAACAAATATATTATTTGGGAAGTTCTTTCTATGCAATAAAAAATGGACAAAAATTTGTAGACCTATATTCAGGGAACGAAATCAATCTTAATTCCGAAAAATTAACAGAATTTTATGATGATTTTGTCGCAATGAAAAAATCCCAACGCGCAACTCTTCAAGCCAATTCAAGTTTAATTTCAGTAGAGAATTATAACAATTTTTCTTTGGTGGAAATGGATGATTTTTCAGGAAAAACTATTGTAGGCGCTCAATCCAGCTTAGTCGATGATCACTGCACTCCTACCGCTGGAACCAATGTTGTAAAATACTATGCATTATGTAGAGGAAAAAGTGCCTTGTATGATGGATCTGACTGGAATACTTTTAAGGCTCTATATTTGGCTATGGATACAAATGGTGTAAATTCTTCATCTGGACTAATTGGTACATATTGGGATATAACCTATTCAGATGGATACGCAGGTTTACTCGACTACATCAATAGTAAAGGGACTCCAGCATCAGACACTTATAGGTATGCATTAGGAGGTTTAACAGGGATCAATTTCAATTCTATCAAAGAACAGATTGATAAAGACCATCCTGTAATAATGGGTGTTAAAAGTTTTCCAAATGCAGCTGAGCCAGACGGTTACCATTCAGTTGTTGCTTTTGGCTATGATTCCAATAATGTTATGTTGACTAATGGATGGGATAAAAGCTATCATTATTATAATTATAGCTCATTGGCCGTTCATGAGTATTACTATATCGGATTTTGAAGCTGCCAAAGAATATCCGAGTGGTGAGTTACTGGGTTCATGCCAAGAGAAAATTTGATGAAACGCTACGGACGCTTTCTAAAGAGAAACGTCAGGATTCTCTGTCAGTAACTAGTGGGTGCTATTGTACCCAGCTATTCCGGCTGGAAGTATCTTTCCTGTGAATGCTCTGCAAGAATGTGAAATTCCGAAATTTGATTGAATAACCGGCCGTCATCTCAATGCCTATTGAGATGACGGCCTTTTTATGCGCCCGGAAATTTGATGGTTACGTTAGAAGAAACAAACAGAATGTGACAAGAACGATGAACATGACTTTCTTGCTAACGGCAACATCCTCGAAAACACGAATTTCGTAGTGACAGGCAAAACTTTCGCTCATATCAAAAAACGCATTTTTTCTCCTTCATATAAATCTTCCATACTATAAAAAATAAGTTTTGTAGGGAGGAATGATAATTCACATCGAGATTAAAGGCTTATATGCCTATTTTCAACGCCCAGCTTCGTGCACAGATAAATCAACGTACAGTGTACCGCCGCCCTGCGCAATCCGCGGAATTTTGGAATCTATTTATAACCGTCCAAATTTGCGATGGTATATAAATCGCATTTATGTTTTGACACCGATTCGTTTTGTACGTCAAGATAGATTGCTCGTTTTGCGGAGTGTACGATATGTAGCAGATGCACATTTGCGTCTGATCGAACATTCTGCAGCAAATGAGCGTCCAGAATTATATCAACACATCGTAGAAAAACGCATTGAAAACAACGAATATTTTCATACACCGTATTTGGGATTGCAAAAGTATCCCGCATCCATACAGATCTGGAACGGTGCTGAGATTCCAACAATTCACGATACAAGAGATTTCGGCTTGATGTTATATGACTTTGACTTCTCTGATCCGCAGAAAACAGCACCACGAGTATTTCATGCCATCATGCGTTGCGGAATCATAGAAACAACAAACGTCGATACATTTGTAATCGGGAAAAAGAACGACTGATCGTTGTATGCGGTTTTTCCGATAAGGTTTCTTTGCAAAGGCATAACCATAAATCACAACAAGAACTGAGCTAACCTACACTAAAACGTCGCTGTGGCCCTGTCTCATGAACTGACCGGGGAACGGCCCTGTGCCATTCCCCGACTATCTTTTCGCACCGTACACAAGGCTATTTGTTGCCTACCATTTCTTTCACAATCGCCGCGATATGCTCCAGCGAAGAGGCGTCCAGCTTTTTCATATCCTCAACCAGATCGGCAAGCTGGACGGGATAGGCGTTGCCATCATCAAAAAATTGCTGTGGCGTGATACCGAAGTATTCACAGATATAGAACAGACCTTGTAAAGACGGCAGGGCTTTCTTGTTCTCGATCTGATTGATATAGCTGTTGTTCTGGCCCAGCGTCAGCGACATATCGCGGGCCGAAACATTCTTCTGCATCCGTAACTGTGCGATACGGTTTTGAGTAAATTCCTCGTACATGGGAACAACCCTCCCTTCTCGCATTATTTTATATCGTACACCCCTTTGTAATACGATATACTGTCCTGCGTATTCCTTGACACGCGATATTAAATCCTTTATCTTTTTACCATACACAGGCTTTAATATTGCAGAAAGGAGAGTCTTTTTATGGCTGAAAAAACTTGTTGTGTTACGGGGCACCGGGATATTCCAGAGGATCGGATCGCCTATGTGGAGCAGGAGCTCCGGCGGGAGGTGCTGGCGGCAATCCAGGACGGATATACCCGGTTTATTTCTGGCTTTGCGGAGGGGGCCGATCTTATGTTTGCGGCTATTGTGGCGGAACAAAAGGAACACAACCCCGATCTGTTTTTGGAGGCTGCCATCCCCTATGCGGGCCGCTTGAAAACAAAAAATAAGCAGTTCCATGAACTGCTGCGGGCCTGTGACGGGATCAAAATAGTATGCCAGGAATATGCCCCCTCTTGCTTTTTAGAGCGAAACCGCTACATGGCCGGGGAGTCCCAGCGGGTGATTGCCGTCTATGATGGACGGGAGCGCGGCGGGACATTGTTCACCATGCGGTATGCTCACTCCATAGGACGGGAGGTGCGGGAAATCAGAGTATAAGCGGGTGTTCTGCCGGGCCGGAGTCATCCTTGTTGGGCCCCTCTTACGGAGTTATAATATACATATAGAGGCAAATATCAAACTTTTGTAGGAGGTATGAACCATGCGGACGATCTTAAAAATTATCGCGGCTCCCTTTATTCTGGCCCTGATCCTCGCCGTGGCGGTGCTCTCGTTCCTGTCCTGCGTGGCGGGCGCTGTGTGCGTTGTGGCGTGTGTGGGCCTGTCCCTGCTGGCGATCCTTTGCCTGCTGGCCGGGCAGACCACAGGCTGCATCGCCATGTTCGTGCTGGCGTTCCTGGTTTCTCCCTTTGGGCTCCCGGCCCTGGGCGGCTGGCTGGTGGAGCGCCTGTATGGTGTGAAGTATGCGGCGATGGATTTTATGGCAAGCTGATACTTCTGGACACTTTGTCCAGAAGTTCCGGGCGGCGGGTGGAACAGACCGCCGCCCGATTTTTCTGCTGGGAAAGGAGGTATAGCTATCACTATTTGCTTTCAATGAATTAAGCATCGGTGTACAAGGGGTACAAACAAGATTAAAAAGAAATGTTAGATTTGAAAGTAAGTAGAGTGGCAAAATCAAGAGTGTTCAGATTTTCCACTCTACTTGAACGTGGTCGCTGGTTGCGCTGATTGAAATAATCAGGCCGTCAGCGGCTTTTCTTTTGTCGTCAAAGTCAATGCTGTCCCAGTGGTCAAGGAAATAGGAAAGCTCCTGTTCCTTTTGGGGTGACATTGTTTCAACGGACAATTCTGCAATCGCCTTTGAAATAGTCTGGCGGCGAGTGTCCAGTTCTTCAATTTTTTTGTTGGCATAGGCAAGCAGTGTTGCATTGGCTCCGGTCAGTGTATCAAGCAGTTTTTCAATTTCAGCCTCGACCTGTGCAAGCTCGATCTGATGGGCGGTCAGTTTCGGATTTACTTTTTCTTCCCTGTCATGGCGGACTTGAAAGTTCTTAAATCTTGCCCTCATGGCATTGAAGATAAATTCTTCAAATTCAGTCTTGCGGATTTTCCCACATCCCGGACAGCCCTTATTTTCTGCCCGTTTTGTACAGCGGAAATATCCCGGACTGTTCGGAACATGGGTTGCTTTCAAAGCATATCCGCAACGCCCGCATTTGACTTTTCCGGCAAGCCATGTATTTTTCGGTTTGCGGCCTTGCTGGAAGGTCTTATTCATCATTAGCTTCTTCCGGCATTTCAGCCAAACGTCAGACGGTATGAGTGCTTCGTGCGGGGCAATCACAAGTATCTGGTCTTTCAGGCACCTGTCCTTATCCTCCTTTACATCACGGCCCTGATAGAGATAACAGCCGTTGGTTCCGGCAAAATCGGAAGCGTCATTGACAATCGCCGCGCCCTGGCTCTTGAAAAACTCGTACAGTTCCAAGTCGGCCTGTGCGTAAACAGGGTTCCGTAAAAGCTGGGAAAGGAAACTCCGAACCATTGACTTTTCGTAAATCTTGATACCCTGTTCCTCAAAGTAGCGGGTAATGTCTCCGAAAGAGGTTTCCGGCTCGGCGTACATCTCAAACATCAGCCGTACATGGTCGGCGGCTACGGGGTCGGCAACCATCTTTTTTGTACGGATACCTTCAACCACTGTCGGCTCCAACTGATAACCGTATGGAGCCTGCCCGCTCATGTGAAAGCCTTTCAGGCACCGGGAATAATAAGCGTCCGTCACGCGCTTCTGGATTGTCTCACGTTCAAGCTGTGCGAATACGATACAGATATTCAGCATGGCCCGTCCCATCGGGGTCGAGGTGTCGAATTTCTCGGTGGAGGAAACAAACTCCACATCGTACTCTTGAAACAGCTCCATCATGTTCGCAAAATCCAGAATGGAGCGGCTGATCCGGTCCAGCTTATAGACGATTACCCGCCGTACCCTGCCTTTTCGGATTTCTCCCAGCAGCTTTTGAAACTCCGGCCTGTCCGTGTTTTTCCCGGAATAGCCTTTATCCTTGAATACCTTACAGCTCCCGCCTTTCAGTTCGTACTTGCAAAAGTCAATCTGGCTTTCAATGCTGATACTGTCCTTGCGGTCTACTGACTGTCTTGCGTAAATACAATCTTCTCTGATAATGTCCATATTGGGCTCCTTTCCGTATGGAATGGAGCTACCAACCTTACAACTATATTATACTATTAGCAGCCCCGGACAACAATGTTGCGATTGATTAGCGAAACCTGTCCCCGTACTTGCTGAATATATCGTACAGATTATTTTCGATTTCTCTTTTCCGCTTTTTCTTTTCCTCCGGGGAGAGTACCGGCGTCAGGTTTTCCAGTACAATGAGCTTGCCTTGAAAATAAACAGATTGCTTGTCGCTTTGGTATGTAACAGCTTGAACCATTGAAAACCTCCCTTTTCCAGTATAGATTAATGCAGACCAGTCTCCCTCTTGTCCGAATGGGGAAACGTCAAAAAACGGCACCCCGAGAGGTGCCGCTCTTTGAGCTTTCCCCAGCTTCGGGCCAACATGGCCCGAGGTCAATAGTCGCCATGATAGTATTTCTGCTCGGCCTCATTGATAGTATGGAAGTCAAAGACTTCGTAAAGCTGCCGTACCACACGGCGAATATCCTCATGGGAGAAGCCACAGTCCTGCATTGCCATAATCACATAACCACGGCAGGCGTCGTTGCTCCATGTGTCCGGTTCCAGTCCCGGAATGGACGGATAAGTTTTCTTCATAAGATTCTCCTGTTCATAAAAGTATGGGGCCCCGCCGGAAAGGTCGCTCTATCATCAGACAGAATAGCGGCGAGGCCCCACAGGTCAAAAGTGCTTTTCAGATAGACCGGACGGGCGGCTGGCGTTCCGCCCCATAGCATTTCAGCTCTCCCCATTCTGATGGCAAGGCGATCTCATTACCTGCGACGGCTCACGGTTCGCAACACCGCTGCACGCTCGGATTGTGACTAATCGCAAGTATCCGGGATTTTGTGTTTTATCCGGCAGACCTGCCAAGGCCCGCCTGCGGCATGGGCCTTGTCGCTCTCTCTATTCTCTGGCAATAGAGGTCATGGCGGGCCTGTCGCTGGACACAAGCACCCTTCGTATCCGGGTATCTTTTTATTCAGTTTTCAAGCTGCGTAAGGCTTGTCCGAACTTCGGGCCAATGTGGCCCGAGGCTTTGACTGCCTCTCATAAACCATTTCATTTTTTGGCCTAAATCGGTACGCCTTACAGAACTTTTTTCAAGATTTTTTCCAGGCTCCGCAAACCGCGCTCAATGGCGACCCGCACGACTTTTTCATGGACGCCTTCTGCCCGGGCAATATCCTTTTTGGTCATGCCGAGAATGAAGTGGGCGTAAATACGTTTCGCCTGCTTATCCGGCAGCCGGGAAATGGCGGCGTGGAGTTCCTGCATCGTCACTTTGCGCTCATACAGTTCATGCGGAGAAAGTGCAACGAAAAGAGCCTCATGCTCAATGCCGTCATTCCGGTCAAGGGAGTAGTACGCCTTGTGCCGGTATGTACGCAGACGGTAAGCCGCCTCTTTGTGGTCGAACTCGGAAAACAGATCGGCCACTTCGTCAGTTACTTCAACAAAACAATCCTGTGTATAATGAGGGTAAATATCCCGCAGATTGATAACTTTCATAAATACCTCCGTTTCGGGTGTTCGGGTTGACGGGTAGCCGAAACGAAGGTGGTGGAGAGCGACACCGGGGTATGACCTCGGGCCAACATGGCCCGAAGTCATATCCAGGAAAACAAAAAGTACCCGGACGGCACATAGCCGTACAGGTACATGAAATCACATTATCTGTCAGGTCAAGACAAATTTCGCATACAGTGCCGCAACATCCCTGTGCAAAAGTAGGGATTTTTTTGACAGGTCATACCCTGTCAAAAATCGTCGCTTACAAATAAAAACCACGGCGGCACCTCCAAATAGGCCGCCGTAGTTGGTTATGCCTTAGTCGTCATCTCCTTCAAAGGCCAAAAGAAACGGCGGCTTTTGAAAGCCGCCGAAATAGTGAGGGCATGGTGATTGCCTGCTGAACGACGGCTTTTTTTCTTTTGCCGTCGTCCGGCAGATTGATTATTTTATATCTCGTTTTTTCATAATGATAATTCCAATACAAGTCAACAGCACTCCGTATATTACAAAAATAGCTGCGACAACAGAAAACCATTCAGCCACCGTCATTACTTGCACTCTTTGGAACATTGCTACCGGCCAATACATCGAAATCACATAACTGTTCCAGATTGCATCTTCAATACGATGAACAATGTAAAACCCAAAAATCAGTAAAAACATATTGACTACACTGGAAATTACGCTGCTCCTAAATAAAAAACAGGTAAACACCAGAAAGCTCGCATAAGAGGCATGGAGTATGATTTGGCTAAAGAAGAAAAATAACAACTGTAATGTATTTATTTGAAGTAAGCCATCAAGATTATGCCATAGTATTTGACTGATTATAGTTCCGCTTACGCCCGCAATTACGACATATAGAGTGGCAGCAAATGCACAGGTTGTCATTTTGGACAAATAGTATTGAGTTCTCGAAATTCCTTTTGAAATATAGTAATGAACAGCGCCACTCATAAAATCATCCGAAGCAAATACCACACAGAAAATCAAAACGGGAAGCCCTGTGCTGTAATTCTGGAAAAGGATACTATAATACTGAAATAGGGGCATTCCGTTAGCAACTGTTTCGGCTTTCATGCTCTCAAACACAGCATAAAACAGTACCGAGCAAATAGTTAAGCCGGCCCCCGCCCAAAATATCGTATTGTGAAATAATTTGTAAATCTGGGACCGCAGCAGATTAGTCATTTTTCTCACCTCCTGCTATAATCGAATTAAAGTAATCCTCCAAACTATCCTCATAGATTGTTGACTCGAAAAGAACAAGGCCATTCTGTATTAAAGTCTTATTGACAACTTCTGATTGTCCTACATACTCTTTTAAGGAAATTGTGTGTGGTGTCAGAATTTTATATTTCGTAATACCCAACTGTGCTTGTAGGACATTGACCGCTTTATCAGCACAGTCAGTTCGGATAATCAAGTGTCGCTCGCATTGATCCATTAAATCATCTGCGGACAATTCTGAAACAAGAGAACCTTTGTGAATAATTCCATATCTGGTAGCGATTTTGGACAGTTCGCCCAAAATATGACTTGAAATCAAAAGCGTTATGTTTTGCTCTCGGTTTAACTGCACGAACAAATTACGCAGCTCTTGTATTCCAACAGGGTCTAACCCGTTAATTGGCTCGTCCAAAATCAAGAACTGAGGATTGCCCAAAAGGGCAACTGCAATCGCCAAGCGTTGTTTCATGCCCAACGAAAAATCTCCGACACGCTTTCTTCCGGTGTCCGCCAACCCCATGAGAGACAATACTTTATCTGTACTTTTGGTATTTTTTACGCCGAAAGCATGGCGGAAGATTTCAAGATTTTCTCTTGCTGTCATATTTTTATACAGAGCGGGGTTTTCAATCGTGCAACCAATATGGTGCCTTCCGGCCTGCAAATTTTCCTGTCCAAATAACTTGATTGTGCCAGATGTGGGTGAGGCAAGTCCTGCAACCATACGCATAAAAGTTGTTTTTCCCGCTCCATTTTCACCAATGAAGCCATATATATCGCCTTGCTGAATATTCATGCTAACACGATTGACCGCAGCAGTATGAGCAAATTCTTTACACAATTCTTTTGTTTGCAAAATATATTGCGGCATCAAGACACTTCCTTTCCTGTTTATTTAGTGGATACAGTGTATCCTGCTGGCTTGGAATAGAAGTGCGTTTGATGTGAAATCCGTGTAAAATAATAAAGCCCTGCCCCCAAAAGGAAAGCAAGGCTTTGATTGGCTTATTTGTTTGCAATCGGAAATTGAAAATAAAACTCCACTCCATCAGTATGATTGATAGCTCCAAATGGAACTTGATATATGGTCAATATTTTAGAGACAATGGCAAGACCAAGACCATTACCACTTTGTCCCGTCCATTTCCCCCGATAGAACTTTGACCAAATTTGGGAAATCTCCTGTTCTGGAATAGTGTTTCCCTGATTGAAAACAGAAAAATAGATTGTCGAATTTTCCTGCTTTACGGCTAAATGAATGTTTCCGTTTTCACATACATATTTTTTTGCATTGCTGATTAAATTTTCAAGTACCTGTTCTATTCTACGCCGGTCCGCATAAACAATAATTTCCCGCTCTGGTAGTTCATAAGTAAAGCTGTATCTTTCACAAGGAACATCAAGCAATAACCGTCCGCCTACTTCCTCTGTCAGTTCTACAAAATCAAAAAGAGTTTCCTTTAGAACGGTGGTTCCGGCCTCTAATGCAGATAAGTCTAATAAGGAAATGATTGTATAATTCATTCTTTCAGTGGCGGCCAGAATAGCATCCATATACTTTCTGCGCTTATCATTATCTATCTCGTTTTTTAATCCTTCAGTATAAGCCTGTATTAAGCCAAGAGGCGTTTTCATTTCATGCGATAAAGAATCCACTAATTCCTTTCGTTGTTCTAACAGTATCCTTTCATGCTGAACATCTTTTTTTAACTGTTTGTTGGCTTTATTTAATTCGTCCAAAGCATTTTGTAAATTTGAGGCCAAAGTATTTAAGCTATTCGATAAGCTGCCTAATTCATCGTTAGACTGAATATCACATACCGTCATAAAATCAAGATTTGCAAGTTTCTGTGCAGTATCAGTAATGCTCCCCAGCGGAACCACAATCATGCGATGTAAGTAAATCTCTTGCAGCCATTCACCGCCAAGAAATAAAAGCAGCCAAATAAAAGGCAACAGGAATTTATACTCTATCGGTGCTATGAGGAACATAATAGGATACAAAACTGTAATAACAAACCGTATAGTTCTTGAGAAAGCAAAGTATTTTTTCTCAACAGACTTAAATGAATTGCTCATGGTTTTACCTCAAACTTATAGCCAGAACGAATTAGTGTCACAATATGACGCCCTTCGGTTCCTAACTTTTGACGGAGCGTTTTAATGTGTGAATCGACAGTTCGTGTATTTCCTTCAAAGTCAAATCCCCAAATACGGTTTAACAACTGCTCACGCGAGAACACTTGATTTTTATTCTGCAAGAACAAATGCAACAGTTCGTATTCTTTATGCGTAAGTTCAACTTCATTACCAGACACAATGACTGTATGAGCCGATGGATATAGCATTATTTCTCCCGCAGATAAAATGTCATGTGAATTAGCCGTAGTTGTATGACGCAACCACGCATTGACTTTGGCTAACAGTATTTTGGGACTAAAGGGTTTGGTGACATAATCATCTGCACCATATTCATAGCCTTTGAGTTTGTCGTTTTCCTCGCTTTTGGCAGTAAGAAAAATAATGGGTACATCGCATATATTCCGCGCAAATCTACATACGGTAAATCCATCTAATTGTGGCATCATAATATCTAAAATTATAAGATCAACCGTATTGTTTTCCAAAATGGAAAGTGCCTCTACTCCATCATTAGCTAAAATGCAAGAGTGTCCGCCTTGTTGCATAAAATCGACAATAATGTTTTGCATATCTTTTTCATCTTCTGCTATTAAAAGTACAGCCATCTATTTAGCCTCCTTGTTTTGTCAACTACTAATTTGGGATTTTAACCATAGCGTTGTTATTTTTACTGTACCGAAAACACGACTTACAATACAATAATTTAGCTGTCAAACTGAAATGTTCTATATCTACTTACTTTTTGGGCCATATAATCTGTCTTTGCACAGCACATATCCCTTCCATTATATTTCTATTGCTGAAAGAATACAAGTTCATATCGCCCTATAGATGAAATTAAATATTACTTCATATCAAATTTCATTACATTCTCATAGCCGCCTTTGCCGTCCGGCTGGCTGGGCATCCCCACGAACAGGCCCTTGCTGCCCTGCACGATCTTCAAGTTTTCCACTACAAAGCAGTCATTGAATTTTACACTGGCAAAGCCCATGAGGTTTTTTACGGGTTCAATGACCCGCACGCTTACGTCCAGTTTCAGCGGCGCGGGTGCGGCGGCAGGCGTGCCGCCCGTTCCTTTTTCCATAGGGTTCTCCTTTCCGGCGGGAACAAGGTTCCCGTCCTGATAGCGATAGCCTTCCGCATGGAGCAGGGCCAGCGTGTCCGCCGACACGTTCCCGGAAAGCTGTAAATCGGTTTCCACCATGAAGCGCATGGTGTCCTCTCGGGTAAATTCCTCCGGGAGCTTTCCATAGAAAGCCCGGTGGGGCTGTCCGTCCGCTCCCAGCTTGTAGCGCCGGGGCATGGCCGCCTCCTTTCCGCTTCGGGCCAGCATGGCCCGAGGCTGCTAATGGGCGCCGAAAACGTTAGACCGATGTCGGTCTAACGTATTTAATGCCGGGTAATTAGTTATGCCGATAAATATGTGATGAAGCCTGTAAAATC
>OVXI01000325.1_pt1 | contig 11560 bp, 7 predicted proteins | sample 1732031 | NCBI WGS metagenome assembly OVXI01 (sample SAMEA4545821, study PRJEB24839) | metagenome | biome: chicken; feature: ceca content | place: Italy | collected 2013-05 | reverse complement strand
AAAATATCCCTGTTTTTTAAGTTTGTTTTGTATAAAAGCCATAACTTTTTCATCATTTCTCTATTGTATTTTTTTTATTTTTCATGTATGATAGAAACTAGAAAGAACGAAAAAATTGATCAGGAGGGATTCCCATGGAAAGTAAAATGATAAAAATTTATCCTAGAAATAATCAATCCGTACCATTAAAAATTATTCCAGGACATTTCGCAACAAATCATTCCCATATTAATACTTATATTGATATGACAACGCTAAAGACGAGACAAAGCGATGCACTGGCAGTTGCTAAAATGCTAGTAGAACAATATGTACATACTACAATCGTAGATACTATTATCTGTCTTGAAGGTACTCAGGTAATTGGCGCTATGCTGGCAGAAGAATTAACCCGAGCTGGTTTCTTCTCTCGAAACGCTCATAAAAGTATCTATGTCGTCACACCAGAACAAAATTCCAATACGAGTCAGCTAATTTTCCGTGATAACTTAAAAAATATGGTTACAAATCGTAATATTATCATATTAGAACCATCCATCACAACTGGCTATACTACATTAAAAGTTCTTGAAATGGTTCGCTATTACGGTGGTATTTTACAAGGTATTTCTGCTATTTTCAGTGTACCTGATAAAATTGGAGGCATCCCAATCAATGCGCTGTTTTCCAAGAAAGATTTACCAAGTTATCAAACTTACGATTATACGGAATGTCCATTCTGCAAAAACGGTATTCCAATTGATGCTCTCGTAAATGGATACGGATATTCCAAACTATAAAAAGTCTTTCCGAGATATCTTTTCTATATAATAATACAAAGGCAAAAATTACAAAAGATTCCAAGCAAGTTCGTTTCTCCATATGATAGGAGTTGAAACTTGCTTGGTTTTTCTTTTCCTTCTTTTATTCTACCGCTTCTTCTGAAAGATCTTCTGGATTATAACAAGTCACTCCCAATACAACAACGTCGTACTTTTCTCCCGTTGCTGCCGTAGCTACTTGAAGGCTTGTTACATTGCCATTGGCAAGTGCCTTCTCCCACTTATTCGTTACAGTTTTCATTGTTACTTCTCCTACTTCTTGACTGTCTTCATCCGTACTTGTCTGTGGTCCATAAATTGCTGTTAATTGTTCCATTAACTGTGCTTGAAAAGCCTCTAAATTATCATCCGCATTTCTTCTTTCAAACTGAAATGCAACCTGAGCTAATTTTCCATCCTTTCCACATATAAGCTCCACCGATGTAGGAATCTGATCTCCCATCTTATATCGAATTGTTGGATTATATCGAATTGCTTTTCCATTTGCCATCACTTCGGCTCTTCCAATATCATATCCAAGCACCGCCTCAATTTCTTCTTCCATCAGTCCCCATTTTAGATCTTTATAGTAATACCCCTCTTCCCCATGCAGCATTGCATTTAAATCAATTTCTTCCATTGTGGAAGGATCGGCAGTCTCTGCCTGAGAGTTTGGTTCATTGAAATTACTGGTTACTCCACATCCGCTAAAAGTCAATACAATCGTCATCACTACCAGCAAAATTATTGTTTTTTTCCACTGTACTTTCATTATTTACCTCCTAACGAACTCGTTCTGGGAATCCCACTTTTTTCTGTACTTTTCTTAACGTTTTCATTGCAACATAGTTTGCTTTCTCTGCATTTGTTTTAATGATATTGTCCACATAATCTTTATTTTTTAATAAATCTGCCTGCTTATCTTGAATCGGCTTTAATATGGATGCAACCGACTCACCTACTGCCAGTTTAAATTCTCCATAACCCTTTCCGTCAAATTCTGCTACAATTTCATCTGGAGTTTTTCCAGTACATGCGGAATAAATATTAATCAAGTTTTTAATTCCAGGCTGTTCATCACAATAACGAATACATGCTTCGGAATCCGTTACCGCACGCTTAAATTTACGAATAATTGTATCTGGATCATCCGTCAAATAAATACTTGCATTGGCATTCTCATCCGACTTACTCATCTTTTTCGAAGGATCTTGAAGACTTTGAATCTTCGCTCCTACTTTTCCAATATAAGCTTCTGGAATCGTAAAGACATCTCCATAAATATTATTAAAACGCATTGCAATATCTCTCGTTATTTCCAAATGCTGCATCTGGTCCACACCAACTGGAACTACATCGGACTGGAATAATAAAATATCTGCTGCCATTAAAACAGGATACGTAAATAATCCTGCGTTAATATTGTCTGCATGTTTGGCAGCTTTATCTTTAAACTGTGTCATACGGTTTAATTCTCCCATATACGTAAAACAATTTAAAATCCATGCTAATTCTGCATGTGCTGAAACATGAGACTGATAATAAATACAGTTCTTCTCTGGATCCAAACCAGCAGCAATATAAAGTGTTAAAAGATTTCTAGCACGTTTTCTAAGTTCTGCTGGATTTTGTCGAACTGTGATAGAATGCATATCTACAACCGAATAAAAGCACTCGTATTCATCCGACAACGATACCCAGTTATTTAACGCTCCAAGATAATTTCCAAGTGTCAGTGTTCCCGTTGCCTGCATTCCGCTAAACAACATCTTTTTTCCATTTAACATAATTCAATCCTCCTAAATTTCATACATTATATGAGAATGCTTTGCTGTGAACTTTTTACTCCATAATTGTTTTTTATCTCATAGGATTATTACTCGAATGCTCTAATTTAGAATAGTATTTGCTATGAGAAAAAAAAGCTTTTGCCCCATGATTATGGGACAAAAGCTGAAACTTCTGCGGTACCACCCAAATTGGCAAAACCCTCTCATACATGTATAATAATACATATTACCGATAACGGCGGCTTCCGTCAGCACCTATTAATCTCAACTGAAATGTTCAGGCTGCCCTCCCAAGTCCATTTAAAATAGTCTATGCTGCTGCACTCACACCTCCTGCAACTCTCTGAATACATCCAACTATTTCTACTACTCTTGATCTGCGGTTTGGTTATTTATTCTTTGTTTAGTATAATGCCGAATATTCCGCCTGTCAAGTCTTGGATAAAATTTGATGTAAAACTATCCTCAATACAGCAAATCAGTTGATATTCTGCTTTTTCATTGATTACTTCTTTTTACTAAATACTTTTTCACATATTGTCCAGTATAGGAAATTGGATTTTCTGCTACTTGCTCTGGAGTTCCCTGAGCAATAACCGTTCCTCCTCCATCTCCGCCTTCTGGTCCCATATCAATTAGATAATCTGCCGTCTTTATCACATCCAAGTTATGCTCAATGACAAGTACCGTATTTCCATTTTCTGTCAGTCTCTGTAAAATTTCTGTCAATTTATGAACATCGGCAAAATGTAACCCTGTGGTTGGTTCGTCCAGAATATAAATTGTCTTTCCCGTGCTGCGTCTGCTTAATTCAGTTGCCAGCTTAATTCTCTGTGCCTCTCCTCCTGATAAAGTTGTGGATGGCTGTCCAAGACGGATATAGGATAATCCTACATCATATAATGTCTCAATTTTTCTGCGAATCGACGGCACATTTTCAAAAAACGTTAATGCCTCTTCCACCGTCATATTCAATACATCATAAATACTTTTTCCTTTATAGAGCACTTCCAATGTTTCTCGGTTATAGCGCTTTCCTCCGCATACTTCACATGGTACATAGACGTCTGGCAAAAAATGCATTTCAATTTTAATAATTCCATCTCCAGAGCAGGCTTCACATCTTCCTCCTTTGACGTTAAAACTAAATCTTCCTTTTTGATATCCTCTTGCTTTCGCTTCCGAGGTAGAGGCAAATAAATCTCTTATCATATCAAAAACACCTGTGTAAGTAGCTGGATTGGAACGTGGAGTTCGTCCAATTGGGCTCTGATCAATATTAATTACTTTATCCAGATATTCCATTCCTTCTATTTTCTTATAACTTCCTGGAATCAGACGAGCACGATTTAATTTTCGTGCCAATGCTTTATATAAAATCTCGTTTACAAGACTACTCTTTCCAGATCCTGAAACTCCAGTTACGCATGTGAACACTCCTAATGGAATGGAAACGTCGATATTCTTCAGGTTATTTTCTCTGGCTCCATAAACTTTCAGCCACTGCTTCGGCTCTCTTCTTATCTCTGGAACTGGTATTTGAATTCGTCCGCTTAAATATGCACCAGTTATGGATTTCTCACAATTCATAATATCTTCTGCGGTACCAGTAGCAACTACTTCTCCTCCATGCTCGCCTGCTCCAGGCCCGATATCCACAATAAAATCTGCTGCTCGCATCGTATCTTCATCATGTTCTACTACTAAAACAGAATTCCCCAAGTTTTTTAAGTGAAGCAGTGTATTTAATAGTTTATCATTATCTCTCTGATGTAATCCAATACTTGGTTCATCTAAAATATATGCCACCCCTACTAATCCTGAACCAATCTGTGTTGCCAAACGAATTCTCTGTGCTTCTCCTCCAGACAGAGTCGCCGTTGCACGAGCCAGGCTTAAGTAATCCAATCCAACATCAATTAAAAAACGAACTCGGGCACGAATCTCTTTTAATACCTGTTCTCCAATAGATTGCTGCATTGGATTTAGTGTAAGTTCACTCCAAAAATGATCCATCTGCTTAATGGATAAATTCGTAACTTCAAATATATTTTTATCTCCAATCGTAACCGCAAGCGACTCCTTCTTCAATCGCTGCCCCTTACAAGTTTTACATGGAGTAATTCGCATAAACGTTTCATATTCTGCCTTCATTGTCTCAGAAGCAGTTTCTCGATAACGCCGCTCTACATTTTTAATTAGCCCCTCAAATACTACGTCATAGATTCCTTCTCCACGCTGTCCTTTATAATATACTTTTACAGAACGATTCGTACCATAAATCAACAAATCATGAATTTCTTTTGGATATTGTTCAAATGGAGTGTCCAATCGAAATTCAAATTCTTTACTTAATGCGTTCAATACTGCCCTTGTATAACTTGTTGGATCGGTACACGACTGCCATCCTAAAACAGTAATCGCTCCTTCATCAATACTCAAACTCTTATCGGGTATCATAAGATCTTCATCAAATTCCATCTTATATCCAAGTCCAAAACAAGTTGGACAAGCTCCAAATGGGTTATTAAAAGAAAAACTTCTTGGCTCAATCTCATCAATGCTAATTCCACAATCTGGGCAGGAAAAACTCTGGCTAAATGTCAAGGCTTCTCCTCCAATCACATCAATTACAACCAACCCATCGGTTAGTTTCAGCACATTTTCTAACGAATCGGTTAGTCGACGCTCAATTCCCTCTTTCACTACAAGTCGATCTACAATAATTTCAATATTATGTTTTATATTCTTATCTAAAACAATCTCTTCACTTAGATCATATTGATTTCCATCCACACGTACTCGAACATATCCGCTTCGTTTTGCTTGATCCAGAATTTTCTCATGTCTTCCCTTTCTTCCACGGACAACTGGAGCTAATAATTGTATTTTCGTACGATCAGGAAGCTGCATAATATGATCTACCATTTGATCTACGGTCTGCTTTTTTATCTCTCTCCCACATTTAGGACAATGGGGAATTCCAATACGAGCATAGAGCAAACGAAGATAATCGTAAATTTCGGTTACAGTTCCAACGGTAGAACGTGGATTTCGGTTTGTAGATTTTTGATCAATCGAAATAGCTGGAGATAATCCTTCAATACTCTCCACATTCGGTTTTTCCATTTGTCCTAAAAACTGTCTCGCATAGGAGGATAATGACTCCATATAACGCCGCTGTCCTTCTGCATAAATCGTATCAAACGCTAATGATGATTTACCAGAACCGCTTAATCCAGTCAAAACAACAAATTCATTTCTTGGAATATCTACATCAATATTTTTTAGATTATGCTCACTAGCTCCTCTTATTTTAATAAACTGTGACATCTCTATTTCTTCCCTTCGTTTAAATACAGTTTTAGTTCCTTTAACTGATCTCTTAACTCTGCCGCTGCCTCAAAGTTTAACTCTGCTGCCGCCTGCTGCATTTTCTTTGTAATTTGTTTTATTAACTTATTCAATTCTTTTTCCGACATAGATTCTGGATCTTTTTCCAGACCTGCGCTCGCCGCTTCAGCTGCCTTTGAAATTCGAATTAAATCTCTTACCGCTTTTTTAATTGTCTGCGGTGTAATTCCATGTATTTCATTGTATTTTTTTTGAATCATTCGGCGCCGATTTGTCTCTTCAATAGCCCTTGCCATAGAATCCGTAATCTGATCGGCATACATAATAACATGTCCCTCTGCATTACGTGCAGCTCGTCCAACCGTCTGAATCAAAGATGTCTCTGAACGCAGAAATCCTTCTTTATCGGCATCCAAAATTGCAACCAATGCAATCTCTGGAATATCCAATCCTTCTCGCAATAAATTAATCCCGACTAACACGTCAAATACGTCCAATCGCATATCTCGAATAATCTCTGCCCGCTCCAATGTATCAATATCCGAATGCAAATACTTCACTCGGATTCCATTCTCACGCATATACTGTGTTAAATCTTCTGCCATCCGTTTTGTTAACGTTGTAACAAGCACCTTATTTTTTTGCTTGACCGTTTTATTAATTTCCACAATTAAATCGTCAATTTGTCCATTCACTGGACGCACATCAATCTCTGGATCGAGTAACCCAGTCGGACGAATGACCTGTTCTGCCCGAAGCAGTTCGTGCTCCTGTTCATAAACATTTGGGGTCGCAGATACAAATAACATCTGATTAATTTTACTTTCAAACTCAGAAAAATTCAAAGGTCGATTATCTAACGCAGACGGCAAACGGAATCCATAATTCACAAGTGTCATTTTACGTGAACGGTCTCCCGCATACATTCCTCTGACTTGCGGAATTGTAATATGGCTTTCATCTACAATAATAAGGAAATCATCTGGAAAATAATCCATTAATGTATGAGGAGCTTCACCCGGCTGTAACCCTGATAAATGTCTCGAATAATTTTCAATTCCAGAACAGAACCCTGTTTCTTTCATCATCTCTATATCATAATTCGTTCTTTCCGCAATTCTCTGTGCCTCTAGCAATTTATCTTCTCTCTTAAAATAGGCAACCTGTTCTTCTAGTTCCTTTTCAATTTCTTTCGTTGCCTTTAATAATTTTTGAGGATCTACTACATAATGAGATGCTGGAAAAATCGCAATATGCTCCAATCGGCACTTGATTTCGCCTGTTAATACATCAATCTCTGTAATTCTATCCACTTCATCCCCAAAAAATTCAACTCGAACCGCAGTATCGCTCCAGTTCGCTGGAAAAATCTCTACTACATCTCCTCTTACTCGAAATGTTCCTCGATGGAAGTCCATTTCATTTCGTATATACTGAATATCAATTAATTTACGGATTACATCATCTCGGTCTTTTTCCATACCTGGACGCAAAGATAACACCATATTTTTATAATCAATCGGGCTGCCCAATCCATAAATACAAGATACGGATGCAATTACAATCACATCTCTTCGCTCTGCTAATGCAGAAGTCGCAGAAAGCCGCAGTTTATCAATCTCATCATTGATTGCTGCATCTTTTTCAATATAAGTATCGGTAGAAGGTACATATGCTTCAGGCTGATAGTAATCATAGTAGGAGACAAAATACTCCACTGCATTTTCAGGAAAAAATTCTTTAAATTCACTATAAAGCTGTCCTGCCAATGTTTTATTATGGGCAATAATAAGCGTAGGCTTATTTAATGCTTGAATCACATTTGCCATCGTAAACGTCTTTCCAGATCCAGTCACACCTAATAATGTCTGAAACTGATTGCCTTCTTTAAACCCCTGTACCAGCTGCTCAATTGCCTGAGGCTGATCACCCGTTGGGGCATATTCTGATACTAACTTAAAATGATCCATAATGCACCTCCAATTTTCAATTATTAGTAGTATACCACAAGCCCAGAGAAAAGTACAGTAATTTTTGAACATTTGTTCTGGTTTTCCATTAACCCAAAACTTTCTTTTTCCTTCATACCAACCGAAATCTCCACTGTATCTTTTCATATATCACAAAAAAGGGCTGCTACAGAAAATGATTCAAATATTTGTTTCTGCCGCAGCACATTTTTATATTTGAATTTATTTTCCTAACAACCCTTTTTCTCTTTGATAGCCCGATCCATTTAAACTTATTGTGTGATCTGACTGTTTATCACCTCAATCGCCTTTTGAAGCTGAGTATCTTGTGACTTCTCTATTGTTATTTGCTGTTGAAGAGATTCATCCAATGTAACTTCAATATCTGGTGCAATACCAGTTTCATGGATACATACTCCTGATGGAGTATAGTAACGGGAAACCGTCATTTTAAGAGCACTGCCATCGCTGAGCGGCAAAACCGTCTGTACGATTCCTTTTCCAAACGTAGTTGTACCAATTAATGTTCCTAGCTTATAATCTTTGATCGCTCCCGCAAAAATCTCTGCTGCACTTGCACTATTCCCATTAATCAATACTGCCATTGGCTTTGTAAACGGAGTTTTTCCTTCCGATGTATAAGTTTCACCCTCTCCATTTTTATCCTGCGTATAAACAATCGTTCCCTTTGGCAAGATACCTTCCAGAATTTGTACCACTGTCTTTAGTAATCCTCCTGGATTGCTGCGAATATCTATAATTACTCCATTCATTCCCTGGTTTTCTAAATCTTGCAGAGCATTTTGAAACTGAGATACTGTCACTTTATCAAATTCTGTAATCTGGATATATCCAATTTGATTTTCCAACATTTCATGTTCGACAGTTGGATTTTCCACATTTCGGCGCTCTACTTCCATCTCATGATATTCCCCATCGCTTTCTCGATACACCGTGATTTTCACAGTTGTACCTTCTGCACCCTTAATATATCCTACAACTTCATCCAAATCCATTCCCGTAACTTCCACATCTCCCACTTTCACGATATAATCGTTTGGAAGAATTCCCGCTTCTGCTCCTGGACAATTTTCAAATACACGGACAACAGAGACTCTTCCCTGCGTGTCACTTGTGACCATAACGCCAATTCCATAATAACTTCCGTCTATGGACTCATTCATTTCTTCATATTCTTCCTTTGTATAATACTCGGAATATGGATCATTCAATGCAGCAATATATCCTTTATATACTCCATTTGCCAAATTTTCTTCATCGGTATCAAACAAAAAACTACTCTTTACATACGTTTCTAATACATCCAACTTGGATCGTACTGCTGTACTAATCGGTACCGTTCCTGATTGGGATGTGTTAGCGCTAGTATTTGGAACAATACCAATTACAAAAGAATTGTTCATAACTAATACACCAATAACTATTGCAATGGCTAACAACATCCCCAATGCCCCTGTCAATACCCCCTTCCAAAACCTTTTTTTGGATTTCTCTTCCATAAAATAATGACTCCTTACTATATAATTCGTTTGCAAACAACATTATCTTCCATAATACTGGATAGATGCACCTGGATAACGTGTTCCTGACATATCATTTGGATTTAAATAGTCTCCTGTTATTGGATCCAAATAATCTCCGCTTGTTTTATTATAAATCGCATTGCTGCCTGCTAAATAGAGACGAAAATCCAAATGAGGACCTGTCGATAAACCAGTAGAACCAACTAATGCAATTACAGTTCCAGCATTTACGGTCTGTCCTACATTCACAAGTGTTGCAGAGCAATGATTGTACATTGTCATATAACGACCTCCATCATGGGAAATCCAAACTTGATTTCCACATCCTGAGTTACCAATATCTGCACCATTGCCAACATATACAACGGTTCCAGCCGCTGCTGCTACAATTTCAGAACCCATTGGTGCATAGATATCTACTCCATGATGGAACAATGCGGTTCCAGCAACAGGCTGTACTGGTCTAGGACCAAAATTACTTGTAATTGTTCTTCCATTTGGAAGTGGCCAACACAATGAAAAACTTAACCCTGTACTTGGTGTTTGTACCGCTGTCGTTGGTGCTGTCGTCTGCACTTCTGTTGTGGCTTCTGTCGTTGGTGCCGTCGTCTGCACTTCTGTTGTAGCTTCTGTCGTCGGTACTGTAATGGATTCCTGTGTCGAAGTTTCAACCTGAGATTCCGCCTTCGAACCCTGTTCTTTGGATTCTGCTACTGCACCGTTCTCCTCTGCCCATTGGCTGACTTCTTGTGCATGTTCTTGTGCTGCCTGCCATTCTGCATTGGAGGTATCTTCTTTATTTTCCAGTTTCACTTCATCATTGGATGATAACGTTTCCTTTGCTTCCTGCTGACTCTTTTGTTCTGTTTTAACTTCTTCTTTCTGCTTTTTCTGTTCGCTCTCCTTTACTGAATCCATTTCTGCAGATTCCTTAATCGAAGTATCTTGGGACTTTTGCTGTGCTTCCACAGCTGCCTTACTTGCCAATTCTGCTGCAATTTGATTTACTTTTTCAACTTCTTCCTGCAACTCTTTTTGTAACTGTTCTGCTAAATTTTGTCCCTGAGTGATTTGATCATTATAATCTTCTAAATCATCCGAGGAATTCTTAACAGAATTATTTACATCTGCCAGTTCTTTTTGTTTTGCCTCTAAAAGAATCTGCTGCGCTTCTAACTTATCTTCCTGCTCTTTTTTACTCTTTTCTAAAGATTTTTTCTGTTTTGTAAGTTTTTCCTCTAATTCCTTACAATCCTTAACTGTTTTTTCATAACTATCCAGCATATCTCTATCATATACGGATATTTTGGAAATATACTCTGCACGGTTTAAAATTTCTGCAATTGACTTTCCACTTAATAACAATTCGATATAATCCGACTCTCCATTTTCATACATATAACGAATTCTCTTCTTCATTGCTTCTTGCTGTTCTTCGCATTTTTCTTCTGCTTGTTCTAATTCCTTCTCATTATCACTAATTTTTTCCTCAATTGTAGCAATTTCTTGTTCCAATTCATAGATACGTTTCGCAATTTCTGTCATTCTTGCATCCACTTCTTCTATGTATGTACTCAAATCAACTTGTTGTTTTTTCATCTGATCCAACAATTCTTGTGCCTGTTCCTTTTGATTTATTAATTGTTGGACATTCTCCTGTGCTGATCTCAATTGTTCTTTTTTTTCACTTACTCCTGCTGCCTGTGTAATTACCGCACTAAAAGCTACTGCCACTGCGGTAATCAATGCCATCCGTTTCTTGTTCCACATCATTTTGTTTCTCATTACTACTATTTCCTCTCCTAAGTTCTCCTTTTGGTTTTTATCTTTTACTAAACTACTTTAATCATTTAGTTATTCACTTTTATACTTTCAAATGTCTCCTAATTGTAAAGAAACTTCCAATAAATCCAATACCCTCTCCTAGCAATAAGGACACCGGCAAGAGTATCTGAAATACTTGTTTCACTGAAAGAAACTTTAACACATTTGATAAAATACTAAATCTTTCATTAATAATAACAATTATCTCTTTATAAAAGAAATATAATATAAGAAGCGGAATCACCGTTCCGATCAATCCTAAAAGCAAGCCTTCAATA
>OVXI01000320.1_pt1 | contig 11677 bp, 14 predicted proteins | sample 1732031 | NCBI WGS metagenome assembly OVXI01 (sample SAMEA4545821, study PRJEB24839) | metagenome | biome: chicken; feature: ceca content | place: Italy | collected 2013-05 | reverse complement strand
TTTTGGGATTTTTAAAATGATCCCGCACCTGCTGTACTGTGGTTCTCGCTCCTTCAATAGTGGCAGAAGACCAGGCATCCAGAAGAATCGTATCTTTTACACCCCGGTGTGCCGGAAGCTGAGCATAAAATGTATCTAATTTCGAAACTTTATTCCGCAGTTCGGACATCCCGGTAAGGTATAGCGATTCTCCATTCAAGCCACATAGAGGCAGTTTTACACGGTCTGTTAGCCGCCTATGCAGTTCATCCTTTGCGCCGGGGATATTGGCACGCACATGGTATTCCAGCTTTTGAATGGTGTCCAACATGGAAGGTCTGCCCCTTTCCTGATTTTGAATGTATTTTATCATAAAGATGTTCTCTTGTCCATTTCACGTTGAAGAATTCTGTCAGAAATGTTATTACATAAACCGACACACTGAAAAAAGTAATGCTTCACCTACTGTAACACTATTACGCTATATTGTTTTTACCTTATACAAAATATATTTGACTTCTCCTCCTGCTTTCGACGAATTTTGCACTGTTTATATCGTAAAACAGTACTATCCGTCGTAACGCCCGATTATTGGAAATATCGGGGCATATTTTGCAGGAGGTCAGCTATGTTCTCTTCTTGAAGCCCGGCAATGTGAAAGATACTGTTGTTTGACGCATTTGCTTCTTGGCAAGAAGAAATGGGTCTGCGTAGCATGTAAATTTCAATACGCCTGTGTGACTTTATTTCACACAGGCGTATTTTGTATTCCTGGCCGGCTAAGCAGACTGCTGAAGGCCAGGTACTTTCTTTCCGGATGCCGCTCCCCTCCCCTATTTGATTTGCCTATCAAAATTGCAAATCAAACGGAGGAATTAAAATGAAAAAAGTAAATCTTCGGGAGCTGTATCCCAGTATCTATCCGTCAGATGTTTACATAGAAGTTGAGGACGAAGTGGAGGAGGTTTTTGCTTCAGACAGAAAGAAGGAGGCTGCCTATGAGCGGCAGATGTATCGCCATAAGGCTCAGTACTCTCTGGATCGAAATGATGGTATTGCCCTTGAGACCCTCGTGCATGGCCTCACACCGGATATTATTTTGGAAGAGCAGCAACTCAGGAAAGAACTGTTTGAGGCTGTCAGGGTGCTTCCAGAGAAGCAGGCACGGAGGGTTTATTCTCACTTCTATCTGGGCATGAGCATCACAGAGATTGCCCGCCAGGAAGGTGTCAGCAAGGGCCGAGTTACCGACAGCATCCAAAAGGGTCTGAAAAAACTTTGCCAAATTTTAAAAAATTAGCTGAAAGGGCGGAACAAATCACCAAATTTTGTCAGGGTTATTAGAAGGATATTTTTTCAATTCCTTTTTCCGCAGCTTGACAACTGAATATACGGCATTTCCGGTACTTAACCCATGCACGAGCGAGTCAGGCGCGACGCCGAGAAGGACTGTGTCCCAGCGATCCACGCCAGCCTGTAATCCAAAAGCGGCATTTTGGACGCCATGACTGCATAGGGGGATAATGATACTTCCTCACGGCCTCCTAAAGACTTGGGGGGAACCCTGCGGCGCACGGTGAAACCTGCGCTGTGGAGTTATGACAGCCGCGCCAGCGGAGACCGGTAATGTTCCTTTCGTCAGGGGTGCGTGGCAAATTTGGCGAGCACAAAAAGCTGAAGCTTCCGGTTTTATACCGGCACACAGCTTTTTCAAAGTCAGATACCATGGGCTGGCAGCATACACTTCCAGCCCATTCATGTGACTTTGAAGCACGATTCACGACATCACAGAAAGGAGCAAACTATGGAAAAATTGATCACACGAAAAGATGCCGCCAGAATTCTGGGCATCAGCATTGCAACTCTGGATGCTGCCCGCACCAGCGGGCTGATTTCTTACATTCAGTATGTTCCAAACGGCTGCGTGTACTTTACTGACGCAGGTCTTCAGGAGTATGTGGCCAAATTCACCCACCGGCCAAGGCCGGTAGAAAAGGCCGCTACATATCGAAAAATCAGACGCAACAAAGTGTAAGCTCCGCATCCTTGCCGAAAAACCGTATTTCTGGTAAAACAAGCATACAGCGCTGATAGATTATTTTTCAGGAGGTGAGGAAATTGGCATCAAAGAGAATGTCAAGTCCCAAATACGGTACCGTCATGATTCATGGCAGCTTATACTACCGGACAAGAGTGACGGATAATAAAGGAAAGCGGGTTGCTCTCTACGCTAAAAGCCCCAGGGAGTTATATGAAAAGGAGCGAATCGCTCTTATTGAGATTGAAGACGCCACATTTCGTCGGCTGTCTCCCACCGTGGAAGAGTATTGTGAAAAGTGGCTGCTGATGCAGTCAGTTCACGTACGTTCCACCACCATGACAGATTATACTTCTAAGGTCCGCGGACACATTATCAAAGAATTGGGACATATGCGCATGGCGGATGTTACCCCGGATGACCTCCAACTGGCCTTGGTTCCTGTTGCCGACAAATCCGCTTCCGTTTTCAAATCTATTGTAGTTCTTTTAAAATCCATTTTCCGCTCCGCAAAGGAAAGCCGGATCATCGACACGGATCCTGCAGTATATCTTTCCGCAAAAGGTGGAGGAATACCGCAGCAGGATCGGGAGGTGCTGACAGATGCACAGGCAGCGAAATTACTGGATACTGTTCGTGGGCTTCCGCCGTATGTGTTTGTCATGCTTGGTCTTTATGCAGGACTGCGCCGGGAGGAAATTCTCGGACTGCAATGGGACTCCGTTTACCTGGATACTCCAGCCCCTTATCTGACCGTCCGCAGAGCATGGCACACAGAGCATAACAGGCCTATCATCATGGATATGCTGAAAACAAAAGCCGCCGAGCGGAACATTCCTCTTCCGGATTGTCTGTATACATGTCTGAAGGAGGCAAAAAAGACATCGACCTCTCAGTATGTGGTTGCCAACCGGGAAGGCAATCCCCTGTCCTACACCCAATTCAAGCGGTTGTGGCAGTACATTGTCACACGCACCGCAAAGCCCCGGACCATAAGGAAATGTGTGAACGGGAAATATGTAAAATACACCATATACCCCAAACTGGGCGAAAAAGCCAGGAATAACGGCCATGTGGTATACAGTCTGGATTTTGATGTGACCCCCCATATGCTGCGACATACCTACATCACAAATCTGATTTATTCATCGGTAGATCCCAAAACCGTACAGTATCTTGCCGGTCATCAGAACAGCAAAATCACCATGGACATCTATGCAAAGGTCAAATACAACCGTCCGGAGGAGGTCGTCCGGGCAATGGATTGTGCTTTTTCCCAGTGGGATGCAGAATAGCAAATAACCGATCGGGAGCGGGGCCGGCAGCCCCGCTCCTTTCACATCCGCATCTTTGACTCTTACTTCAAAATCTGATAAAAAAGGAGTGTGCAGACACAAAAACGAGAAAGGAAGATCGTCATGGCAAAAAAGAAAAATATACCTCAATACGGCACAACGACCATAAAAGGCCATACATATTACAGGACCCGCATTGCGGATGCGGACGGAAAGTACGTGAGTTTATATGCCACCACCCGTGAAGAGCTGTACAAGAAGCAGCTGGAGGCTCAGCGCAAGGTCGCCAACATTATCTACCATAGGGAAAACCCTACTGTTTCTGAGTACTGCGAAAAATGGCTTCTGATGCATTCTGCGAAAGTATCCAAACAAACACTCCAGGGATATCGCTCATACATGCAGAAGTATGTCATGGACCCGTTAGGGGACCGATTGATTCAGGATATCACCACCGATGACATTCGGCTGGCTATGGTTCCGTTGTCGCAGAAATCCGTGAATGCCTATAATCTGGTCAACATGCTGGTAAAAAGCGTATTCAAATCCGCAGAACGAAGCCAGGTAATCTCCTACAACCCCTGTGTCGGAATTTCTCCCAGGGGTGGGTGTCCCCAAAGGAAAAAGAACCCTCTGACGGATCAGCAGGCTCAGGCTCTTCTGGAGGCCATCCGCGGCCTTCCTCCCTATCTGTTTGTTATGATCGGTCTTTACGCAGGCCTGCGTCGGGAGGAGATTCTTGGACTGCAGTGGGATTGCGTGTTTCTGGATGCCCCCACGCCCTACATCTCTGTACGTCGGGCTTGGCGTTCCTACAACAAGAATACGGAGATTTCCACCATGCTGAAAAGCAAAGCTGCCAAGCGTGACATCCCCATTCCCCAATGTCTGGTGAAATGCTTGATGGAAGCCAGATCCTCCGCTACCACGGAATATGTTTTTGCAAACCAGAAGGGACAGCCTCTTACGGCTTCTCAGTTTAGTTCGCTCTGGAGACCCGTGTCTATCCGTACTACCCCGGCGAGCAAAGCAGCCAACGTCAGCTGTCAGCCGGTCCTGTATCCGGCTGCACACCGCCCGGGCACCAGCCGGAGAGCCCGCACATCCGGAGCGGTCATTCTGGATTTCCATGTGTCCCCTCACCTGCTGCGACACACCTACATCACCAACCTGATCCATGCGGGCGTGGACCCAAAAACAGTCCAATATCTGGCAGGACACGAAAACAGCAAAACAACTATGGATATTTACGCGAAGGTAAAGTATAATCAACCTGAAATACTTCACAGTGTAATCAACAACGCATTCGCCCAGACTGTTCCCGACAGTGGATCCAGCCTCACGCCCTGGGTTAAATCCCATGCTAACGGGCCTTAAAAATTGCAAAAACCCTGTATTTCCAAGGGAAATCCCCTGATTTTCGTCGAGTACGGCTTGAAGGCCGCAAGAAGAGCTCCCCAGTTCTCCAAGCGTTAACCTTCTTACCCCGCTTACAAAACTCCCTGAAAGCCAACGGTTTTCAGGGAGTGTTTTTATATCTTATGATTTTGGAGTACAAACAAGCAATTTTCATACTTTCTATGTACTACGCTGAATATATGATGTCATTTTACTACCCAGTCGAAAACAGCTGGATATTTACAAGTACTCCGTTTAAATACAATAGTTTCATTTATAATCCATCCGACACATCTTTTCTTTCCACGCGAAATGTTAAACCATCGTACTTTTTCCCACTCACTTCACGGCTGCCGATTTCCCGTTCGCACTCCTGGAAGCCCAGCTTTTGGCCGCAGCGAATCATGCGGACATTACCGGACCAGGTCTGGGCGTAAAGCTCGTGACAGCCCTGTTCAAAGTAGTAATTCATAAAGGTTCGCAGCGCCTTGGTTCCGATGCCATGACTCCATGCATCACTTTCGCAAATGTCAATGCCAACAGCACGATATACAGTCTGACCTTCCTTGATTTCCCCCACACACTCATAGTTTTCGTCGATGAGATAGGAACTGATCCATCCGACATGTCGTCCATTCCACTCAATTTCAAACTTCCAGCGAATCCTGTCTTCAGGGGCATTTTCCATCTGATCATAGTACTCCCGCCAGGAGGTGCGCTGGCTCTCCTCATTTGGATCCTCAATCGGTTCCCAGGGAGCATCGTAATCATTCCACTTTGTTTCGGTAGTGAACCAACGCACATAGTCCTCAATATCGGACTCCTGCATATCCCGCAGGACAATGTCTTCAAATGTGAGTCTAATTGCATTTCCTCCTTGAATCAGATAGCTCCTGTCATCTGCCAAAAACGAAATCATCTCCATCCAATTCATCCAGTTTATGAAGGCCTAACGATACATACAATTGCTGCGCCTTTTCGTTGGATTGCTCGGTTGCAACCTTAATCATTTTCCCGTCAGCAACACTTTGTAGTATCTCCACCGCAAGCTCAGCGGCTTTTCTGCCATAGCCCTTTCCCTGCATGTTTTTATCCACGTAGTAGCTCCAGGAGAAGGCTTCTCCCCCGCCCATCCATCTGCTCAGGTTGATAAAGCCGATATTTTCCCCATTGGAATTACAAATAATACACGGGTAATTGTCTTCGGGTGCAAGATAAGCTCGTCCAATTGAAAACCATGCCGGATTGACAAAATCACGCTGATACGTTTCCAATTCACATTCAAAAGTTGCATAAATGAGGTCATCTTCAGATTGAATTTTCTTAAAGTAAACCATATCATTTTTCCACTTCTCCGCAGGAAGTGCGTCCAGAGATGTTTTAAGCGACATAATAACCTCCATTTATATTTTGATGTTGTTTTTTGTGTTACAATAGCTATACCTACTTACGGAAGACGCTTGAGCTTAGAATAATTCCAGCTCCAATATAATCTCATCTTCGTCCTTGTCAGTTTCTGAGAAGCCAAACTGCTCGTAAAGATGTTTTGCAGCTTCATTTCCCTCGATATAGCACAGGACGACCTTTTTATACTTTCCATCCCTGTGCATCTCGTCCAGCATCATTTTTACTGCAGCCTTTCCATAGCCCCGGCCTTGATAGCGGTAGTCTATGAGCAACTGGCTCAAATCATATGCATCCAATTCCGGACAATCATAATAGAGTCCGACCCCAACTGGTGTTTCACCATCATAAATCACAAATGCACGACTGCGGGCATTACGATAAGCGTAGGCACGGGCATAAATGAGATATGGCAACGATACATAACGCTTTTGATTATCCGACACAGCCAGGTCCAGCCGCCAATTTTCTTCATTCACTTCTGCAAAGTGTATTATATAACCGTCTCCTCGGTCCACAAATTCAATAATCTCTAATCACATCCAAGCCGTCCATAATACTGCCCCAGTCGCAAAGATTTTCGGGGTGCTGCCACAGAGTTCATCCGCGCTTCCCCTCACCTACTACATTCATCAAAGAATATTTTCAAATTCCTCGCTTTCGATGTCAAGAATCGCATCCAGTTGGATTTTTCTTCCATCTGTCAGCATAAGTACTCGCTCGTATTCGTCGATTCGTTTCAGGAAGCCTGTCACGGTGGAATAAGCACCGCCGGACTTTTTTTCGTCGGGGACGAAGTAGGTGACGGTTATCTCCGGCTTTGTGTCGATTATTTCCGCCAGGTATCTTTGCTTTCTGTCGAGGATAGCCTGGGTCTCTTCTCCCAGTTCTGATTTTTCCTCTGTCAGGCGTCCTGTTTCCAGGATGGCTGCGTCATAGCCGGTCAGGGCTGCAAAGGGGGAAAACTGGGCAGCCCGGTCCTCCAGGGACATCTGGGGTCTGGTCTTTGAAACATGGTGTGGTAAATGGATAATATCGTCGTACATGATTTCCAGCCTTACTTTCTATCGTATCGCTTTGATTTCATCGACTATCTGCTGCACACTTTTATTGCTCGTATCAACTTTGACTGTATTCAGCTGACGATAAAGGGGAAGCCGGGAAACGCTTCTCTCGATAACATCGGCAGTTCGCCTTCGCTGTGCAACATCTTTCAAAAGTCTCTCCCGCAGGCACGCCTCATTTGCCACAAGAGATATACTCCGCACTGCGCAATTTTCAATATTCAGGTTGCCGATAATATGGTCTATAATGGATTGCTCATGCATGACCCATCCCAGGATTACATGCTCATATACTGAGCAACGAAGGAAACTGTTGAGAAGATAGCAGATATTGTCCAAAACCATAGTCTTTGTTTCTTCCGTTACCTGAAATGGGTTTGCATCCCAGCACCAGTCCCCATCCAGAAAAACACTGTTAGGCAAGTCCATTTTGAGTCTCCGGCAGACGGTAGTTTTTCCCACACCCATGGTACCGCCTATCAAGTAAAGTATTTTTGTTTTCTTATCGCTCATGCTTTATGGCCTCCAATTTGCTTATTTCTATCTTTGGCCGTAGCCCCTTCCTCCAGATTCATGCCCTTGAGGATGGCGTTTTTTCCGAATTTCTTCTTGATAGTGAGCATCGCCTGCTGCATTTTCTTTTCCCGGTCAAGTGCTGCACGCTCCTGCTCTTGTTCGGCCTGGAGCGCTGCATAATCCGTAAACAAGTCAAGCTGCTGGAAGCCTTCATTCTTTTTCGGGGCAGCAGACTCAGGCAGGACATGGTTGGCTACGATATTCAGCCGGCGGACAAGAAGGTTTTTATCTGCAATGCGGTCATAGAGCTCTGCCGCAGCACCTACGATTTTCTTGGTAGAGGAGGTATATCCCTCCAGGTTGATGGTTCCGTGGGCGTGTTTGGGAATCTGACGGCCATAATGGTCTTTGACGATATCCCCATGGTACTTTTTTCTGCGCTGGGGATCGGTAAGATTTTCAATATCGTAGCCGATTGTCACCACCAGCTGATCCGTCACCAGCCCTTTTTCCACCAGGTCTAATGATAGCATATCTGCCATCTCCCGCAGTACCAGCTTCGCTTTTTCCGCCTCATAGGGGCAGTGAAGCACCTGTCCCGATCCCAAACTGTTGGAGCTGGGTTTGTAGGCTTTGATAGCTGCGATGGTCGTAGGCTCCCAGCCCCAGGCATGGTCAATCAGCAGCTCTGCGTTTTTTCCGAAAAGTTTATACAGCAGGTCCTCGTTTACCTCAGACATTCTTGCCACATCGCCCATGGTAAACATACCGTTTTCTTCCAGCTTCTTGGCGTATCCCCTGCCCACCCGCCAGAAGTCGGTAAGGGGCTGATGGGACCACATGGTCCTCCGGTAGGTCATCTCATCCAGCTCCGCAATCCGGACGCCGTTTTTGTCTGCCGGGATGTGCTTTGCCACAATGTCCATTGCCACCTTGCACAGGAAAAGGTTTGTGCCAATGCCTGCTGTGGCCGTAATACCGGTGGTTTCAATTACATCCAGGATTATTTTCCGGGCTAATTCCCGGGCTGTCAGCTTGTAGGCGGTCAGGTAGTTGGTCACATCCATGAACACCTCGTCAATGGAGTAGACCACAATATCCTCCGGGGCCACATACTTCATGTAGACCTGATAAATCCTTGTGCTGTATTCCATGTAGTAGGCCATGCGGGGAGGCGCAATGAGAAAATCAATTTCCAGCTTTGGGTTAGCCTGAAGCTCCGAAAAGGAGCAAGATTTCCCTTCCAGGGTATGTCCCGGCGCATCGTGCCTTCTTCCGGTATTCGCTTCCCTCACCCGCTGTTTCACTTCAAAAAGCCTTCCCCGCCCAGAAATGCCATAGGATTTCAGGGATGGTGTAACCGCCAGACATATAGTTTTGTCCGTCCGGCTTTCGTCTGCCACGACCAGGTTGGTATCCATAGGATCCAGCCCCCGCTCCCGGCATTCCACCGAAGCATAGAAGCTTTTCAGGTCAATGGCAATATAGGTTCGCTGCTTCATGCTTCGATTTCCTCCTTTGTCACGGATTGACTATCATTATTTCAGGAAGTTACTCCGATGTTCCAAAGGTCTCAGATCATAGCCCAGTTCGTTCAGATGGGCAATCTTCAGGGCCACAAGGTTGATATCCGTATGCATGGCCCTTGCAATCTCCTCAGCTGAATAACGGTAGTGGTAGATATAATCCAGCAGTTCCTCATTATCCAGCAAGATTTCTGCCGCAACGATATTGGCCTCATACTCGGGCTTTGTTCGCATATCGTAAAGCATAAATTCCTGTATGGGATTATCCTGGGCAAATTTCCGGTGGAGCTGGTCATGTCCCAGCTCGTGGGCGCAGACAATCCGTTGCAGCCACATGGGAAGGTCCTTGTTGATAAAGATAAACCGGTTCCGTTTGATGACCCGGTACATTCCTTTCAATGCACCAAAGTTCTCACAGAATAAGACCTCCACCCCAAGACGGTCCGCTATCTCAAAGGGGTCCCGTGTGCCGCAGCGCTTTACCAGCCTGTTCCCCACCTGTGTAAGGTACTCTCCGCCCATTTTCTCACCTCCGGTTTGGAATCATTATAGTCAAATAACCGTCCAACAAAATGGACTCGTTTTCACTCGGTGCTGCCGTTCTTTTTGGCAGCATACTTTCTGTTCTTTTCCTTGGCAATCCAGTAAGCATCATTCAGAGCCTTCATGGCTCCTTCCAAAGACTCCTCACTCAGTTCGCCACCGGCAAAGAGGCCGGTCACCTCGCTGACCAGCTGCTCAATATCCCTGGCAGACTGTGCCCCGCCTTTTTCATGGGCTTCCACCACATAGGTTCCGCTGCTTCCCAGCAGATACTCCGTGGTGGTGTGCAGCACATCCGCAATCTTCTGGACAACCTCCATATTGGAGGGCTTGCGGGTACCCAGCTCGTAATTCTGGATTGTGCGGGCAGTCACTCCGGCACTCTGGGCAAGCTGCACCTGGGTCATACCGGCCTCCACACGCTTCTGCTTCAATCTCTCTTTGAAAACCATAAGACACCTCTTTCTGAAAAATCGTAACACGAACACTTTTACTGTATTTTCCATTGACACGAACGTTTGTTCCTGTTATACTATCTTCAATAAGACGAAATACTGTTCATATAAAAATGATAACACACAAAAGCGTGTGTGTCAATAAAACAGGAAACCAGTTGCTTTACCTTTTGAATTTCTTGGAATGGAGGGTTTATGATGCCAGCCTCACAATGCCGGAAAGCGTATGTTGCTGTCAATTTGGATGTGGATGAAGACGGAAATCTCTTTCCCCGGGCAATTCGTTGGAAAGACGGAAGAATCTTCATCATTGAGAAGCTCAAATACAAATGCCGTGCCACTTCCGCGAAGGTCAGCGGCGGAGGAATCCGGTACACCGTGGTTGTGGGCGGAAAGGAATCCTTTCTTTTCCAGGAAGGACACAAGTGGTTTGTGGAGGCAAAGAATGGGTGCGGGTAAACACACGACAGTAGTGTGCAGAAAAACAATTCACCTGTGTGAAATCATTTCATACAGGCAGCACTCTGACAAAAAATATACGATTTTTGTATAACAAAACAAAGGGTTCTTTGGCAAACCGAAACGCCCTGAAAGCCTATGTCTTTCAGGACGTTTGCTTTTTATGCTCGTTTACTTTTACAAGGTTTGTTTGATTCACGCAAAGAAACTTGCAGATTATAGAATGCATAGTGTCGGGTGTTTTCCGAAGCAGCAGTGATCAGGCAAGCACATGTCCCATTTGCCACAATGCATGAATTCTTATTTCATCCCTGCAAGGAAAAAGTTACGGAAACATCACCTCTGCCAAGGGCTTCCTCCCAGCCGGTCAGGTTGTCAATTCTCCCAAGCCGGGTATAGCTCCAGGTGTTGGAGCCGTAGAAGATTACCACCTGGTTTCCCTGATAGAGGACAATATCACCGGATTGGGTCGTGGTCTGGCTGTTGCTGGTGGGCAAGCTCTGACCAAGGGGGCCTACCTTCTCAAAGCCGCCGTAATCCCGCATCTGAATTGTAATATCTCCTCCGGCCAGCAGTTCTTTCAGAGTCTGGGCTCCTATATTCTCAGCAAAGGTTGCAGAAAAGGTTTCTGCGCCTATATGCACATAAAACGTGTTTTCCTTCATAGGGTCTTCTTCCTCACTTTCTTCCTTTAAGGTTTCGTCCTCCGTAGAATCATGGGAGGATGGCTCGGTGCCGGTACTGTCCCCGGTATCAGATTCACCGGACTGCACATTCTCCGTCCCATCCTGGATGCTGCTCTCCCCATGAGGAGGATTGCTCTCAGAGGAAGTAGATGCAGAATTGGACCTGCATGCTGTCAGGCAGCCTGCAAACAGGACCGCCAGCAGAAAACACCAAACTTTTTTCATGAAATTTCCTCCTCACCACACATTTCGTATAAACCACCGTTTACAGTTCCTTTTTGCAGACGATTGTGGTCTTTTGGGGGTCAATCTTG
>OVXI01000316.1_pt1 | contig 11826 bp, 11 predicted proteins | sample 1732031 | NCBI WGS metagenome assembly OVXI01 (sample SAMEA4545821, study PRJEB24839) | metagenome | biome: chicken; feature: ceca content | place: Italy | collected 2013-05 | reverse complement strand
TTGGGGGCACGCTCCAGAACCCACAGCAAGTAGCGGTAGGGATCTAGACCGGTTTCCTTGGCGGTTTCAATCAAACTGTAAAGGACTGCGCTGCTCTTGGCCCCGCCCGGTGTATTACAGAACAAAAAATTCTTCCGCCCCATCACAAAGGGCTTTATGCTGCGCTCAGCGCGGTTGTTGGAGAACTCCAGGCTACCGTCCTCCAGATAGCGCACCAGATAGGGCCATTGCTCCAGAAGATAATGCAGCGCCTTACCCAGGGCGGATTTCGGTGCGGTTTGGGGCTTCAGCCTATTTGCCCATGCCAACAGAGCCTCCAGAACCGGTTTTTCCTGCTCCAGACGCTTGGCAAATCGTTCTTCCACTGTCAATACAGCAAAGTCCTGCTCCATCTGGAACAGCTTTGCAAAATAGCACAGGGCTTCTGCCGGCTTGGAAGCAGACTGCTGTTCCTTAGGAACGGCAGTCAGTGCCTCATCAAACTTGCGCCGGGCATGGGCCCAGCACCCTACCACCCGGATGTTCTCCGGCAGTCTGTGGTAACCCTGGTAGCCGTCTGCATGGAGCCAACCAGTGAATCCCTCCAGAAACTTCTCTGCGTTCTCCGCTTTCCGGTTGGGCTGGTAATCATACAGCACGATCGGCGTTTCAGCGTTTCCACTGGTCCGGTACAGCCACATATAGGACTTGCTGGTGGCGGATTTGCCCTTCTCGTGCAGTACCTGCAGCGTGGTTTCGTCTCCATGCAGTACCTTTTCCTGGCACAGCCTCTGGTGCAGCACGTCATACACCGGCTGCAGCCAGTCCTCCGCTGCCTTCAGCAGCCAGTTGGACATGGTCTGCCGGGACAGCTTCAACCCCTGGCGTTCAAACTCCTGCTCCAAACGGTACAAAGGAGAGTACATCACATACTTCTGCACGGCAAGATGCGCAATGGCAGAAGGAGAGGCAAAGCTGCCGGGAATGACTGTGGGCTCCATAGGAGTCGGCACCACATTCGCTTCTCCGGTCTCTTTCTCGCAATGTTTGCAGGCATAGGTGGGATAGCGATCCTCCCGTACCCAAAACTCAGCAGGCTTCATCTGGAGGCTGCGGTGGATCTCCACGCCAATCTCAACCAGTTCGCTGCCGCAGACATCGCAGACCCTCTCGTTTTCAGGCAGGGAATGCTCTATGACTTCTACAGGAGTCCTTTCTGGGATCACGTCGTCAATACTACCGGAACGGCGCTTGCGGGGCATCTTCTTTTCGCCTTTTTTAGCGGGTTCCACGCTGTCTGCATCCCAAGCCTCCGCCTCATTGAACAGATGGGCAAACTGCTCCATGACCATCTGGTCCAGTTGCTCAGAGGAGCTTCCAAACAGTTTCCGCTTATTCAGCTTCAACTGCTCCATCAGCCAATGGTTCTGCAAAAGGGCCTGGGCCAGCTCGGCGCTCTTGGCATCCAGCAGCTGGTTCTGCTTGGCCAGTTGTGCCTGCATCGTTTCGTATTCCGCACGGGAAATTGTAATCGTATCCCGGTTACTTGTTTCATTCATTTCTGTATGTTTCATGGCAATATTATACCATAAATTGCAGTAAATGTACAGAATCTAGTGAGAATCCTCAGATATTTTCCAATCCGAGGACCGGCCTGTGCGCCTTTGGCTGATCCACACTCAGCCCTTCCATGAGCCAGCGGTACTGTTGGGTTGTCAGCGCTCTGGCTTCCCTTTCCGACCGGGGCCATTGGAAGCTGCCGGATTCCAGCCGCTTGTAAAGCAGCACAAAGCCGTTGCCTTCCCAGTATAGTGCCTTGATCCGATCCCGCCGCCTGCCGCAAAACAGAAACAGGGTGTTGGTGAACGGGTCCAAATTGAACTGCTGCTGAACCATGGAAGCCAGACCGTCAATGCCGCGCCTCAAGTCGGTGTAGCCGCAGGCAATGTATACCCGGTCTGCCCCGGTGAAGTCACTCAGCATGATTTTAGTATCCGCAGCACCGTTTCCACGGTGGCCGCATCCGCACCGGAATGGATATCCGCCTCAGCTCCGGAAATACGAACAGTCACAGCCACTTTGCCGGAACGGACTGCCTGCAGAGGTGTCACTTCTGCAAACGAAACCTCCTGCTGCGCTTGAGCCATTTCAAACAGCCTGCGCTGCCATTTGTAGTAGGTCTGCTCACAGATGCCATTTTCCCTGCACCAGGTTTTGACATTCTGACCGCTGTTCCTGCATTCCGAGATCCGCCCAGCCCACAGGGCCAGTTTATTCTGCCCGTTGAGCGTTTGTAATTCTCTGCCCATGAAAATACCCCCGTATCTCGGATAGTACACACTACTCGCATATACTATCCGCTACTTTACGGGAGTATTGTTTCATACCGCCGGGCTTACTGCAAGTCGCCGTTAGTTTTGACGCTTACGAAATAGCAGTTTCCCCATTGGGAATATTACCGCTTTTTGCAGGAGGGATTATAGTGAAGCGTAAGAATTTTATTGTATTAATTGCACTCGCTATTGTCATACTCGCAGGAACAATGCTTGTTGCTTTCTTTGCAAAATCAGACAATCGCATAACCGAATCTGCTGCTGAGGACAATGGTTATCAAATTGCTGTTGATAAGAAACTGATGACTCCTGTTGACGTACGGTTTAAAGACTCTACAGCAGAAATTAAGAATGCTTATTTTGATGGTTTGCGTATATATTTAGACATATACACACCGGATGGAACTGAATTGGATGTAGCGAAGGTTGCTTTGTTTGATACACAAAATCAGAAAATTGTTGCAGATCATGTATTCACATATAGAAATAATATTACAGTATTGATATGGGATAACTACTCTGGTGGAAGCAATGTCACTTTACAGCTTGTCACTACTGATGGAATTATAATGGATTCACCACTTCTTAAATTGGAAAATATCCAAGCCTCAATTTTAGATGTGGAAAAATATTTTGAGGAAATGTTGCTCCATACAATTACAATAGGAACAACAAGCACTCTATTTAATATAGAGATTTACACACTTCTTGAAATAGATAAATTTCAAATTGAAGTTGACGACGAGGTAAGAACTAGCGTAAACGTATCGAACCATACAGGGTCACAAAATTATACTATTCTTTTTCCAACCGTAGTTGATGTAGAAAATACATTTATTATCCACTCCTTGGATATTAGCGGAAATATCGTTATGTCTATCCCAGTTAGTTTGGAGATACAAGAATGAAAAGATTGTTTTATATATTCTCAATAACACTTATCTTCAGCGTATTACTCTGTTCATGCTCTACAGAAATGAATCGCTCCGATAATTCACTTTCTGATTGGGATTTACTTACAACAGGGTGCTCAAATGACTGGGATAATAACCTAAAGGGAAATAAGAACTATAAACTTGGAATTATTGATTTCCATACAACTGTCCTCTCTGATTCACAAAAGAGCGAGCTTTTTCACGACGAATTAATTTTAAAGCTTGTAGAAAAAATTGCTCCAAATTGTGAAGTCCACACTGTTGTTTTATCAGAAAATGCTACTCCTGACGAAATAAATACTGCCATCGAAACCTTACATAAAAAAGGTTGTCATGTTATAAACATGTCTTTGGGGCAAAGCAATCCAATACCGTTTTCAGCGTATATTCTGGATATGATTGAAAACGAGACTCTGGTCCTTGTTTGTGCTACCGGTAATCAAAATAAAGGTATGTTATATCCTGCTGCAGACAAAAATGTTGTTAGTGTGTATGCTAAAGACATAAACGGCGGCATAGCTAAAATGGATATCGATTCAGAAACAAAACCATCCTTTTCCGCCCCGGGTTATCACATATATATTGATGGCGATTTTTATTCTGGATCCTCTCTGGCAACAGTATATACATCCGTTGCTTTTTCAGCTTTGTATGCACATGAACAAGTAACAACTGCAGAACTAATTAAAAAGGCGATGAAAAATGCCATAAATTCTATCTCATCTAACGATTTGGGGATTATACAAATCTCGTTGGAATGACAATTTACGGATCTGTAAAAAACAGTCTAGTAGAAAGGTGGTGAGTCCACAATATTGGACTGACCGATTCGTAACTTGCGTAATCTACCTAAAAATATGGCAAAGATAGGAACAAAAGTAAAGAGTGTGGTTAGCTCAAGCCAATGCATCGTAAGGTCGAGCCCCCTTTCATTGTAGCTTAGGTTCGAACCGCCGAACAGCACTACCGTAGCAATGGTGTCAGACGTATTGTAGTTATCCCGACTTTTCTACCAAAAAACGGTTTGTATAGTGGATTTTTTTGAGGAGTCGGTATAACATGAAAGTCGAGATAACCGTGTTACCGAAATCACCTACAGCTCATTGTGAGTTCACGATATATTTACAATAAACGGAAAAAATTGACACATAAGCGATATTCAAAATTTCATGGCTTATAGTCAATGATGGGAGATATTGCCATGAGTCTTTATGCTGTCCGTATGGTTAACTGTGTTCGGAAAGGGATTAACTTGTTTTTCGAGTTTTGGAGATGTAGAATTAAAACCCTTTTAGTCGGGCATAAGTTGCCCAGTAATTAAGGTCACTTGTGCCCTTTTGCTTTTAATAGCATAGAAGTGAGTATCTGCTATTCTAATCATGTGTCAATTGATAATAATCCATTGAAGAAAAAGAAAGGAATTCAAATGAACAATCAAATTGCTGGACCTTTAATGATTTCCATTGATGTGACATATAAATGCAATTATCGGTGTTTACATTGTTTTAACGGGAGCGGTGAAAACTGCTTAACAAATGAACTGACCGACAACGAGCTTCAAAAAGTCTTTGAAGAGGTAAGCATCATTCAGCCGACAGTTGTTTGCTTTTGTGGTGGCGAACCTACGTTGCGAAGTCAGCAAGTGCTTAAGGGATGTGAAGTAATCCAGAAAAACACGAATGGGTACACAACCGTAAACATGGTGACGAATGGATCTTTAGTAACTCCTGATTTGGCACAAGAGATAAAAAAAGCGGGTTTTTCTGTTGTGCAAGTGAGCCTTGATGGTGCTAGGAGAGAAACACACGAATGGCTTAGAAATAAAACGGGAAGTTTTGATCTTGCAATCTGTGCAATTAAGAATTTAACGAACGCCGGCGTGAAGGTTGGGGTAGCCTTTACACCTACATTGAAAAACATACATGAGTTTAGTGAAGTAGCTGCTTTATGTTCAGAACTTGGAGTAAGCGAATTCCGCATTCAGCCCTTAATGCCGCTTGGTAGAGCACTTGAGAATCTTAGTGAATATATGCCAAGTTATTATGATTACTCAATTCTATCTAGACAACTTCAAAAGATGAAGTACGAAAGTCTTGACGAAAAGACTCATTTTGATTGGGGCGATCCAGTTGATCATGTGATTCGTTTTTCAAATGGAAAGACACATATTAATCCGCTTGTAGGAATCAATGCATATGGTGATTTATATATATCTCCCTATATTCCGATCACATTTGGCAACATTAAAAAGCACTCTCTCTGTGAATACTGGAATGCGGGGCTCTCAAAAGCGTGGACGATTCAGTTTGTGAAAGAATTGTCTGAAATGATATATGATATTCCAACACTAAATTTACAATCTGCAGGGGCATCAATACCTAAGGTCTACTATGAAAATAGTTTTGATATTGACCTAATCGAAAACTCATTTGATAAAATTCGTGAGCTCACACTTGAGGAACTCATTCAAATGAATAAATGATATTTGAGAAAGTGAGGAAGCTATTAATGATACAGAGAATGATTGACAGTAATATTGGGCAGATTATGGAACGAATCAATGAAATACATGGAACATCATTAAGGTCTTTTCAAACACCTATTCTTGAGACACTTCCCAATAAAGAAACGGTTCGTTCGCAATTGTTTAATTATTCTGTTGTCATCTATGGTTATTACGAAGGCGATTACCTTGTTGGACTAATCTATTATCAACTCCCGGCAATTATTAGTTTTCAGAAGTCGGCAACCATATATTGGACAAGTTGTGAAGGGATGTCAAAAGAAGTGTTCAGCACTTTTTTGGCTGAAAGTGTGAAGGAGCTTTTTATCAAAGAGAGAATTAACAAAATAAAAATCCATCTCTCAAAAGCCAATTATTATGAGGACGACATTGAAAGCGAATTGATAGAACTTGGCTTCTCAAAAGAGGCTGAGATTAAACACGGAGTTGGCTGGGAAAATAATTTACTGGTTTTTTCTCGCCTAAATGAACAACTATGACGATTAGTGCAATACGATGGGAGCTAGAGCCATCATGTAATTTGAATTGCAAACATTGCTTTGTTGGAAAATCTAGTCTTACCTATCCAAAACGAATTGGTTTAGATGCTGGTTTAAATATCCTTGATAATTTACACCAAGTAGGAGTAAAGGAACTGTATTTCACTACTAGGGAACCATTGCTCAATCCATATATTTGCCAATATATCGTAAGATGTACAGAATACGGAATTAAAACATCATTAATTACAAATGGAATTTGTCTCAATGATGAGCAATTGGTGAGCAAGCTAATTAATAGTGGGCTGTGTTCTATTTCAACCAGCTTGGAAGGTCCAAACGCAGAAACAAATGATATGATTAGAGGTACAAATTCATTTGATAAGGCACTTCGTGGGATTGTAACTTTTCAAAATCAAACCATCAAATGTGGCAAGACTGTCCCAATTAATTTGCAAATGTCATTAAATGCGTACAATAGTAATCTTTGCAGCACAATACCGACATTAATAGATAATTTGCCATTTGATTCTTTGTCTGTTGGCGCTTTGAGTAATTCAGGAAATGCAAAGTATAATCAGGATATTTTTCTCGATGACGAAAGATACTTTGATTTGTTTACTATATTGGCGAAAGAGTATAGGAAAATCAAAAACCCCAATTATGTGCTTATTTTTAAGTCGTTGATGCCATGGGAAGCTGTCTTACTTAGATACCTGACGGGTTATGACATTTATCCTGTTACACCATATTGTTCGATATTAAATGGCACATATTCCATGCTTTCTGACGGCAGTATCATTCCATGTATTTCCCTATATGACGAAAACAAAACAATACATGTCTATGGCAATGAGAATAACCTCACACAAAAACTCGAAAGCGCATTTACAAGATGTGTTGAAGAAATCAAGAGCGAGAACGAGACGGTCAAAAGATTGTATTGCTCAAATTGCTATTTTTCAGATAGGTGTTTTTTGTGTCCTGCATTAGTAAATGACGAGAAAATGAAAGATGCCGCATTAAGCAGATGTATTAAGGCAAAACATCGATTTGAAAAGCTGATTGAGGAAAGGTACAAAGAGGGCTGCTACTTGAAAATCGACAGGTCACAGGTGTTGTACTCTTATCGTGAGTTGGTTTTTCAAAAGAACTATGCAGATAGCATAAAAAAGGAATTTAGGTTTTCTATTGAGAGTGAATCAGATCGTTTTATTGAAGAACTATTACAGGGATTGCTGTATAGGAAGCAGTCTTTCAAAACGGAAAATAAAATAATTAGATCCCTCATTTTGGATGGGGTAATTGCTTTGAGTGGAGGGCATAGTGCATGAATAACAGCATTCGATTTGAAAGTCACTTTATACCGAAGCAGGACAAAACCAATATCCTTTATGAAAGGAACGAAAAGAACAATGGAAAAATAATAATATCGCGTAAGCACCCTGAACTGCAACAGTTATTTTACAACCAGACTACCCTTTCAATTCTTGATTTGTGTAATGGAACATCAACCGTCGAAGAAATTGCCCGTAAAATTACCAAAAAATACAAAGGAGCAGAATACAGCGAAGTCTTAGATGACACTATAAATACGATACATATGCTTTGGCGCTTGGGCTTTATCGTATGGGTTGGTGAAAACCCGTTTCTTTCGATATACCGGAAATCTAATGGAGATTATCAGTATTCAATGCTAAATGAAGATGAAGCGGTTTTGTGGATGGAGAACAACGTTCCCCAGTTTTATTCTCCATTAAATATTAAAGATATAAACTATACTGAAACCGCGATAAAACAAAATAGTTTTTCGTTCTATGAAACATACTTTCAACTGAAGAGGAAAGACGAGGAACTGCTCACGCTTTCTTTGATTATGCCGATCGCGAAAGAGTGTTTTTTTAAGATTGGTATACTGAATTGTGACATAACAGAAAATGATTCAGAAGTAGTTATTGACTTCCTAAAATGGATATGCGAAAAGCACAAACAATTTTTTGCTTTATCTGCAAATGCTGAAAGCATTGTATGTTTTGTCCGACCTTCCGATAGCGTGATTATCCGGTTTTTAAAAGAATATTGTAAGGCTGATTTGGTAGGTGTATTTCGCAAAGAGCTTGAAGATGACTCGGATGTTGAGATTTATCAAATTTTGATTAAATAACACAGCTTGTGTGTTGTTTAAAATACATCAAAAGGAGGATACCTATGATTTACGAAAAACCGATAATTAAACCGATTGATATCGGGGGAGATGGTGGCGATGTTAAGCCTATGGCTTGTACATGGCTTGCTATCGTCTTAGCCGTTGTTATTGCTGCTGCTGGCGCGTATGTAGGCGTTGGATATGCTTATGCCGCAGGAGCAGCTGTAGCGGTCGGTGCTGCAGTTTGGTATGCAGCTGTTGGCGTTGGTTGCGGCTAAAAAGTGAGAGGGGATAGCATTTTGCTATCCCCGATTTTCTAAGGAGTTGCCTATGAATACAGAAATTGAACAGATATATACTTGCTTTGACAAAGGAGAATACTATACCAAGCAAATAATTCTTTTTGATGACAAAATCCAAATTAATACGAAGAAAGCAGATTCAAATTGCTCATCTTTTATTATTCAGGAAGAGATACAATTTCATAAAGAGACTTGTTGCATTAAAAACTATCAAAGCTATAGAAATCATTTGAAAATAGAAAGTTTTTCATATTCTCTAGGCAAGTGTTTTACTCCAAATATCTATGCTAGTCAATATAGAGGATTTACCGACGAGCCGGCGTGTTGTCTGATTCAGGCACTTTTGCTCTTGCCGAGAATTTCAAAAAATAGCAATAAAATACTTTTATATGATAATACACATTTTCGTTTTTCAACACTATTTTTCAAAATAGTGGATGTAAAGGGTCAACAGTTTTCTGATTCTTTGGTATACAAAATTATTACTCCATTTGTTGGCATTGCCAAATATAGCAAAGCGAACGAAATGCTTCTCTCATTTCAATCGCAGGACTTTTCCTTATGTAAAATGAGTGACTGATGATTCTGTTTACTATTTATATCATAGTAATAGCTTATAGATAGAATGGTATACACGAGGTGTTTTATGTTTAATTCCTTTCGCACATTTATCAAATTTATGTTAAATAAGACAACCCCAAAAAGAGAATTAGTAGTATTAATGTTTCTCATGATGTTAATGTCTTTGTTCTCTTTAATAACCGCAACGCTAAGCAAAAATATAGTTAACAATGTGTTTATTTCGCTTGATATAACATTTTTGTATTCGACAATCATAATAATTATTCCTCTTTACTTATTCAATTCCGTTGTGTCAATATTATACACATATCTAAACGCCAAATTTTACACTCGGTTTTCCAACAATGTAAAACTTGATTTTTTTGACCGGTTGCAACGAGCACCATATAATTATCTCTGTCGTCTCGGCCCCAACGATGCTTTCTACCGCTTATTTCAAGATACGAGCGTAATGACTGGATATTTCTATTCAATTATGATTACTATGCCAGTCAGTGTATTTTCAGTCTGTGCAATATCATTTGTTTTATTGCGCTGGTCGTCAGTTTTGACTGCATACATTTTGTTTTTTACCATAGTACAAATTTCCATTACTCTTCTTTTTCGGCGTCCAGTGCGAAAATCTTTTTCATCCTTGCGAACTAAAGAACAGGAGATTGCTACGGATCTAGGAACTCATTTTCAAATAATAGATTCCATAAAGATATTCGGCTTAGAGGATTACTCGTGTAAAGATTTCAAACAAAAGTACAGTGTGCTTAACGAAATAGTCAAAAAGAACAGTGTTCTTACATCTTTATATAGCACAATTACTTCCCTTTTAAATCAATTTTGGCTTTTGGGACTTATTTTTTTGGGAGCTAAATTATCAAGCACTCAACAGCTCACAGTAGGAACTTTTATGGGCATTTTTATGCTATCTAGTTCCTTATATACACCGTTATCTTCAATCATAGAGACATTATTAAGATTTGAGGAAACCAAAGTAAGTTTTAATCGCTATTTAGAATATTACACCGTATATCGTGATGAAGAATATGGTGGGAATACTCCATTTATTATTGAGCATAGGCTTGTTTTTTCTAATCTGAGCTTTTCTTATGATTATGAGAATAATATAATCAGTAATTTTACATTTGTTTTTCCCCGAAGTGCATTTGTTCTTATAAAAGGAGAAAGCGGATCAGGAAAAACGACTTTTGCAAAATTGTTATCGCGACTTTTGACACCTTCTTCCGGGAAAATAATTGTGGATTATAATGATCTTACAGATTTTGAATATAGTAGTCTACGTACAAGTATATGCTTTCTTACCCAAAAATCGGTTTTGATTAGTGATACTGTATTAAAAAATATATTCCTATCTGGAAATATTGATATTGAAGTCTTTTGGAAAATAATAGAATCTGTCGGATTAACAGAAACTATTAAACGTCTGCCGCAAAAGGAAAACACCCTTTTAGGGTATAAGGGGGTCGAACTATCAGAAGGCGAGAAACAGAGGCTATCTTTAGCAAGGACGCTAATTCAACGCCCGTCCATATTAATACTAGATGAGCCAACATCTGCTTTAGATGAAAAAAACAAGCTTCTCATTTCTCAAACACTTTTACGTTATCAATCGATTACAAAATGTTTAATGTTTGTGATTTCTCATGACAGCATCTTCGATGGGACGGAAGATTTCACTATGAGTTTTCAACAAGGACGAGTGCTTGTCCAAAAGCGAGAACATTAAAAAAGAGAATTATTGTCCTTGAACTGAAGTAAAAGAAATTGATTGGCTTTATGCAACATATGTGCAACAGTTTTTGACATGTATTCCACATATATATTCTTGATTATTTATAGGCTTGGAATATAATAAGCATAGAAAAGATAGACTAACTATTAAAAGTCAAGCTCCAATTTCGAGATGAAGCAGAAAAGCTCCTGCCGCAAAACGGTAAGACAACCAGAGCGCCGCTGGCGGCGCTCTGAGAAAAGATTGTTGCGGTTGTTATGCAGGCTGTTGGGACTTCTCCATGGCATAGATCAAGCGCACAAGCTTTTTGGCAGCATGAGATATGGCAACGTTGTAATGTTTCCCCTCAGCACGTTTTTTGGCAAGGTAGGCAGCAAATGCAGAGTCCCAATTGCAGACAAATTTGGTTGCATTGCAGATGGCATATCGCAAATATCGGGAGCCACGTTTCTCCATGTGGGAATAGCTGTTGGTAAGCTGTCCTGACTGGTAGGTAGGCGGTGACATGCCGCCATAAGCCAGAATCTTGTCGGCAGAATCGAAGTTGGAGAAGTCACCAACCTCAGCCAGAATTATGCCTCCCATTCGAGTGTTGATTCCAGGGATGGTAGTAATAGGAGAATGGATTCCGTCCATTATGGAGTTGATTTCAGATTCAATTTCTGCGATCTCCCCATCTAACTCCTGGATAAGCCGAATGGTATGCTTCAACTCCAGGGACTTGGCGGGCATTCTAGCGCCGATGGGGTTTCTGGCAGCATCCCGAATCTCAACTGCTTTCTCCCGGCCATAGCGGCCTTTG
>OVXI01000314.1_pt1 | contig 11858 bp, 8 predicted proteins | sample 1732031 | NCBI WGS metagenome assembly OVXI01 (sample SAMEA4545821, study PRJEB24839) | metagenome | biome: chicken; feature: ceca content | place: Italy | collected 2013-05 | reverse complement strand
GGCGGGCGCCGCCGCCCCTGTCCCGCTACTCCGCCAGCCAGCCCTGCAGCGTGGCGATGGCTTCGCGGCGCATGGAGTCGGGCAGCGTGGAGATGCGCGTGCGGTGGCTGCCGCCGGGCTGGACGAAGACGCGCATGTTGCGTTTGTCGGGCGTTACGGTCCACGCCGCCCCGGGCGCCGTCCACGGATCGTCGCCGCCGTAGACGAAGATCATGCGCGGATCGTTCTTTTCGAGGTATCGGGCCACCTTACGGTAGAGCTTCTTCGAGAATTTCGCACGCCGCAGCTCTTCGGGCAGGAAGATGCGCCGCAGATAATCCTTCACGGTACGCACCGAGACGTACTCGCGGAACGGTTCGATGTCATAGGGATAGTAGCCCAGCTCCCGTGCGGCCTGCACGAAGAAGGGCGTGGTGGGGTTCTCGGCCGTGAAATACTCGGGCCCCACGGAGGCGAGCAGATAGTCGAGCAGCTCCTTGTCGGAGGCTTCGGCGGAGGGAATCTCCTCGACGGGCCTCCCCCACTGCCAGAACGAGAAGGCGTATTCGAGCACGCAATAGTCGAAAATCTCCTCCACGGGCAGGCGGAACTCATATCCCTTCTCTTCGCAGAAGGCACGGAACGCGGGCATCAGCCGCTCCTTGCGGCGGAACGCTTCGGTCTGGAACGCTTCGACGGCGGCACGGTTTTCGGGGGTCGACACCCCGGCCAGAAAGGGTGCGAAACGCTTGTCCTCGCGGGCTTTGCAGAGCGGTCCCACATAGGGTACGTACATGTCCATATCCTCCGGGAAATAGGCGGCGTAGAGCATCGTCGTGGTGCCGCCCTTGCTGATGCCCGAGGCGATCCACTTGTTGGGATAGACCGTGCGGAACGTCTCCGCGATGCGGTGCAGGTCGTAGGCCGAATTTTCGGCGGTCAGATACCGCCAGTCGTGCGACTCGGGCGTCGAACGGTCGAAATAGCGGTGTTCGACGAAGACGATGTTCGCGTCGAAGAATTTCGAAAGTTCGTCGCGGTAGGTCTCCTTCAGCGCGAGGTTGGCGTCGTAGCCCTGCGTGATGAGGAGCGTGGGGCGATCCCAGCCCACGTGCATCACCACGACGCGCTGGCGGAAGGTCCCCCGCTCGGGGCGGCGCCAGTCGACGGGCTGGGTAAGCATCACCTCGTATTTTCCGGCGAACTCGCCCGCGGGCATGGACTTGATTTCGCACACGCCGTCGAGCGCGGCGATCCGTTTCTCGATGTCGCCGTCGGGCGTTCCGGCGGCGACGGCCATCGACGCCAGCAGCGCGAGGCACAGAAGTGTCAGTCGTTTCAACATAGTCGGGTTATTCGTTTCGGAAGACAAAGATAACACATGCGATTCACAAAAACAAACGCCCCGGCAAACGGCCGGGCGGCCTCGTGGCGCATGCCGCGCGCCGGCCCGGCCAACGGCCCGATGCCGCGCTGCAACGCCCGGGGCCCCGAATCGGCCGCGCCGTCGGCCACCGAAAGATACCGAACCTCCGCCCGCGACACGGGCGCAGAGCCGCCCGCCGCTCTCTTCGCCGCACAAGAGGGAAGGAGGGAGGGCCCCGCCGCACGTGGGGAGGAGATCTGCGAACGCCACTACGGCCGTCCAGCACGGCCGGCGGATGGTCCGAACGACGCCGAATCGCAGGCATCCGCCTGTTATTCTCCGCTCCGTCCCGCCGCCCAATCCGACGAGGTCCTCCCGTCTTAGGCTTCGTCCAAAATGCCCCGGCGAAAAACGAACGGCCCCGCCCGCACGCCCGGCTTTTCGTACCGGCCGCGTCTTCGGAGGCTCCCGTCCGGCACGACCGAATAAATTCGCTTTTGCCCGCCTCATTCCCATCCCTGACTGCGTTTCGGACACGGGCGGGTAGAAAACGAACGGAATTCGCTTTTGTACCCGACTTTTCGTATCTTTGGCTCCGTCTTAGATACTCCCGCCCGGCAAAATCAAATTTATTTGCTTTTGCGCCCGACTTATTCGTATCTTTGTGCGATTATATGCCTTTCGAAAAATGAGAATCGTTACCACCCTTCTGCTCGCAGCCCTGCTGTCCGCATCGTGCGGACCCCGCACCGCCCGGACGCAAGAGAGCGCAGCGGCGGCCTCCGCCCGGCAATCCGCGCCTGCCGAGCGTTACACCTATGTCGTACGCAACGTCTACCCCCACCTCACGACCAGCTATACGCAGGGTCTACAGTTCGCCGACGGCGAGCTGTGGGAGGGTACGGGCGAATACGGCCGTTCGGTGCTCCAGCGGCTCGACCTCGCGACGGGCAGGGCCGATGTGAAGGTCCGCCTTCCGCGCACGGAGTTCGGCGAGGGAATCACCCTGCTGGGCGACCGCATCTACCAGCTCACATGGACCAGCAACACCGTGCACGTCTACGACCGCCGCAGCTTCGAAAAGGTGGCCGACTTCCGCTACACGGGCGAAGGCTGGGGCCTCACCACGGACGGCACGAAACTCTACATGAGCGACGGCACGTCGACCATCCGCGTCGTGGACCCCGCCACGTTCCGGCGCGAACGGGACATTCCCGTAACCTACGAAGGACAGGCGGTGGAGCTGCTCAACGAACTGGAATGGATCGACGGCCGTATCTGGGCCAACGTCTACACCACGGACCAGATCGCGGTGATCGACCCTGCGACGGGCGTCGTCGAAGGGGTCGTCGACCTCACGGGACTGCTGCCCGACGCGGACCGCACCCCCCGGACCGACGTGCTGAACGGCATCGCCTACGACGAGGCGACGGGCCGAATCTTCGTAACGGGCAAACGATGGAACAAACTTTTCGAAATCGAGATCGTGAAACAGTAGACCGATGAACGGAAAAAATCTCGCGCAGGCTCTCGGCGAACGCATCCTGCTGCTCGACGGCGGATTCGGGACCATGATCCAGCAATACGGTCTCGGCGAAGAGGACTACCGCGGCGAGCGGTTCGCCGGGTGGCACACGCAGCTCAAGGGCTGCAACGACCTGCTCTGCCTCACGCGGCCCGACCTCGTGCGCGAAATACACGCCGAATACCTGCAAGCCGGATCGGACATCGTAACGACCGACAGCTTCAACGCCAACGCCCTCTCGCTGGCCGGCTACGGACTGTCCGAGCACGTCTACGAAATCAACCGCGCGGCGGCGGCGCTGGCCCGCGCGGCGGCCGACGAATTCACGGCCCGCAACCCGTTCAAGCCCCGCTTCGCCGGCGGCTCGATGGGCCCCACGAGCCACACGCTCTCGCTGTCGGCCGACGTGGATTCACCCGCGGCGCGCGAGGTCTCGTTCGCGCAGATGGCCGAGGCCTACCGCGAGCAGGCACGCGGTCTTCTGGACGGCGGCGCCGACCTTCTGATGCTCGAAACCTTCTTCGACACGCTCAACGCCAAAGCGGCCATCTATGCCGTCGAAACGCTCTTCGCCGAGCGCGGCATGCGGCTGCCCGTCGTCGTTTCGGGCACGCTGACCCCCTCGGGGCGCACCCTCTCGGGGCAGACGGTCGAAGCCTTCTATGCCTCCGTGGCCCACGCCGCGCCGCTGGCCGTGAGCCTCAACTGCTCGTTCGGCGCCCGGGCGCTGCTGCCCTACCTCGAACGGCTGGCCGCCGTGGCCGAATGCCGCGTGGCGGTCTACCCCAATGCGGGGCTGCCCAACGTGATGGGCGGCTACGACGAGACGCCCGCGATGTTCGCCGAGGATGTCGGCGAGTACATGCGCCGCGGGCTGGTGAACCTCGCGGGGGGCTGCTGCGGCACCACGCCGGCCCACATCTTCGAACTCTCGAAAATCGTCGGACGATACGCGCCCCGCCCGCTGCCCGCACCGTCGCACACGACCGTACTCGCCGGCCTCGAACCGCTGCGGATCGTCCCCGAAGCCAACTTCGTCAATGTCGGCGAGCGGACCAACGTCGCCGGCTCGGCCAAGTTCGCCCGCCTGATCCGCGCACACGACTACGAAGCGGCCGTCTCGGTCGCCCGCGCGCAGGTCGAAGCGGGGGCGCAGATCGTGGACGTCTGCATGGACGACGGTCTCATCGACGGCCCCGAAGCGATGCGCACCTTCCTCGACCTCGCGGCCGCGGAACCCGAAGTGGCCCGCGTGCCGGTGATGATCGACTCGTCGGACTGGGAGGTGCTCGAAACGGGCCTCCGATGCGTGCAGGGCAAAAGCGTCGTCAACTCCATCTCGCTCAAGGAGGGCGAGGCGGAGTTCCTGCGGCGCGCGGAGCTGATCCGCCGCTACGGAGCCGCCGCCGTGGTGATGCTCTTCGACGAGGCGGGGCAGGCCGACACCTATGCCCGCAAGATCGCCGTGGCGCAGCGGGCCTACGACCTGCTGACGGCCCGCGGATTTCCGGCCGAGAACATCATCTTCGACCCCAACGTACTGGCCGTGGCCACGGGCATCGAGGCCCACGACGCCTATGCCCGCGACTTCATCGAAGCCGTGCGCTGGATCAAGCGCCATCTGCCCCGCGCCAAGGTCTCGGGCGGCGTGTCGAACCTCTCGTTCGCCTTCCGCGGCAACAACGCCGTGCGCGAGGCGATGCACTCGGCCTTCCTCTACCACGCGATCCGCGCCGGCATGGACATGGGCATCGTCAATCCGCAATTGCTGAAGGTGTACAGCCAGATCGAACCCGAACTGCTCGAACGGGTGGAGGACGTGATCCTCTGCCGCCGCGCCGACGCTTCGGAACGCCTCGCGGCCTATGCCCAGCAGGTCGGGACGACCGGCACGCCTTCCGAGAAGGCCGGCGACACATGGCGCTCCGGCACGCTCGAAGAGCGCATCGACCGCGCCATGCTCAAGGGCGTGGCCGACTACGTCGCCGACGACGCCCTCGAAGCCTGCCGCACGCTCGGTTCGCCGATGGCGGTGATCGACCGGCTGCTGATGCCCGCAATGGAGCGGGTGGGCGAACTGTTCGGCGCCGGCAAGATGTTCCTGCCGCAGGTCGTCAAGAGCGCCCGCGTGATGAAACGCGCCGTGGCGGCCCTCACGCCCTTCATCGAGCAGGGTGCGGCCGGCGGCGGCAGCGAGCGGCGCAGCGCCGGCAAAATACTGATCGCCACCGTGAAGGGCGACGTCCACGACATCGGCAAGAACATCGTCTCGGTCGTCATGGCCTGCAACGGCTACGAGATCCGCGACCTCGGCGTGATGGTCGAATCGTCCCGCATCGCGGACGAAGCGGTCGCATGGGGTGCCGACGCCGTCTGCCTGAGCGGTCTGATCACCCCGTCGCTCGACGAGATGATCCGCGTCTGCGAGGAGTTGCAGCGCCGCGCGCTGCGCATACCGGTCGTCATCGGCGGCGCCACCACGTCGGACGTGCACACGGCCGTGAAGATCGCCCCCGTCTACGAGGGCCCCGTGATCCACTCGGCGAATGCCAGCCGCAACAGTTCGATCCTCGCGCAGCTGCTCGGACCGGACGGCGACCTTTATGTCGCAAAGGTCCGCGCCGACCAGCAGGCCCTACGGGCCGACTACCGCCGGCGGCAGCTCGAACGGACGCTCGTGCCGATCGTCGAGGTGCGCAGGGAGCACAGGCCTCAGGTCGCATCGAGACCGGCCGAACCGGCGCATACGGGCAGGCTCGTCTTCCCCGACTTCGACATCGCGGATGTCGAGCGGTTCATCGACTGGAACTTCTTTTTCCCCGCATGGGGCCTCAAGGGACGCTACCCCGCGATCCTCGATCACCCCGAGAAGGGCGCCGAAGCGCGCAAGCTCTTCGACGACGCACAGGCGTTGCTGCGGCGGATCGCCGACGAGCGGCTGCTCAAACTGCAAGGCGTCGTCGGCATCTTCCCCGCCCGCAGCAAGGGCGACGACATCTTCGTTACGGACGCCCGCGGGCGCGAGGTCCGTATGCCGATGCTCCGCAACCAGACGCGCGGCGGGGAGCACCTTTCGCTCGCGGACTTCATCGCCCCCGCGGGCGACTGGATCGGAGCCTTCGCGGCCACGGCCGGCGTGGGACTGCACGAGCTGACCGCCCGGTTCCGCGACGAGGGCGACGACTACGACGCCATTCTCTCCAAACTGCTGGCCGACCGCCTCACCGAGGCCTTCGCCGAGACGCTCCACCGCTTCGTGCGGCGCGAAATGTGGGGGTACGAAACGGGCCCCGACCTCGCGCCCGACGAGATCGTCCGCGGCCGGTACCGCGGCCTCAGGATGGCCTTCGGCTACCCCGCGACCCCGGACCACTCGCTCAAACGCGAGGTCTTCGACCTGCTGGGCGTGGAGCGCACCACGCAAATGAAGCTGACGGAGAACTGGATGATCGACCCGGGCGAGGCGCTCTGCGGGCTTTTCCTCGCCGACGCCCGCTATTTCTCCGTGGGGACGATCGACACCGAGCAGATGCTCGACTATGCGGCGCGGCGCGGCATGGAACCCGAAACCCTCAAAAGACTGATACCGAACAATCTCTGACGCGGCCGAAGGCCGCCGGATCATCCGCCGGAACGGGATGCCGGCGCTCCGGGCCGCAAAAAACGAACAGAAAACCGAACGGGCAGACCGGATACGAAAGCCATGAATGTCGTAAAAATCATCCACGACGCACTCGCCGAGGGCCGCACGCGCTTCGCCTTCGAGCTGCTCCCGCCCCTCAAGGGCGAGGGCAAGCACGGCGTGTACGACGCCATCGACCCCCTCGCGGAGTTCGATCCCGCCTACATCAACGTTACGTTCCACCGCGAGGGAATCAAGCAGACGGTGCGCCCCGACGGCAGCGTCGAACGCCACGTGGTGCGCCGCCGCCCCGGCACGGTGGGCATCTCGGCCGCCATCCGCCGCAAATACGGCGTCGAGACGGTGCCGCACCTCATCTGCGGCGGCCTGTCGCGTTACGACATCGAGGACGCCCTGATCGACATGGACTTCCTCGGGCTGCACAACGTGCTGGCCCTGCGCGGCGACAAATCGAAGAACGAGGAGCGCTTCACGCCCCACCCGCAGGGCCACGCCCACGCCGCGGATCTCGTGCGGCAGATCGCGGCCATGAACCGCGGCGAATTCGTCGACGGCGAAGCGGAGGCGTGCCACCACTCGAAGTTCTCGATCGGCGTGGCGGGCTACCCCGAAGCCCACTTCGAATCGCCCGACGCCGCCGCGGATCTCATGCGGCTCCGCGAGAAGGTGGAGGCCGGCGCGGAGTACGTCGTAACGCAGATGTGCTTCGACAACGGCCGGTTCTTCGACTTCGTGCGCCGCTGCCGCGAAGCGGGCATCACGGTGCCGATCATCCCGGGGCTCAAGCCCCTCTCGACCCTTCGGCACCTCACGGTCCTGCCCGACGTATTCGGCGTCTCGATCCCCGATGCGCTGCGCCGCGAAGCGGAGGCGCATCCCGCAGGCGTGCGCGAAGTGGGCATCGAATGGGCCGCGGCTCAGGCTCGCGAGCTCAAGGCGGCCGGCGTGCCGGTGATCCATTTCTACACGATGGGACGCACGGACAACATCCGCCGCATCGCACAAACCGTATTCTGAACCCATGGAGACAGCACGCATCCTCTTTTTCGGCTCCGCCGCCGGCCGGCACTGCACGACGCATGCACGCGGAAGCAGACACGGCATTCCGCATGCAGGGTCCACCCCGACGAACGGCATCCCCGCCGCGCGGCCCGGACGGAGCGCCGCAAACCCCGTTACAAGATCCGTATGCCGATGACACCGCTCGAATTCCGCCGCCGCCTGCACCGCCGCCCCGAACTCTCGTTCGAGGAGCACGAAACCGCAGCCTTCATCGAACGGCAGCTCGCCGAAGCGGGCATCCCCTGCCGCCGCATCGCCCGCACGGGCGTGCTGGCCGCGCTCGAAGGCCGGGGCGATCCGCGGCGCGCCGTCGTACTGCGCGCCGACATCGACGCCCTGCCCATCCGCGAGCGGGCCGACGTGCCGTGGCGCTCGGAACGCGAGGGGGCGATGCACGCCTGCGGCCACGACGTGCATGCCGCCGTGCTCTACGGCACGCTCGTGAGGCTGGCGGCGCGCCGCGACTTCGAGGGGACGATCTTCGGGCTCTTCCAGCCCGGCGAGGAGTGCAACCCGGGCGGCGCGTCGCTCGTGCTGGCCGAGGAACCTTTCGCGGGCTACGACGTGCGGGCCGTCGTCGGCGAACACGTCGAACCGGCGCTGGAGGTCGGCACGCTCGGCTTCCGCGCGGGCAAATACATGGCCGCGAACGACGAACTGCGTTTCACGGTCCGCGGCCGCGGAGGCCACGGAGCGCTGCGCGGACAACTCACGGACCCCGTGGCGGCGGCGGCGGAGCTCGTTACGTCGCTGCTGGCGCTCAACACGCCCGAATGCGTGTTCTCGATCGGGCGGATCGAAGCCGCGGGCGCCACGAACGTCATTCCGGACGAGGTGCGCATGGAGGGCACGCTCCGCGTCTTCGGCGACGCGGAGCGCGCGGCCGCCGAGAAACGCATCGGAGAGCTCGCACGCGGCACGGACAGCCGCCACGGCACGGCCACCGACACGGAGATCAGCCGCGGCTATCCCTGCGTCGTGAACGATCCCGCGCTCACCGCACTGGCCGCCGCACTGGCCCGCTCGGCGGGATTCCGCGTCGAAATGCTCCCGCTGCGCACCACGGCGGAGGATTTCGGCTACTACACCACGCGCTATCCGGCGCTCTTCTATCGGCTGGGCGTGGGCGCAGCGGCCGGCCGCACCCACACGGCACTATTCAACCCCGACGAGGGGGCTATCGACAAGGGCATCGGGTTCATGACGGACCTCGCCCTGCAAATTTCAAAATCATGACACGAAAAAACGACACGAAACCCAAACGGCCGGACGCTTCGGAAAAGGAGCGCCAGATCGACCGCAAAACCCGAATCATAAAACTCTTCCGCGAGTTCCCCGACAGCAAGTTCTCGCTCAAGCACCTCGCCTCGGCCTCGGGCGGCGCCACCAAGGAGGGGCGCCGCGAAACGGGCCGGATCGTCGAAGAACTGCTCTCGGAGGGGATCGCCGAAGCGGCGGGGCGCGAGAAGTTCCGCCTCTCGGCGCGACACCTTCCCCGCTACACGGGTACGGCCGACATGACACCGAGCGGGTCGATCTACGTGCGGGTGGCGGAGCTGGAGGACGACGTCTTCGTCAACCAGCGCGATTCGATCCACGCCCTCAACGGCGACACGGTGGAGGTGGTCATCACCCGCACGGGACGGGGCGGCTCGCCCGAAGGGGAGATCGTCCGCATCGTCGAACGCAGCCGCCGACCCTATGTGGGCGTGGCCGAGGTGGGCGAGCATCAGATCTTCGTGCGGTGCGACTCGCGCAAGATGCCGATGGACGTCTACCTCTCCAAGCGGGAGAACCCCGACGTGCAGGACGGCCAGAAGGTCGCCATACGCATCGCGGATTGGGCTGCGGGCAGCAAAAGCCCGACGGGCGAGCTGATCGAAATCCTCGGCACGGCGGGCGAGAACGACACGGAGATGCACTCGATACTGGCCGAATACGACCTTCCCTACCGCTTCGAGCCCGAAGTGGAGCAGGCCGCCGCCGCGATCGACGGCCGCATCACGGAGCGGGACTACGCCGAACGGCGCGACTTCCGCGCCATCACGACCTTCACGGTGGACCCGGCGGATGCGAAGGACTTCGACGACGCCCTGTCGGTGCGCCGGCTGAGAGAGGGCGTCTGGGAGATCGGCGTCCACATCGCCGACGTTACGCACTACGTGCGCCCCCGCTCGGCGATCGACACCGAAGCCGAAGAGCGCGGCACGTCGGTCTACCTCGTGGACCGCACCGTCCCGATGCTGCCCGAACGGCTCTCGAACGAGCTTTGCTCGCTGCGGCCCCACGAGGAAAGCCTCTGCTTCTCGGCGGTCTTCACCCTCGACGAGGAGCTCGAAATTCTCGACGAGTGGTTCGGCCGCACGGTGATCTACTCCGACCGGCGCTTCACCTATGCCGAAGCGCAGGAGGTGATCGAAACCGGCAAGGGCGACTACGCCGAGGAGATCGCGACCCTCAACCGGCTGGCACAGGCCATGCGCCGCCGGCGCTTCCGCAACGGAGCGATCGCGTTCGACCGCGAGGAGGCCAAATTCATCCTCGACGAAAAGGGCAGGCCGCTGGGCGTCTACTTCAAGGAGCAGAAGGAGGCCAACATGATGATCGAGGAGTTCATGCTGCTTGCCAACCGCCGCGTGGCCGAATTCTGCGCCCACCGCAAGAGCGACAAGGGACGTTCGGTGCCCCGCACGATGGTCTACCGCGTGCACGACGCCCCGAGCGAGGAGAAGCTCGACCGCTTCCGGACCTTCATCCTGCGCTTCGGCCACATCTTCAAGGCATCGAAGGGGCGCGCCGTGGCCAAGGAGCTGAACAAGCTGCTGGCCGAAGTGAAAGGCACCCCGCAGGAGAACGTCGTCTCGACGCTCGCCGTGCGCTCGATGGCCAAGGCATTCTACACCACGGACAACATCGGCCACTACGGGCTGGCCTTCCCCTGCTACACCCACTTCACCTCCCCCATCCGCCGCTATCCGGACATGATGGTCCACCGGCTTCTGGCCCGCTACCTCGCCGGCCAGAAGTCGGCCGACAAGCAGACGCTCGAAAACCTCTGCGCCCATGCCTCCGACCGCGAGCTCGTCGCCGCCGAGGCCGAGCGCGCCTCGATCAAATACAAGATGGTCGAATTCATGAAGGAGCGGATCGGCGAGGCATTCGACGGACGCATCTCGGGCCTCACCGAGTGGGGCGTCTACGTCGAGCTGGACGAGACGCACATCGAGGGCATGTCGTTCCTGCGCGACATCGAAGGCGACTTCTTCCAGTTCGACGAACAACGCTACGAGATCTTCGGCCACCGCACCGGCATGCGGCTCACGCTGGGCGACCCCGTGCGCATCCGCGTGAAACGCGCCGACCTCCAGAAACGGCAGCTCGACTTCGAGCTGCTGCTGGACGAGCGACCCGAGACGCTCGCAGAGAAACTCGCCCGCTCGCAGCAAAAAAGCCGCAAACCGGCCGCAGCCGCCAAGACGGGAAAAACGAGCAAAGGCGAGAAAAAAGCCAACGGCCGAACGGCTGACGGAAAGCGTAAAACGGCGAAGAAAAGCACGGAAACCGCAACAGGCTCCAAGACGGGAAAAGTCAGCAGGGAAAAGGAGGCCGCCCCCGCCCGAGGGCGCGGCAAAAAGCGGTAGTCCCGCGCAGCCGAAGGGATGGCGGCAATCCGCGGACGAACGTTACAACGGTCCGAACCGCAGGGCCCGAATGCCGTCCGGATCCGGGCCGAAGGCGGAAAACGAAGGCGGGAAAGCCGGTCTCTTCACACGGCTGTTCCGGGGTCAGTTATCCGTGCGGTTCGGCACCGGCGGCCGAACCGGAAACGAACCCTCGGACGAAGCGCGTCCGCCGCATCGGACGGCGGAGAAGAGGGAGCGAGCGAGACGGAACGAAAAGATTTTCCGAACGCCTCGGATTTCGTCCCTCAACCCCTGAAAGCAGCCCTCGTCCCGCGGGAGCGGCAGCCCCCCCCCCGAAGGACGAGCTTCCGGCGTCAGAGACAGCGGCCGGCACGGTTCGGAAGAGCCGCAGCCCGCAAACGCTTTCGACCGATCGGGGTCCCCCCCCGGTCCGCACCGAGGCGAAAACGAAAGCGGAAAGCCGGCCGTTTCCGCCCGCCGAGTACAGCACCGGCGTCCGTCCCAAACCTGTCGAGACTGACGCCCGGAAGGCAAGGCCGGCATGCGGCTCCTTCCCGCTGTCTCAGGCGAACCGACCCGATCGGACGGACGAGCGGCGGACGACCCGAAGACGACAATCGGAAAGGGGCTGTCTAACAA
>OVXI01000313.1_pt1 | contig 11860 bp, 22 predicted proteins | sample 1732031 | NCBI WGS metagenome assembly OVXI01 (sample SAMEA4545821, study PRJEB24839) | metagenome | biome: chicken; feature: ceca content | place: Italy | collected 2013-05 | reverse complement strand
TCAGTCACGGCTGCGCCGTGCCAGCTCCCTTTGGCAAGGGAGCCTTTGGGGTGCATAGACCAAAGCCCCCCTGGCCATTGTGGGGGTGCCTCGGCTTGCCGAGGCGGGGGGATTCCTCAGGCTGGCAAGTTTCCACATAGGCTTGTACTTTTGGAAAGTGCCTGCTGTAGAATCCCTCAGTCACGCCTACGGCGTGCCAGCTCCCTTTGGCAAGGGAGCCTTTTTGCGCCCGGTATCGGAGCAAAGTCCCACCTTGCCAAGGGAGCCTTTGGGGGCGGTGGCGATTCCGGGCGGGATTTTAGGGAAGAGGGAATAGGGAAGAAGGAATAGGGAAGAAGGAAGAGGGAAGAGGGAATAGGGAAGAAGGAAGAGGGAATAGGGAAGAGGGGAGAAGGGCGAATGGGCAAAAAGAAAATTCTGGGAAATGGACAAAAATTCCATGGAAATTTTGTAAAAAATTCTGAAATTATCCTTGACAAATGGGGAAAAGGATGGTATGATACTTGAGCGCGCGTAGGGATATTGCGCACGCACTGCGATGATGCAGGAGATTGCGGCGAAAGCCGGTAACTTCTGCGGAGTATGTCCGGTCATCGGGCGGCTGAACTGTCCTGTTTACGCTGGCGTATATCGCCGGGACGGGAAAAGGTCGGCCTTGCGTCGGCCATTTTTCTTGGCCTGGAATGATACGCACGGCGGCGTGAACAAATGGTTCGACCGTACCCAGGCACCACGAAACTGAGTACGATTTTCAAGGAGGAAACACAACAATGGCAAACCAGGAAATGATCCGTATCCGGCTGAAGGCTTATGATCATCAGCTCATCGACTCCAGCGCGGCTAAGATCGTAGAGACCGCCAAGCGCAACGGCGCCGCTGTCTCCGGCCCCATCCCTCTGCCCACCAGGAAGGAAGTAGTCACCATCCTTCGGGCTGTTCACAAGGACAAGGACAGCCGTGAGCAGTTCGAGCGCAGAACCCACAAGAGATTGATCGATATCCTCAACCCCAACCAGAAGACCGTTGAGGCTCTCATGAGCCTGGATCTTCCCGCTGGCGTTGAGATAGAGATAAAGCTGTAATCCCTATACATTCTATATAGGAATTACCGCTGCCCGCACTGTCTGGCATCGGGCGGACGGGTCATGTTGGCAGAAAGTCCCAATGCTTTCGTCAACCAATAACCTACGAAAAGGAGAAAACCAACAATGCAAAAAGCTATCATCGGCAAGAAAGTGGGCATGACCCAGATCTTCGATGAGAACGGCAAGGTAATCCCGGTAACCGTCGTGGAAGCCGGTCCCTGCGTCGTGACCCAGAAGAAGACTGTGGAAACCGACGGCTATGAGGCCGTTCAGCTGGGCTTCGAGGACATCAAGGAGTCCAAGCTCAGCAAGCCCGAGGCAGGCCACCTGAAGAAGGCTGGCGTAGCTGCCAAGAAGCACCTGAAGGAGTTCAAGCTGGAAGGTGCTGCCGGCATGAATGTCGGCGACGAAGTGAAGGCTGACACCTTCGCTGCCGGAGACATGATCGACGTCACCGGCATCACCAAGGGCCATGGCTACCAGGGTGTTATCAAGCGCCACGGCGCTCACCGGATCGACATGACCCACGGCGGCGGCCCTGTCCACCGTCACGCAGGCTCCATGGGCGCTTCCTCTCATCAGTCCCGTATCTTCCCCGGCAAGATCGGCGCCGGTCAGATGGGCAATGAGCAGGTGACCATCGAGAACCTGGAGGTTGTGAAGGTGGATGCTGAGCTGAACATGATCGTTATCAAGGGCGCCATCCCCGGCCCCAAGGGCGGTCTGGTCTACATCCGCAACACCGTGAAGAACAACAAGATCAAGCAGGCTGATACCGGTATCAGCAAGAACCCGCAGAAGGCTTCCGGCAGAAATCCCCAGAAGGCTTCTGCAAGAGGCTAAGGAAAGGAGATCTTAAATCATGCTTACTAAGGTTTACAATATGTCCGGCGAGCAGGTTGGCGAGATCGAACTGTCCGAAGCTGTTTTCGGCATTACTCCCAACGAGTCTGTTGTCCATGACGTGGTCAAGAACCACCTGGCCAACAAGCGTCAGGGCACCCAGTCCGCTCTGACCCGCGCTGAGGTTTCCGGCGGCGGCAGAAAGCCCTGGAGACAGAAGGGCACCGGCCGGGCCCGTCAGGGCAGCACCCGTGCGCCTCAGTGGACCCACGGCGGTATCGTGTTCGCTCCCAAGCCCCGGGATTACAGCTACACCCTGAACAAGAAGGTTCGCCGGCTGGCCCTCAAGTCCGCTCTGAGCGACAAGGCTGCCCGGCAGAACATCGTGGTCATCGACTCCATCAAGGTGGACGCTCCCAAGACCAAGGAGTTCGCTGCTTTCCTGAAGGCTGTGAACGTCACCGGCAAGGCTCTGGTTGTGACTGCCGAGGCTGACACCAATGTGGTGAAGTCCGGCCGCAACATCCCCGGCTGCCAGGTTACCTTCGCTAACCTGATCAATGTTTACGACATCGTAAACGCCAAGCAGCTGGTTCTTGACAAGGCTGCTCTGGCTAAGATCGAGGAGGTATTCGCATAATGAACGCTTACGATATCATCATTCGTCCTGTTATCACCGAGCAGTCCATGGCGGATGTGGCCGACAAGAAGTACGTCTTCCAGGTGGCCATCGACGCCGACAAGACCCAGGTCAAGGCTGCTGTGGAGGAGATCTTCGGCGTTAAGGTCGCCAAGGTCAACACCGTCCGTATGCAGGGTAAGGTAAAGCGCACCGGTGCATATCCTGCCGGCCGCCGGGCTGCCTACAAGAAGGCAGTGGTTACCCTGACCGCTGACTCCAAGACCATCGAGTTCTTCGAGGGTATGGTCTAAACCAATCTCAATAAAGGAGAGAAACGCAAATGGCTATCAAAACTTTTAAGCCTTACACCCCTTCCCGGCGTAACATGACTGTTTCCGGCTTTGAAGGCGTGGACAAGAAGGCAAAACCTGAGCGTAGCCTGGTTGAGAGCCTCAAGAAGAACGCAGGTCGCAACAGCTACGGTCACATCACCGTCCGTCATCGCGGCGGCGGCAACAAGCGGAAGTACCGCATCATTGATTTCAAGCGTCAGAAGCTGGATATGCCTGCTACCGTGGAGCGTCTGGAGTACGATCCCAACCGCAGCGCTTTCATCGCTCTGATCCGTTACGAGGATAACACCCTGAGCTACATTCTGGCTCCCTACGGCCTGAAGGCCGGCGACAAGGTGGTTTCCTCCCCCGCTGCCGACATCAAGCCCGGCAACTGCCTGCCCATCGCCAACATCCCCGTTGGTACCGTGATCCACAACGTGGAGCTGCAGCCCGGCTGCGGCGCCCAGCTGGTTCGCTCCGCCGGCGCTGCTGCCCAGCTCATGGCTAAGGAAGGGGACCTGGCTCAGGTTCGTCTGCCCTCCGGCGAAGTGCGGTATGTGCGCACCAACTGCACTGCCTGCATCGGCCAGGTGGGTAACCTGGACCACGAGAACATCCACATCGGCAAGGCCGGCCGTACCCGCCATATGGGTATCCGTCCCACCGTTCGTGGTTCCGTTATGAACCCCAATGACCACCCCCACGGCGGTGGTGAGGGCCGCGCTCCTGTTGGCCGTCCCGGCCCTGTGACTCCCTGGGGCAAGCCCGCTCTGGGTTACAAGACCCGTAAGACGAAGAACCCCACCAATAAGTTCATCGTCAAGCGCAGAAACAGCAAGTAAGGAGGAAATGAAATGAGCAGAAGTATCAAAAAGGGCCCTTTCGTAGCTCCTGAGCTGTATAAGCGCGTTGAGGAGCTGAACAAGGCAGGCGAGAAGAAGGTCCTGAAGACCTGGTCCAGAGCTTCCACCATCTTCCCCTCCTTTGTCGGTCACACCATCGCTGTCCATGACGGCCGGAAGCATGTGCCTGTTTATATCACCGAGGATATGGTAGGCCACAAGCTGGGTGAGTTCGTTCCCACCCGCACCTTCCGGGGCCACTCCGGCAGCAAGACCGCCAATTCCAAGTAAGGAGGTACTGAAATGGAAGCATTTGCACATGTAAAGTACGTCCGGATGTCTCCCCGTAAGGTGAAGCTGGTTTGCGACATGATCCGGGGCAAGGACGTGAAGACCGCTGCCGCATACCTGAGCCAGACCACCAAGGCCGCTTGCGAGCCTATGGCCAAGCTGCTGAAGAGTGCGGTTGCCAACGCCGAGCACAACCACGGCATGAACGCCGACAATCTGTATGTGTCCACTGTGGTGGCCAACCCCGGCCCGGTGCTGAAGCGGGGCAGAATCGCATCCAGACGCGGTTTCGTTCGTATTCTCAAGAGAACCACTCACATCACCATCGGTGTGAGCGAGAAGGCTTAATCAGGAGGTAGCTATGGGACAGAAAGTTAATCCCCATGGACTGCGGGTAGGCGTAATCAAGGACTGGGATTCCCGTTGGTACGCCCGGGAAGAGAAGGTCGGTGACCTGATCGTCGAGGATTACAACATCCGTAAGTATCTGAAGAAGAAGCTGTACGCCGCTGGCGTAGCTAAGATCGAGATCGAGCGCAGCAATGGCAAGGTCAAGATCAACATCAACTGCTCCCGCCCCGGCGTTGTCATCGGCAAGGCCGGCGCTGAGATCGAGAACCTGCGCAAGGACATGGAAGCCCGCCTGGGCAAGAGCGTGAACCTGAACATCGTTGAGGTCCGCTCCCCTGACCTGAACGCACAGCTGGTTGCCGAGAACATTGCCCAGCAGCTGGAGAAGCGTATCTCCTTCCGCCGGGCCATGAAGAAGGCCATGCAGCAGGCCACCCGCCTGGGTGCCAAGGGCATCAAGGTCACCTGCTCCGGCCGTCTGGGCGGCGCTGAAATCGCCCGCTCCGAGAGCTACCACGAGGGCACCATCCCCCTGCAGACCATCCGGGCCGACATCGAGTACGGCTTCGCTGAGGCTGCCACCACCTACGGCCGCATCGGCGTGAAGGTGTGGATCTACAAGGGCGAGGTTCTCAACACCACCCTGCGGGCCGCCGCTCCCGAGCCCGAAAAGCGTGAGCGCCGTGAGCGCCGCCAGGGTGACCGCCGCAATGGCGAGCGCCGTGAGCGCCGTCAGGGCGACAGACCCAACTACCGCAGAGAAGGAGGCAACCGCTAATGCTGATGCCCAAAAGAGTCAAGTACCGCAAGGTTCAGCGTGGCCGTATGACCGGCGCTGCCACCCGCGGCAACAAGGTTACCTACGGTGAATTCGGCATCCAGGCTCTGGAGCCCGGCTGGATCACCGGCAACCAGATCGAGGCTGCCCGTATTGCCATGACCCGTTACACCAAGCGTGGCGGTAAGGTCTGGATCAAGATTTTCCCCGACAAGCCTTACTCCAAGAAGGGCCTGGGTACCCGTATGGGTTCCGGTAAGGGCGCTCCCGAAGGCTGGGTCGCTGTGGTGAAGAACCAGAAGGTTATGTTTGAGATCGGCGGCGTTTCTGAGGAAGTGGCCCGTGAGGCTATGCGTCTTGCTCAGCACAAGCTGCCCATCAAGACCCGGATTATTGCTCGGGAAGCCGACACTGAGATTGGTGGTGAATAAGATGAAGGCAAAAGAACTCAACCAGATCCGTGGCCTGTCCGCCGACAAGCTCCAGGAGAAGCTCCAGGAGCTGAAGAAGGACCTGTTCATGCTGCGGATGCAGCACGCCACAAACCAGCTGGACAACCCCATGCGGATTGCCGCTGTGAAGAAGGATATTGCCCGCATCAAGACCATTATTCGTGAGAAAGAGACCAATGTCTGAGGAGGAAGCGTAAATGACTGAGACTACAAGAGCATTCCGCAAAACCAGAATTGGTCAGGTCATCTCCGACAAGATGGACAAGACCATTGTGGTTGCGATTGAGGATAGCGTGCAGCATCCTCTGTACAAGAAGACCATGAAGCGGACTTACAAGCTGAAGGCCCACGACGAGAACAACGAGTGCGGCATCGGCGACACCGTGGAGGTCATGGAGACCCGTCCCCTCTCCAAGGATAAGAGATGGAGACTGGTCAGAATCGTAGAAAAGGCTAAGTAAGGAGGTCGGACAACTATGATTCAGATGGAAAGCTACCTGAAGGTTGCCGACAATACCGGCGCCAAGGAAATCAAGTGCATCCGCGTTCTGGGCGGCTCCAAGCGGAAGACCGGCAACATCGGCGATGTGATTGTTGCTTCCGTCCGTAAGGCTGCTCCCGGCGGCACTGTGAAGAAGGGCGATGTGGTCAAGGCCGTCATCGTTCGTACCAAGCGTGGCATTCGCCGTGAGGATGGCACCTATGTGCGCTTCGATGAGAACGCCGCTGTCATCATCAAGGAAGACCGGAATCCCCGTGGTACCCGTATTTTTGGACCGGTTGCCCGGGAGCTGCGTGAGAGAGATTTCATGAAGATCCTCTCCCTGGCACCCGAAGTCATCTAAGGGGGAACCAAGGTTATGAACATTAAGAAGAATGACACCGTTATCGTTCTGTCCGGCAAGGACAAGGGCGTCAAGGGCAAGGTCCTGGTGGCCATGCCCAGCGAGAACAAGCTGATCGTTGAGAAGGTCAACGTGGCTACCTGCCACACCAAGCCCCGCAAGCAGGGCGAGCAGGGCGGTATCGTCAAGCGCGAGACCCCCATCCGCTCCTGCAAGGTTGCCCTGTACTGCGACAAGTGCGGCAAGGGCGTCCGGGTAGGCTACAAGGTGGTTGACGGCAAGAAGACCCGCATCTGCCGTAAGTGCGGCACCGAAATCTGAGAAAGGAGTGCAAATCCATGGCTGCTAGACTGAAAGAAAAGTATACTGCGGAGATCGCTCCTGCTCTGAACAAGAAGTTCGCTTACAAGAGCGTGATGCAGATCCCCAAGCTGGCCAAGGTCATCGTGAACGTTGGCTGCGGCGAGAGCAAGAACAACGCCAAGGAGATCGAGGCTATCTGCAAGGATATCGCCACCATCACCGGCCAGAAGCCCATCACCTGCAAGGCCCGCAAGAGCGTGGCGAACTTCAAGCTCCGTGAGGGCGAAACGGTTGGCGTGAAGGTTACCCTGCGGGGGGACAAGATGTACGAATTCCTGGATCGACTGTTTTCCGTGGCGCTGCCCCGGGTCCGTGACTTCCGGGGCATCAACCCCAACTCCTTCGACGGCCGGGGCAACTACGCCTTTGGCCTGAAGGAACAGCTGATCTTCCCTGAGATCGAGTACGACAAGGTGGACAAGATCCGTGGTATGGATATCTGCATCTGCACCACCGCCACCACCGACGAGGAAGCCAAAGAGCTGCTGACCCAGCTGGGCGCTCCCTTCCACGCTTGATTAGGAGGATTTTGTAATGGCTAAGAAGTCTATGATCCTGAAGCAGCAGGCTGGTTCCAAGTTCTCCAGCCGCCGCTACAACCGCTGCAAGATCTGCGGCAGACCCCATGCATACCTGCGCAACTACGGCGTATGCCGTATCTGCTTCCGGGAGCTGGCCTACAAGGGTCAGATTCCCGGTGTCCGGAAGGCCAGCTGGTAAGCGCCGGGTAGTTCGTATTTAAGTGTAATAAGATCCGGTTCGTCCTGGGAAGATGGGGAAGGCTCGCCTTCCCGCATTCCCCGGATACCCCCGGATTTTAACGGGTTAAGCCCGTAACTTCTATAAGGAGGATAACAACATGCAAATCACCGATCCCGTAGCAGATATGCTGACCCGCATCCGGAATGCGAATTCTGCAAAGCACGACACTGTGGATGTTCCTGCTTCCAACCTGAAGAAGGCCATTGCCCAGATCCTGCTGGAGGAGGGCTACATCAAGGCCTACTCCGTAGTTGACAACGGCAACCAGGGCGTCATCCACATCACCCTGAAGTACCTGGCCAAGAAGCAGCAGGTCATTTCCGGCCTGCGCCGTGTGTCCAAGCCCGGCCTCCGGGTTTACGCCGGCACCCAGGAGATGCCCCATGTGCTCAAGGGCCTGGGCATCGCCATCGTGTCCACTTCCAAGGGTGTTATGACCGATAAGAAGGCTCGCGAGCTGCACATTGGCGGCGAAGTTCTGGCCTTCGTCTGGTAAGGAGGAAAGCGGAATGTCTAGAATTGGTAAGAAGCCGGTGAACGTTCCGGCAAATGTGACGGTGGACATTGCCGAGGGCAATGTGGTCACCGTGAAGGGCCCCAAGGGCACCCTGACCCACGCCTTCCACCCCGACATGATTCTGAAGCTGGACGGCACCGTCCTGACTGTTGAGCGGCCCGATGACGAGCATCTGCACAAGAGTCTCCACGGCCTGACCCGTACCCTGCTGCACAACATGGTTGAGGGTGTGGAAAAGGGCTTCTCCAAGGAGCTGGAAGTCAACGGCGTTGGCTTCCGTGTAGAGAAGAAGGGCACCCAGCTGGTGATGCGTCTGGGCTTCTCCCACGAGGTTTTCGTGGACGAGATTCCCGGGATTTCCATTGAGGTTCCCGGCCCCAACAAGATTATTATCCACGGCATCGACAAGCAGGCCGTCGGCCAGTTTGCCGCAGAAGTCCGTGGCAAGCGTCCCCCCGAGCCTTACAAGGGCAAGGGCATCAAGTATGCCAATGAGGTCATCCGCCGCAAGGTTGGTAAGACCGGTGGCAAGAAGTAATGGAGGTGTGCCGAAATGGTTAGTAACATCAATAAGAAGGCTATGCGCTGCAGACGCCATGTGCGTGTCCGTGGCAAGATCTCCGGCACCTCTGAGCGTCCCCGCCTGAATGTGTTCCGCAGCAATGCGAACATCTACGCCCAGATCATCGACGATGTCAACGGCGTGACCCTGGTTTCCGCCAATACGCTGGAGAAGGAATTTGAGGGCGCCACCGGCAACTGCGAAGCTGCCAAGAAGGTTGGCCTGGTCCTGGCGGAGCGTGCAAAGGCAAAGGGCATCGAGCTGGTCGTGTTCGACCGGGGCGGCTATGTGTACCATGGCCGTGTGGCTGCTCTGGCCGAGGGCGCCCGTGAAGGCGGACTCAAGTTCTAAGGTAGAGGAGGAAAAGAAATGGCTTACAATAAGACTTCTAACAATGAAGCCCCCGAGCTCATTGAGAAGGTCGTTTACCTGAACCGGGTCAGCAAGACCGTGAAGGGCGGCCGTGTCATGAAGTTCTCCGCTCTGGTAGTGGTGGGCGATGGCAAGGGCACCGTGGGTTACGGCCTGGGCAAGGCTGCCGAGGTTTCCGAGGCAATTCTCAAGGGCATCACCGATGCCAAGAAGAACATGACCAAGGTTGCTCTGGTGGACGGCACCATTCCTCACGAGGTTATCGGCATCTTCGGCGCCGGCAAGGTTCTGCTGAAGCCCGCTCCCGAAGGTACCGGCGTGATCGCCGGCGGCGCTGTCCGTGCCGTGATGGAGGCCGTGGGCATCAAGAACATCGCTGCCAAGTGCCTGCGCTCCAACAACCCCCAGAATGTGGTCAAGGCCACCATGGCGGGCCTGGAGTCCCTGCGTACTGCCGAGCAGATCGCTCAGATCCGCGGCAAGAGCGTAGAAGAAATTGTTGGTTAAGGAGGGCAATTAACATGGCAAACCTGAAAATTAAGCTTGTTAAGAGCCTGAACGGCCGTCTGGAAAAGCACATCGCTACTGCTGAGTCCCTGGGTCTGCGGAAGATCGGCCAGGTGACCATCCAGCCGGACAATACCCAGACCCGCGGCAAGATCGCCAAGATCGGCTACCTGCTGCAGGTCACCGAAGTGGAATAAGGAGGAGACAAGTTATGAATCTGCATGAACTCTCTCCTGTCGCTGGTTCTACCCAGGTAGGCAAGCGTAAGGGACGGGGCATCGGCTCCGGCAACGGTAAGACCGGCGGCCGCGGCCACAAGGGTCAGAAGGCTCGCTCCGGCGGCAAGGTCCGTGCCGGCTTCGAAGGCGGCCAGATGCCTCTGGTGCGCCGGATTCCCAAGCGCGGTTTCAACAACATCTTTGCAAAGCCCCTGACCGCTGTCAACGTGGCAGTGTTCAACCGCTTTGAAGACGGTGCAGTGGTGGATGCCCAGGCTCTCATCGAGGCCGGTGTCATCTCCGCCTGCCCCTATGGTCTGAAGGTTCTGTCCAACGGCACCCTGACCAAGAAAATCACTGTAAAGGCTGCGGCTTTTTCTGAGTCTGCAAAGGAAAAAATCCAGCAGGCAGGCGGAAAGACCGAGGTGGTTTAAGTGCTCAAGACACTTCAGAATGCGTGGAGAATTCCCGAGCTGCGGAAGAAGCTCATGTTCACCCTGCTGATTCTGCTGCTGTACCGCATTGGCAATGTGATTCCCGTGCCCTTCGTGGACACGGCTGCCATGGCCCACTACTTCGACCAGACCCTGTCCAGCACTGTGCTGGGTCTTTACAACGCCATGTCCGGCTCCGCCTTCTCTCAGGCGTCCGTACTGGCTCTGGGCATCCAGCCCTACATTAACGCTTCCATTATCATCCAGCTGCTCACCGTAGCCATTCCCGCTCTGGAGCGGATGGCCAAGGAAGAGGGCGAGGAAGGGAAGAAGAAGATCACCCAGATTACCCGGTACACCACCGTGGGTCTGGGAGTCCTGCTGGGCTTTGCCTACTACACCATGATTGCCAACGCCACCCTGGCAGACGGCACCGCTGTGCTGGCTGAGAAAGGTGTGCTCCAGGCCATCGTGATCATCGGTACCTTCACCGCCGGTTCTTCCGTGGTGATGTGGCTGGGTGAGCAGATTACCGAGTTCGGTATCGGCAACGGCATCTCCATGATTCTGTTTGCCAATATCATCGCCGGTCTGCCCAGCATGGTCAATACCATGATCTACCTGTCCTGGTGGGTCGACCTCATTGTTGTGGTTGCCCTGCTGCTTCTGGTGGTATTCATTGTTTTCATCAACGATGCCGAGCGCCGGATTCCCATTCAGTACGCCAAGCGTGTGGTGGGCCGGAAGGTCTACGGCGGTCAGAGCACCAACCTGCCCATCAAGGTGAGCATGTCCGGTGTGCTGCCTGTGATCTTTGCCCAGTCCATCGTGTCCATCCCCGCTACCATCTGTGCCTTCACCGGCAACACCAGCGGCTGGTGGTATGAGAACGTGTTCACCAGCTCCGGCTGGGTCTATGGGGTGTTTTACTTCCTGCTGATCTTCTTCTTCAGCTGGTTCTACTCCACCATCCAGTACGATCCTGTGGAGATTGCCAACAACCTGAAGAAGAACGGCGGATTTATCCCCGGCTTCCGTCCCGGCAAGCCCACCGCCGACTTCATCCACAAGGTGCTGGGTAAGATTACTATGTTCGGCGCTTTGTATCTGGCGATCATCGCCATCGCGCCCATCATCACCGGCGCCATCATTGGCGTCAATAGCCTGGCCATTGGCGGCACCTCCGTTATCATCGTCGTGGGCGTTGCCCTGGAGACCACCAAGGCTATGGAGGCTCAGATGATGATGCGGCACTACAAGGGCTTCCTGGAGTAAGGGGCGAAGTAGAATGAAAATCATCCTTTTGGGCGCCCCGGGCGCCGGAAAGGGGACCCAGGCTGAGATCATCAGCAAGAAGCTGGGCATCCCCACCATCTCCACCGGCAACATCCTCCGGGCCGCCGTCAAGGCCGGCACCCCCATCGGGCTGGAGGCCAAGAGCTATATGGATGCGGGCAAGCTGGTCCCCGATGATGTGATCATCCGCGTGGTGAAAGAGCGCATCGGGCAGCCGGACTGCCAGAGCGGTTTCATCCTGGACGGGGTGCCCCGCACCATCGGCCAGGCCGAGGCCCTCTCCCAGGCGGGGGTCTCCTTCGACCGGGTGATCTCCATTGAGATCAGCGATCAGGAGATCGAGGACCGCATGGGCGGCCGCCGGGTGTGCAGCAAGTGCGGCGCC
>OVXI01000310.1_pt1 | contig 12015 bp, 9 predicted proteins | sample 1732031 | NCBI WGS metagenome assembly OVXI01 (sample SAMEA4545821, study PRJEB24839) | metagenome | biome: chicken; feature: ceca content | place: Italy | collected 2013-05 | reverse complement strand
TTCTTTGACGGGGACGCCCCCATGCCGGGGTACGATGCGGACAACCGGTATTTGACCAGTATAACCACGTGCTTCCAGGAGGGGGGAAACTACTTCTTCGGCGCTGGTCTGATGGGGGAATATCTCCATTATTATGATTTACAGACCGGAATTTCCGGCCTGCTGTGCCAAGACCCGGCCTGTACCCATGATTCGGGCGCCTGCCCTGCCAGGGTGGGCATTGGCGCCTCGGTGTCCTACTACAATGGAAAGCTCTACTGGGTGGGGAAGGACCCGGCCGGGGGCGGAAATGACGAATATCTGTGGCGCAGCGACATCACCGGTACCAACCGGGAGAAGCTGAGGACCATCAGCTTTCAGGATACGATTCTGGTGTATATGCCCCAGCAATACTATATCCATCGGGGAAATCTGTATTTTCTGGGGATAGCCGGCTTTGTGGAGGGGACGGAAACGGGAGATCGGCTCACCCTCATGACCGCACCTCTGGAAGGAAACGATGCTTTTACCGTGCTGTATGAAAAAACGTTTTATGTGGGTGTGGATGCCACTGTCCGGTTCGTGGGAAACAAGGTTTATTTTGCGGTGCAGAGCGGGACACCAGACAGCCCGAATGATATGACGATTACCTGCTATGACCGGACCGACGGCACCAGCCAGGTGCTCTTTGAACAGACCGGCGTGGAGGGGATTCTGGGAGATATGTGGGTAACGGAAGCCGGGGAGATTTATGTACCGGCACAGGTGGAGAATGTGGGCAAGGTTCTGAAACTGGAGGACGGAGCTTTGACCGAGGTATTGTCCCAGGAATGGGAAAGTCTGTCAGCCCCCACGATTCTGGATGGAATTGTAGAGTTTGATGGGCAGAAAGGGGATGCCCGATGGGTGCGTATTCTTACATTCAGCGGCGAGACGGTGTATGAGGGGGCGCTCTACCCGGAAGCCATTCCCGGCATTGAAGAAGATCCTAACACGTTTAATTGGGCAATCGTGGGAGGCGACCGGGAAAAGCTGATTTTGTATCTGAGCAGCTACACTGAGGCCGGAATCATAGACTATATTGTGATGCTGGACCTGACGGACAACCTGAAGCCCACGGTTTTGTGGAGCGAAGAGCGCTGAAAGAAGGAAAAATTTCTCAAAAAAATATAAATCTTATGTCACAAATTTATTTCTGCGTACATATTTATATAGATGGACATAGTTTTTGTGCATATCGCAAAATAAAAAAAGGAAAATGCAGAATATAAATAAGCAGATATTGACAAACATGGCGAAGAATGATATACTTAAGAAAACAAATGTATTTGTGCCGAGAATATATGGGTACAAGAAACGGGATGAAGCACATAGGAAAAGGAAAGATTGGTTGTTTTCTCTATGGACTTGTCCCACTGGGTAATCATGCCGTATGTCAGAAAGGGGGAAACCGATATGAGAGATTAACCCAAAAACATGGTTGGTCCTACATGAATTGCACAAGACAGTCAATTTGATAAAGGAGGAAGTAGACAATGAAGAAAATGGTGAAAAGAGCCTTGGCCCTGGGAATTTGCGTGATGCTTATTTTAAGTTCTGTCGTTTTCGTTTCTGCGGCTTCCGCAACCTTCTTCACGAAAACCAGTGGTTCACACCGTTGTACAGGAAGAGGAACTGTCACAGGTGGAAAGGGAGAAGCATTTTTTAACGCTACTGCCCTTCCGGGACAGCCTATATTCCCTGATACAGCGTATTCCTGCGGTGTATGGGTTTTAGCATATGATAGTGCAGGAAATGAGCTTGGTGCGGAGTACAGCACTGGACACACAAGCGCATCTGCTACATATGTGTCAAAGACATCCCATATTGATTATATCGGATGTAATTTTAAGTTTAATGGCGAAGATTTGGGAACATATCTGCTTAACAAATAGATAAAAGAGGCTAAACAATGCATTAAGTTTGGCGCTGCTTGAGTTGTTCCTGCATTAAGAGATGCGGCAGAGAAGCTCTGTTTCTTCTCTGCCGTATTTTTTACCGGCAGACTGTCGCTGCCGGAAGGCATCGGAGAATTTACAGGGGAAAAGGAGTGGGATTTATGAAGAAACAGATGGGTATTTTGCTGGCGTTGGTGGTTTGCCTGGTGCTTACAGCCTGTACGCCGGGAGGGCCGGGGAAGGATACCCAGGGGGGAACGGAAGGCACTCAGGGGTTCTTTGACGGGGACGCCCCCATGCCGGGGTACGATGCGGACAACCGGTATTTGACCAGTATAACCACGTGCTTCCAGGAGGGGGGAAACTACTTCTTCGGCGCTGGTCTGATGGGGGAATATCTCCATTATTATGATTTACAGACCGGAATTTCCGGCCTGCTGTGCCAAGACCCGGCCTGTACCCATGATTCGGATGATTGCTCTGCCTGGGTGGGCGACATCGCCTCGGTGTCCTATTACGATGGAAGGCTGTACTGGGTGGGGAAGGACCCGGCAGGGGGCGGAAATGACAGTTACTTGTGGCGCAGCGACATCACCGGTACCAACCGGGAGAAGCTGAAAACCATCAGCTTTCAGGATATCATTTATGTGTATCAGCCCCAGAAATACTATATCCATCGGGGCAACCTGTATTTTCTGGGGATAGGTGACTCTGTGGACGGGGTGGAAGCGGGAACCCGGCTCACCTTGATGACGGCGCCCCTGGAGGGGAACGAAGGATTCACCCCTCTGTTTGATCAGGTTTTCCCCGAGGGTGTCGATGCCACCGTCCGGTTTGTGGGGAACCGGGTGTACTTGGCGGTAAAGAGCTTCCCGGAAGACGGCCCGGTGGATTTGACCATCACCAGCTATGACCGGACCGACGGCACCAGCCAGGTGCTCTTTGAACAGACCGGCATTACGTATTCTCTGGAAGATATGTGGGTCACAGAAGTCGGAGAGATTTATATGCCGGCACTGGTGGAGAATGTGGGCAAGGTCCTGAAACTGGAGGACGGCACCTGGACTGAGGTCTTGTCCTTGGATGGGGAGTGCACCTATCCCCCCACAATCCTGGATGGAATCGTGGTGTTCAAAGAACAGAAAGGGGATACCCGCTGGGTACATATTCTCACGCTGAGCGGCGAGACGGTGTACGAGGGGGCGCTCTACCCGGAAGCCATTCCCGGCATCGAGGAGGACCCCAACACGCTTAATTGGACAATCGTGGGGGGCGACCGGGAAAAGCTGATTCTGAATCTGAGCAGCTGGGCCCAATCCGGAATGACAAACTACATGGTCATGCTGGACCTGACGGACAATCTGAAGCCCACGGTTTTGTGGAGCGAAGAGCGCTGAAAGGAGCGGCCTATGGAGCTGAAACTTGAGAATGTGACAAAGAAATACGGAGAAAAGGTGGCTCTGGACGGGTTTTCCTATACCTTTACCCCGGGAATTTACGGCATCCTGGGAGCCAACGGCGCAGGAAAAAGCACCATGATGAACCTGATTACGGACAATCTCCCCCGAAACGGGGGGACGATATCCTACGATGGGACGGAGGTGCGGAAGCTGGGGGTGGACTTTCGCCGGATTCTGGGGTATATGACCCAGCAGCAGGGGCTGTACGAGGGCATGACCGCCGAGAGCTTCCTGGTGTATATGGCACGGCTGAAGGAGATTCCCAGAAAGGAAGTGAAGGGACAGATTCAGCGGGTGCTGGAGATGACCAACCTGGCGGATGTGAGCCACAAGAAAATCGGCAGCTTCTCCGGGGGTATGAAACAGCGGGTGATGCTGGCCCAGGCGCTGCTGGGAGATCCCCAGGTGCTGATTCTGGACGAGCCTACCGCCGGCCTGGACCCCCGGGAGCGGGCAAGACTCCGGGACCATATTTACCGGCTGGCCCAGCACCGGATTGTGCTGCTGGCCACCCATATTGTCAGTGACATTGAAGCCATTGCAGACAGCATTCTTTTGCTGCGGCAGGGAAAGCTTCTCCGCTCCGGTACCTCCGGGGAGTTGATTGCCTCCCTCCCGGCGGACTGGACGCCGGTGCTCCACGCCCCCAGTCTGGAAGATGTTTACCTGTACTATTTGGGGGAGGATGGCCATGTATGAGTGGATTCGTATTTTCTCAGACCGGAAGCGCCGGTTAGCCATTTTGTCCATTCCCCTGGTGTGTCTGTGTTTGTTTTTCTACCAGAAGTGCGGGGGAAACTTCGGCGCCCTTCTCACCGATGCCCGGGACTACCGCCAGATGCTTTCTGATTATCAGGACAAAGCACCGGAGGAAATTGTGGAGATTCTCTCCCAGAACTGGAATCCCTCCGGCAACGAGAGGCTGCTCCTTGCCCAGGGAGAGCACCTGGCAGGCTACGGAGCCTACCTGGAGCAGGTGCAGAAGCAGGCCCAGAATATGCAGATGTCCAGCCTGTTCAGCCAGGACAAAAACAGCTTTGTCTATAAGAACATTTTGAAAACCGCCCAGGATTTTGCCGGGTGCTCCACCCAGGGGGTGCGCCTGGGCAATGACCGGGCCATTACATACTGGATGTCCTTTTCTCTTGCAGATTGGGGCTTCCTGGCAGGCATCCTGCTTCTTGTCATGTCCTTCCTGGAGGAACGGCAGAAGGGTCTGACCCCCATTGTCAGGACTTGCCCCAGAGGACGGCAGAAGCTGCAAGCCACCAGACTTGTGATTCTGCTGGGGTTCAGCCTGGTTATGACCTTGGTTCTCTACGCCCTGCCCCTGGGTATTTCCCTGATTTTGGACGGAGGCTGGCAGGATTTAAGCCGCCCCATGCAGTCGGTGGCGGCCTTCGGAAAATGCACCGCCCAGCTTACCCTCTGGGGATTTTTGGGGCAGTTCTTCCTGGTGAAGGTGTTCTGCGGCTTCCTGCTGGGGGTGCTGCTGTGGTTCCTGCTGGGCTTTTTGGAGCAGGTGCAGCTGCGGTGGCTGGTCACCGGCGTGGGGCTGGCAGTGGAATATCTCCTCTTTACCCTGATTCCCGCCCCCTCCATTTTCAGCCCCTTGCGGTATTTGAATGTCTTTTCCTATGTGTTCCCCTTTGGGCTTTATACCCAGTATGTGAATATCAATTTCTTCACCCTTCCCGTGGGACAGCGGCCCATGCTTCTGGGGCTGCTGGCAGTCCTTACCCTGGTACTGGGCGGGGCTGTGGTGTGGATTCAAAGCCGCCGCTTCCCCTTCGGCAACCGGGACCGGCTGGGCAAGGTACTGCACCTGTGGAACCGGCTGGCAGATGTGTTCCGGCGCCATCTGGGGATGCTGGGCTTTGAGTGGTATAAGCTGCTGTTTTTAAGCGCCGGAGGCATTTTCCTGGTGCTGGGAATGCTCCTGCCCCGGAATCTCTACTGCAACGCCAACGCCTACGGCAGTCTGGAGGATTCTGTCTACCGCCAGTATCTGGCCCAGGTCCAGGGGCCCATCACAGAGGATACCTACCGCTATATTCAGGAGGCGGAGGCGGCCCTGGCTGATTCCCAGATGGAAAATACCGGAGATTTTCAAATGGCTCTGGAACGGCTGAAGCAGACCGTGGCGGAGGCGGAAGAAGGGCAGTGGCTGGTGGACGATGTGCCCTTCCTCAACTTCTTCGGTGAAAAGGGCTGGCGTACCCAGCGGAAAACCGCTCTGCTCTCCATGCTGATTCTGGTGGTGACCCTCACTACCCTCTTTGCCAGCGACCACAACGGCGATGTGCGGAAGGTTCTCCGCTCCACCCCCGCAGGCCGGGGACGGCTGTTCTGGTGCAAATACGCCGTGGCCCTGGGCATTACGGCCCTGGCCTACTTCCTGGTGCTCGGCAAGGAGTGGCAGCAGGCCGTTCAACACGTCGGGGACCTGGTTTTGAGCGCCCCCGCCTCCAGCATCCCGGCATTGGAGGGCTACACCATGACCGTGGGAGGCTTCGTGACCCTTTTGTATGCAGCCAAGGCAGTTGCCATGCTCCTGATCATGCACCTGTGCATTTTCATTGCGGAGCGCAGCGGTTCCTTTGACAAAGCCTTCGTGATTTCCGCCGGAGCCCTCCTCCTTCCGGCAGCGGCCTACCACTTTGGGGCAGACTTCTTAGAGCCCTTTACCCCTCTGTCCTTCCTCTCTGATGGCAATATCCTTTTGGGAGGCACGGGAATCTTCTTCCTTTTGTGGTTTGGAGCCTCCTTTGTGGCTCTGTGGCTGGCCCAGCGCCACTGGTGCCGAAGCTAAAAAAATATCCGGCAGCAAAAGCTGCCGGATATTTTTTATGCTTAGCAGAAGGGATTTTCCGTGGGGTAGGGGAGGTTCTTGGGCTGGTTGTAGGCGATGTCTGCCACACCCAGGTACTTGAACACCTCGAACAGAGCCTTGCCGTAGTGACCGAAGGCCACAGCGCCGTGGTGGGGATACCGCTTTTCAATCAGTACATGGCGGTAGAAGCGGTTCATCTCCGGAATGGCAAACACACCGATGGAGCCGAAGCTCTGGGTAGCCACATCCAGCACCTCGCCCTGGGCGATGTAAGCCCGCAGCTGGGTGTCGGCGGTGGACTGGAGGCGGTAGAAGGTGATTTCCCCAGCCTTGATGTCGCCCTCCATGGTGCCCCGGGTGATGTCGGGTTCGGGCAGATCCGGCTCCAGATCCCGCTTCATAATCAGCTGATAGCCCATGTGGGGGTTACGCAGCAGGCTGGAGCAGGTGTTGCCGCAGTGGAAGCCCATGAAGGTCTCGTTCAGGCGGTAGGGAGCCTTGCCGGCGATATGCTCCTGATACATGGAGGCGGGGACGGAGTTGTTGATGTCCAGCAGGGTGACAGGCTTGCCGGATACGCAGATGCCGATGTACTCGCTGAGGGTGCCGTAGATGTCCACCTCACAGCTGACGGGGATGCCCCGGCCGGTGAGACGGGAGTTTACATAACAGGGGACGAAGCCGAACTCCGTCTGGAAGGCAGGCCAGCACTTGTTGGCAAAGGCCGCATACTTGGAGCAGCCCAGGTGCTCAGCCATCCAGTCTTCCAGGGTCAGCTCATACTGGGCAAGACGGGGCAGAACGCCGGCGTAGGGGTTGGCACCGCCCAGCTCCTCCTGCATTTGGGCCATCTTGGCGGGAATCCGGGGATCGTCCTTGTGCTTGTTGTAGGCCACCAGCAAATCCAGCTCGGAGTGCTCCTCCACAGCCACGCCCAGGTCGTACAGGGCCTTGATGGGGGCGTTGCAGGCCAGAAAATCATTGGGGCGGGGGCCGAAGGCAAATATCTTCAGACCCATGAGGCCCAGAATGGCCCGGGCAATGGGAACGAACTCCCGAATCTGCTGAGCCACACCCTCGGCGGTTTCACAGGGGTAGTCGGGGATGTAAACCCGGCGGTGGCGCAGACCCAGGTTGTAGCTGGCGTTGAGCATACCGCAGTAGGCGTCGCCCCGGCCGTCGTGGAGGTCGCCGTCGCCCTCGGCGGCGCTGGTATACATGATGGGGCCGTCAAACCAGTCGGCAATCATGGTCTCGGGGGTCTCAGGGCCGAAGTTGCCCAAAAATACGCACAGGGCGTTCACGCCGGCGGCCTTCACATCTTCATAGGCCTTCCGGGCGTCCACTTCGTTTTCCACGCAGATGGGGCACTCGTACAGGTCCTCACCGTAGGCGGCCTTGATGGCCTCCCGGCGCCGGACGGACAGGGCCATGGGGAAGCAGGAACGGGATACGGCAATCATGCCCACCTTTACCTCAGGAATGTTTTGCATGACGAATTTCTCCTTATCAAATAAATTTGGCAATGTCAATGTTTTCTCCGGTGAGACCCACGTAGGCACCGCCGGCGGCCTCGGAGCTCTCGGCATGGGCCAGGAGCCACTTGTTCCGGGCGGTCATCCAGGTGTCCTCCGTATTTTTGGGCTGGATATTGGGCTTTTCCGTGTTGGTGCCCTTGGGCAGCGCCACCAGCACCTGGAAGCCCTGACCGGCCTTGGCCTCACAGGGAGCATAGTGCAAAGCGGTGGCATAGACCTCAATCATGGTGCCGGCGGGGCAGCGGAAGGCCTTCACCGTGGCGGTGTCCAGAACACCGTCCCGGATGTCCTGGCGCAGTCCCAGCAGGAGAATGAAGTCCTGCACACCCAGGTTCACTTCGCTGTCCCGGTGGTATTCCAGGCAGTTAAGCTTCGTGTTGTGGCCGTTGCACCAGCCCAGCTGTACCGGCATACCGCCGAATACATGGTCCTGCATCTGTTCTTTTACAGAGAGGCTTTCCAGTGCCGGTTCGCTGGGCACATATTCCACCCCCTCCGGCAGAGGTGTGTGGTTGGCAAGCGCCTCCACAATGGGGGCGGTGTCGTACCCTTCCAGCACCTGCCCATAGGGGCGGAACTCCGGGTCATATACGCTGTAAATTTTCATGGAGAGATTTCCTTTCCTGCCAGCAAGCTGGCATTTTTCATCAGCTACATTTTAACAGGGGAAGGGAAAAAAAGAAAGGTGTAGTTTAGCTAAATTTATATGTTAGTTTTCGTATAATTTAGATAAAATTAAGTTTTTAGTTGCTTTTCCAGGGAATGTATACTATAATGCAGGGGAGGTGATGGGAATGTCAGAGATAACCGCAAAGGAAATCGCCAGGATTCTGGGGATTTCCCCGGCGTCCGTTTCTTTCGCACTGAACGGAAAGCCGGGGGTAAGTGAGGCCACCCGGGCCAAAATCAAAAAGCTGGCCCAGGAGCTGGGATACACCCCCACCAAGGTGGTGAGGCCTCAGGAAAACCCCATGATTTGTTTTTTGATTTACACCGACGAGAAGGTAGCCATTGCCCAGGAGAGCACCTTCTATACCTTCGTCCTCAAGGGGGTGGAGGCGGCGGCCAAGGAACTGGGCTACCGGGTGATGATCCGCTACCTGGAGGCGGGGGCAGACTTCTTCCGCCAGATGGAGGATGCGCTGCCGGATCTTGCCGGCGTGATTCTCCTGGGGACGGATATTACCACCCCCCGGAAAGGGGAAATCACCAGCTTTGCAGGGAAAAATGTGGGCTTCCCCATGGTGATTGTGGATAATTTTATTTTTTCTGCCTATGTGGACTGTGTGGGCAACGACAATCTGTACGGCGCCAAGTCCGCCATATCCTATCTCATCGACCGGGGCCACCGGCGGATTGGCTATCTGCGGGCCAACCAGCGGATTACCAACTTTGACGACCGGGAGGCGGGCATCCGCATGGCCATCGCCGAGCACCTGGGCAACGGCCCACAGATGCTGGAGACCATCGGCGTGAGCGTTTCTGCGGAAGGGGCCTACCGGGATGTGTGCCGCTGGCTGGAGCGAACCTCCCACCTGCCGGATGCCCTGTTCGGAGAAAATGATGTGATTGCGGCGGCGGCCATCCGGGCCCTGAAGATGAAGGGCATCCGGGTGCCGGAGGATATTTCCGTCATGGGCTTTGACGACATCCCTGTGTGTGAAATGGTGGAGCCCACCATCACCACCGTCCATTCCTTCAAGGAGTCCCTGGGCCGGGAGGCGGTGGGACTGCTCCACCGGAGAATCCTGGCGGGGCAAAGCGGAGAAACAGCCCGGGATTCCGGGGTAATCAAGCTGTCCCTTTCCACCCGGATTGTGGAGCGGCAAAGCGTTGCAGACAAATAAACTGGGGATTCCCAGGAAAGGAAGAACAACATGAATTACATCGGTATTGATCTGGGCACTTCCGCCGTAAAGCTGCTGCTGGTGGATGAAAAGGGAAAAATTCTCAGCGAGGTAACCCGGGAGTATCCCCTGGAGTTTCCCCAGCCGGGCTGGAGCCAGCAGAACCCCCAGGATTGGAAAAAGGCTGTCCTGGAGGGCTTGCAGGTCCTGCTTCAGGGCTTTGACGGCAGCCAGGTGGCGGGCATCGGCTGCGGCGGCCAGATGCACGGCCTGGTGGTGCTGGACGACAAGGACGAGGTTATCCGCCCGGCAATCCTGTGGAACGACGGCCGTACCGCAAAGCAGGTGCAGTACCTGAACGAAACCGTGGGCAAGGATAAGCTCAGCCGCTATACTGCCAACATCGCCTTTGCAGGCTTTACCGCCCCCAAGCTCCTGTGGATGAAGGAGCAGGAGCCGGAGAACTTTGCCAGAATCTCCAAAATCATGCTCCCCAAGGACTACATCAACTATATTTTAACCGGTGTCCACTGCTGCGACTACTCCGATGCCTCCGGTATGCTCCTTCTGGATGTGGAGCACAAGTGCTGGAGTAAGGAAATGCTTCGCATCTGCGGCGTAAAAGAGACCCAGATGCCCCGGCTCTTTGAAAGCTATGAATGTGTAGGCACGGTGCTGCCGGAGATTGCCAAGCTCACCGGCCTTTCGGAAAAGACAAAGGTGGCAGCCGGCGCCGGAGACAATGCGGCGGCGGCAGTAGGCACCGGCGTGGTGGGAAAGGGGGGCTGCAACATCTCCCTGGGCACCTCCGGCACGGTGTTCATCTCCTCTGACCGGTTCGGAGTGGACCCCAACAACGCCCTCCATGCCTTCGCCCACGCCGACGGCGGCTGGCATCTCATGGGCTGTATGCTCTCCGCCGCCTCCTGCAACAAGTGGTTCTGCGATGAGATTCTGAAAACCACGGATTACGCCGGCGAGCAAAAGGCAATCACCCCGGACAAGCTGGGGGAAAACCACGTGTATTTCCTGCCTTACCTCATGGGTGAGCGGAGCCCCATCAACGACACCAACGCCCGGGGCACCTTTGTGGGCATGACCATGGACACCACCCGGGGGGATTTACTCCAGGCGGTGCTGGAAGGGGTGGCCTTTGCCATCCGGGATTCCGTGGAGGTGGCAAAATCCCTGGGAATTGCCATTCCCACCAGCAAAATCTGCGGTGGCGGCAGCAAGTCCCCTCTGTGGCGGCAGATTTTTGCCAATGTGCTGGGCATCCCCCTTCAGATGGTGAAAACCGAGCAGGGCCCGGGTTATGGCGGCGCCATGCTGGCTATGGTGTGCAGCGGCGCATACCCCACCGTCCAGGCGGCAGCCGATGCCCTGGTGGAGGTAGCCGCCACGGTAGAACCGGACCCCACCCTCACCGCAAAGTACGAGGAGCGCTACCGGCAGTTCCGGAAAATCTACCCGGCCTGCAAAGACCTCTTTTCCCAGTTGCAATAACCCATTAAAATTCCCTAAATACCGATTTGACAACGCCCCCCATGTGTCAGACGCTGTCTGACACATGGAGGGCGTTTCTTATGGACGGGGCTGCTTTCTGGCTCTTACAATGATGACCATGGGAATCTCCCGGTTATCTCCATAACATTCTTCGTAAAATCCATCGATGACAAATCCCGCTTCAAAGCAGGTGTGAAAAACATCCTGCATGGACCGGTGGTAGTAGCATTGCTCTTTGGGCTGCCCGGTAATGGCAATTCCATAATAGCTGTGGGGGGTGATATACTGCTCCGTTCGTGTCACAAAACAGGGGTGTTGGGTGGCAAATACAAAAATTCCATCCTCCACCAAAAGCTCATACACAGCGGAAAACAATGGCTTAATGTTTGTCATGTCCATAATTGCCATATTGGAGACCGCTTTTGTAAAGGGCCTGTCTTTCCCCAGTGCCAGGATATCCTCTTTATTGGCAGCATCTGCCACATGAAATAGAATCCGATCCAGGTATTTTGCCTGCCGTTTTCTGGCAAGGGCTATCATGTTCTCGCTGTAATCAAAAGCAACCACCGAAACGCCCCTTTCCGCCAAAAAAGCGGAATAGTTTCCGTTTCCACAGGCAATATCCAGAATGAAATCCCCGGGCTGGGGATGAAGTAAAGCGGTGACCTTGGGGCGGACGGTCTCCCGATGGAAGGCGTTGGAGGTGTCCCCCATGGCATTGTCCCAGAACGTCGCATTTTCCTCCCATATGCGTCTGCTTTCTTCCAAAGTGTGTTGCAAACTTGCCCTCCTTCCAAATCAAAAAGTAAAACTACGAGGCCGCCCAAGCAGCTTTTGCTCAGACGGCCTCTTTGGATTGCTTAGGAAGCTCTGAATAAATAGGCAAGAGCTGGCAGCGAGAGATTTTTTGTCAGA
>OVXI01000307.1_pt1 | contig 12051 bp, 10 predicted proteins | sample 1732031 | NCBI WGS metagenome assembly OVXI01 (sample SAMEA4545821, study PRJEB24839) | metagenome | biome: chicken; feature: ceca content | place: Italy | collected 2013-05 | reverse complement strand
TTTTCAAGCAGAAGACGGCATACGAGATTCGCCTTAGTCTCGTGGGCTCGCAGTTGAGTTCGACGACCTCGCAGCCCAGCCGGCGCAGCAGCCCGGGAATCACGACGCCGCCCACGGAGTTCACCGCGTCGACCACGACCCTGAAGCGCCGCCGGCGCACGGCCTCCGCATCGACCAGCGGCAGCGCGAGCACCTGTTCGATGTGGCGCTCGTTGTAGGATTCCCGCACGAGGACCCGCCCGAGGGCGCCGGCCGCCGGAAAGTCGAACGAATCGTCCGCAGCCAGCGCCAGCACCCGCTTGCCGGCGGCATCGCTGAGGAACTCGCCCCTGCCGTCGAGCAGTTTCAGGGCGTTCCACTGGCGGGGATTGTGCGAAGCGGTGATGATGATGCCGCCGTCGGCCCCGTAGTGGGCGACGGCCAGTTCCGTGCCCGGAGTGGTGCAGAGACCGACGCTGACGACATCGGCGCCGCAGCCCATGAGCGTGCCCTCGACGAGCCGTTCGACCATCGGGCCCGAAATGCGCGCGTCGCGCCCGACGACGATGGTAAGTTTTTTGCCGGGACGGGTCTCGGCGATGCAACGCACGTAGGCCGCCGTGAATCTCACGATGTCGACCGGCGTGAGGTTGTAGCCCGCAGGGCCGCCGATCGTACCCCGGATGCCCGAAATGGACTTGATGAGTGTCATATTCGTTGAGAAAAAAATTATACCTTATATTTATGAAAAACGTTCGGATCGTTTTGTTATTCGAGGTAAATATATTACTTTTATGCCAATTATGGAAATGAAAAATTCACCGTTATGAGAACCATTCCGTCTTCCGAACTGATTATCAACGACGACGGGTCGGTCTTCCACCTGCATCTGCGTCCGGAGCAGCTGGCCGACATCGTCGTTCTGGTCGGCGACCCGGGCCGCGTGGCCCTCGTGGCCGAACATTTCGACCATATCGAGTGCAAGGCGTCCAACCGCGAATTCAACACCGTTACCGGCACCTACAAGGGCCGGCGCATGACGGTGCTCTCGACCGGCATCGGCATCGGCAACATCGACATCTCCGTAACGGAGCTCGACGCGCTGGCCAACGTCGACTTCGAGACCCGGCAGGAGAAGGCCGAGAAGCGGCAGCTCACGCTGGTGCGTCTGGGGACGTCCGGAGCCATTCAGCCCGACATCCGCGTGGGCGAGCTGGTCTTCGCCCGCACGTCGATCGGATTCGACGGGCTGCTGAACTACTACAAGGGGCGCAACGAGGTTTGCGACCTCGACATGGAGCGTGCGTTCATCGCCCACACGGGCTGGAACGAACTGCTGCCCAAGCCCTATTGCATCGACGCCGACCCCGCGCTGCTGGCGCTTTTCGAGGACGTGGCGCGCGAGGGCATCACCATCGCCGCGCCGGGATTCTACGCCCCGCAGGGCCGCTGGGTGCGGCTCGAACCGCAGGACCCCGGGCTCAACGAGAAGATCGAATCGTTCGACTACCGCGGCCGCCGCATCACCAACTTCGAGATGGAGAGCTCGGCGCTCGCCGGTCTGGCGGCCCTCATGGGGCACCGGGCCGCGACGGTCTGCACGATCATCGCGCAGCGCATAGCGCTGGACGCCTGCACGGATTACAAGCCCTTCGTGAAGCAGATGATCCGCACGGCGCTCGACAAACTGGCGACGCTCTGAGAGTGGCGCCGAAGCCGCACGAGGCGGGGCGACGATACGGCGACGATGCCGTTGCACCCGCCCGAGCGCAGGCCGTGTCCCGTCCGGAAACCGCCGGGACATCGGAGCGAATGCCGGTGTGCGAAGTTTACGCCCGTCGGGCCGGATGTGTTCGCGGTTCGACACCGGGGGGGGGAGGACAGACCCGCGCGGGACGAATGCCGTCGGCCGTCGCTTTCCCCGCGGCGGACGGCCGACAGGACCGGAGCGACGACGAAAATGCGAAGAGGCAGGGAGGCGAAGTGCCGAGCCTCCTATCCGCACAGGCCGGCCGAACGCGGTTGCAAGCGGATGCCGGAAGGAAACGGCCGCGTTCCCTTGCGGCGCACGGCCGGGCGGAGCTTCCTCCGAGGCGAGGCCCCGAGAAGGGACGGGCGGATTCAACGAATACGGTCCGAAACCGAACAGGCTGATAAGCCCCGGAAGCCGGAGACGGAATCGACGGAGGCGCCTTTACGGCATGTAGGACGAAGCCGGCGGGGATGCTGCTGCCGGGAGGAGCGGAACCGACGGGCCCGGTCCGAGGAAAAAACGCACCGCAGACGGTTCCGGAACGGCGGGAAGCGCTCCGCAGAGGAGACCGGCAGCCGTCGGCGGACCGAAGCGGACGACCGGCCGGAATGAAATGACGAATTACCGAAGTAACAAACCGAATAAAACAAACGACAGTAAAGATGAAATTCACCGTATCAAGTTCGGCCCTGCTCTCGCTTCTGGCGACCACGGGCAAGGTTATCAGCAACAAGAATACGCTGCCTATCCTCGACTATTTCCTCATGGAGCTCAAGGACGGCGAACTCAAAGTAACCACCTCGGACCTCGAAACCACGCTCATCGGCTCCATCGCGGTGGACAACGTAGAGAGCGAGGGCACGATCGCCGCGCCGGCCAAGCTGATGCTCGACTCGCTGAAGGAGTTTTCGGAGATTCCGCTGACGATCGACGTCAACGACAAGAATTGGGAGATCCGCATCGAGTGGAAGAGCGGTTCGCTCTCGATTCCGGGCGCGAGCGCCGTGAGCTATCCGGCCGTGCCGCAGCTGAGCGCCGAGAAGAAGGAGCTTTCGCTCGACGTGGACACGCTCATCAGCGGCATCAACAAGACCATCTTCGCCACGGCCGACGACGAGCTGCGGCCCGTGATGAACGGCATCTACATCAGCATCGCGGAGAACGCGCTCACGTTCGTGGGCACGGATGCGCACAAGCTGGTGAAGTACGAGGCCGAGATGCAGAACGGGGTGGCTGCATCGTTCATCCTGCCGAAGAAACCCGCCAACCTGCTCAGATCGGTGCTCCTCAAGGAGGAGGATGCCATCGTCGCGGGCTTCGACTCGAAGAATGCGGTGTTCCGCCTGAAGAGCCATACGCTCGTGTGCCGCCTGATCGAGGGCAACTATCCGAACTACAACGCCGTGATCCCGGCCAACAACCCCAACAAGGTGCTGGTGGACCGCATCGAGCTGCTGAACGGCATCAAGCGCGTGGCCGTCTGCTCGAATCCCACGACGAACCTCATCCGCATGGACATCGCCGACAACCGGATCGACCTCACGGCGCAGGACATCGACTTCTCGGTGTCGGCCAACGAGACGATCGCGTGCAGCTACGACGGGCAGCCCATTACGATCGGCTTCAAATCGACCTTCCTCGTCGAGATCCTCTCGAACACGGAGACCCCCACGGTGGTGGTCGAACTGGCGGACTCGACCCGCGCGGGCGTCTTCAAGCCCGTCTACGACGACAAGCAGACGAGCTCGACGCTCATGCTGCTCATGCCGATGATGATCAACGCATAAGCGAACGCCCCGAAATGAAGCTCAACCTCAAACGCCCCATCGTCTTCTTCGACCTCGAAACCACCGGCGTGGATACGTCGAAGGACCGCATCGTCGAGATCTCGCTGATCAAGGTCATGCCCGACGGCGAGGAGATCACGAAAACACGCCGCCTCAATCCCGGGATGCACATCCCGGAGGAGGCTACGGCCGTGCACGGCATCACGGACGACGACGTGAAGGAGTGCCCGACCTTCGCGCAGGTGGCCAAGTCGCTCGAACAGTTCATCCGCGGCTGCGACTTCGGCGGTTTCAACTCGAACCGCTTCGATCTGCCGGTTCTGGTCGAGGAGTTCATGCGTGCGGGCATCGACGTGGACTTCAAGCGGCGGCGGTTCGTCGACGTGCAGAACATCTTCCACAAGAAGGAGCAGCGCACGCTGGTGGCGGCCTACCGCTTCTATTGCGGCAAGGAGCTCGAAGACGCCCACTCGGCCGAAGCCGACACGGCGGCGACCTACGAGGTGCTGAAGGCCCAGCTCGACCGCTACGACGATCTGCCCAACGACGTGGACGCGCTGGCCGAATATTCGTCGCGCGGCGAGAGCGTCGACTACGCCGGCCGCATCGTCTACGACGACAAAGGGGTGGAGGTCTTCGGATTCGGCAAGCACAAGGGCCGTCCGGTCTGCGAGGTGTTCGAAGCAGAGCCGAGCTACTACGCATGGATGATGAACGGCGATTTCCCGCTCTACACCAAGAAGGTAATCACGGAACTGCGCTTCCGCGAAAAGAACAACCCCCGAAAGTAAGGTCCCGGCGATGAAGAGATTCGGTCTGATCCTCGTGGTGCTCCTGTGGAGCGCGGCTGCGGCGCTCGCGGCCGGAAAGTCGAAGACGGTCGTGGTGATCGACGGCGCGAAATACTATGTCCACACCGTCGGGAAGGGCGAAACGCTCTACGGACTGGCGCGGACCTACGGCGTGGGCGAACGGGTGATCTTGAGTCTCAATCCCGCCGCGGCCGGAGGGCTGAAGGCGGGCGCGAAGCTCAAGATACCCTTCACGGCGGAGGCGGCGGGCGCGCCGTCGGAGCGCAAACTGCGCAAGACGTTCGACACCCACACCGTGGCCGAGGGCGAGACGCTCTATGCCATTTCGCGCCGCTATGCCATCCCGCTCGGGACCCTCATCGAGGACAATCCGTCGCTCGACCCCATTCGGCTGCGGCCCGGCGAGCGCATCCTCGTCCGCCGCAAGGAGCGCGGCACGGAGCCGGCGGGCGCCGTGCAGGCCCAGTGGGAGAGCTACCGCGAGAATCTGAACAGCGTGGCCGACGAGGGATACGCCTACCACATGGTCGCGGCGGGCGAGACGTTCTATGCGCTCGCACGCCGCTTCGGGACGACGGAAGCACGTCTCTCGGAGCTCAACGGCGGATTGCAGCCCGCGGGCCTCAAGGCCGGGGCGATCATCAAGGTGCCGTCGAACGGGGCGACGCGCGCGTCTGCCGGCGGGACGGCTCCGGGAAAGCCGGAGGACAGGCGGGCCGGATGGCCGGAGACGAGACCGGCTCGGGATGCCGGCGGAGCGGCCGGAACAGAGCCGGAAGCGGATGCGGCGGCACAGGCCGAGGCCGCCCGGGGAAAACGGACGGAGGATGCGACGGCACCGGCGGAAGCAATACGGGGCGCCGACGGGGCGGCCCGGACAAGGCAGGACGAAGCGGCGGCATGGAGCGTTCCGGCCGGAACCGCGGAGACGGAGTTCGGCGGGTTTGCGCCGGATGCGCTTTTCGGCCGGCTGCCCCGCACGGATTCCGTGGGGACGGGCGATACGACGCGGCTGGAAGTCGATTTCCGGCCTCTCGGACGCGGCGAGACGCTGCGCGTGGCGCTGATGCTGCCGCTGGCGGTACACGGCGTCGCCAATGCCAACTACCTCGAATTCTATCAGGGTTTTCTGCTCGGACTGGACAGCGTGAAGCGCGCGGGCTACTCGGTGCATGTGGACCTGTTCAACACGGAGCGCAATGCGGAGACGGTGCGCCGGATCGTCGAGGAGGACGAGGCGTTCCGCAACGCCGATCTCGTCGTGGGGCCCGTCTACGAACAGCCGTTGGAGCCCGTCGTCCGCTTCGCCGAGCTGCGGGGCATTCCCGTGGTCTCGCCGCTGGCCAACATCACGGGCATCGACAGCGACGTGCTGTTCCAGATGGCCCCCTCGCCCGAGCGCAAGTACGACAAGGCGGCCGATCTGACCGACGGCAGCAAGCAGATCACGCTGATCTATTCGGACCGGACGGACAGGGAGTTCGAGGCCGAGATACGCTCGCTCATCGGCGACAGGGAGTACCGGAAGCACCATTACGTCTACGAACACGCTTCGGTGGTGGAGCGCCGCGGCAAGGGCAACAGCCCGAGCGACCTCACGCCGCTGCTGCAAAACACGGCGGACAACGTCTTCGTCGTCATGGCGGACAACGAACTCGACGTGGACCGCATCCTCGCGGCGCTCGCTTCGGCCTATACGAGCATCGTCTCGCGCGGGAGCACACCGCCCCGTTTCGTCGTGCTGGGCAACGCCCGTTGGAACCGGTACAACAATCTGAGCCGCGAGATATTCTTCAAGGACCACGTCGTCTTCCTCTCCAGCTATCACGCCAAACGCGACTCGGAGACGGTCCTCCGGTTCGACAGCGACTATATCCGCGCGTTCGGCTCGCTGCCGACGCTCTACTCCTACCGCGGCTACGACACGGCGCTGATCTTCGCACCGGCCATGTTCGGCGACATCCGCTACGACCTCGATGGCACGGACTACACGCCGCTTCAGACGACCTACACCTTCGGGCGGAGCGAAGGCCGCGGCAACCACGTGAACCGCAACTGGACCCGCGTGAACTACAACGAAGACTATACGATCGCGATCGAATAGCGCGAACGGCGCATCCGGTCGAAAAACAAACGCATTACGCAGCAAATGGCTACCATCGGCAACGGAATCCCCGAGAAGACGATCGAACGTCTGAGCGAATACCGGCGCACGCTACTCGCCTGCCACAAGCAGGGAATCACGCACATCTTTTCGCACGTACTGGCGGGCATACACGGCATCACGGCCGTGCAGGTGCGCCGCGATCTGATGCTCATCGGCTTTTCGAGCGACACGAAGAAGGGCTACGACGTGAAGGTGCTCGTGGACTTCATCAGCCGGATCCTCGACAGTCCGCAGCCGATGAACATCGCCGTGCTGGGGATGGGGCATCTGGGGCAGGCCATCACCAAGTACTTCAACGGCAAGGGGCTGAAACTGAAGATCACGGCGGCGTTCGACGTCGATCCCGAGAAGGTCGGAAAGACCATCGACGGCATCCCGTGCTACCACATGGACCGCTTCGAAGAGATCGCCGAGGAGCGCGAGATCAGTCTGGTGATCGTCTCGTCGCCGACGACGGTCGCGCCCCGGCTGGTGCTGCCGATCATCAACGCCGGCATTCGGGGCGTACTGAACTTCACCTCCACGCCCCTGAATTTCCCGCAGGGGATCGTCGTGGAGAACTACGACATCACGACGCTGCTCGAAAAAGTCGCTTACTTCGTCAAGGAGAGCGAAGACAACGCTTAGACGATGAGGATTTTCCGCGGATTCGACGCTTTGCCCCCGTTTCGTTCGCCGGCCGCCGCGGTCGGCTCGTTCGACGGGGTGCACGGAGGACACAGGCTGCTGCTCGAACGGGTCGCGGCCGAGGCACGCGCCGCGGGAGGCGAGAGCGTGGTGCTCACCTTCGAGCCGCATCCCCGCATAACGCTCGGCTGCGCCGAGGGGTTGCGGCTGCTCACCTCCACCGAAGAGAAGGCGTGGCTGCTCGAACGCCAAGGGATCGACAACCTGATCGTGATCCCGTTCGACCGGGCGTTCAGCCGGCTGGCGCCCGATGCGTTCGTGAGGGATTATCTGATCGGCAAGGTGGGCATCCGGACGCTCGTCGTGGGATACAACCACCATTTCGGCCGCGGCAAGGAGGGCGATTACGCCTACCTCGAACAGTTGCGCGACCGATTCGGTTTCCGCGTGATCCGGATCGCCGAGTACGACGCCGACGCCGAAAAGGTCAGTTCGACCGTTCTGCGCGGTCTGATCGGCCGCGGCGAGATGGAGCATGCCGCGCGCATGATGCCGCATCCCTATCTGCTCATCGGGGAACTCGCGGCCGGGGGCGAAGTGCGGATCGCGGAAACCCGGAAACTGCTGCCGCCGGCCGGGGTGTACCGCGTACGCGCGAACGGCTGCGACGCGCGTCTGACGCTGGATGCCGGGGGAGGCATGCGGGTGGAGGCTACGCCCTCCGGAATGCGGGAGGATGCTTTGCGGCCCGAGGCCGCAGAAGCCGGAGGCTTGTCGGAGGGAAAAATCGTGATCGAATTCTAAGACGGCGCGGGGCTGCCGCGAGAAGAAGAAGGGAGAGGGGGAGCGGATGCGCAGTCCGGATCGTCGGGAAACGGCACGGCACGACAGAGGAATATATCGAGTTGCGAAAAAACGACACAGTGCAGGCGACAGCGAAGGTTGCGGCGTATTCCGGGCCGAGGAGGAGCGGCGCGCTGTACGAATCCGATCCGGACGGAAAACCGGCGGGGAGCGGAGAACGCCTCGCCGAAAAGCGGCGCGGGGCAGGAAGCCGGGAAGGTGCAATGCGGAGCGGCACGATGCAACGCAACGGATCATGAGACGGCAGCATCCGGCGTGCAAAAATCCGTCATACGGACGGAGTGCGAATGGGACGAAGGTTTGTCGGAGGGAAAAATCGCGATCGAATTCCATGACGGCGCGGGACTGCCGGGGAGTAGGGAGGAAGAAGGGGCTGTCCGGCGAGTTCTTCCAACCCTCTGAGAACTGCGTATCCGGAAAAGTTCCCGATGAGCAGTACGGACAAAGGGGCCGTCTAACAAATCTTAGACAGCCCCTTTCAATTTTCGAGGCTTCCCATCGGCCTCTTTCAGGCGGTGCGTACCGTCGGTCAATAGTAATAGTAGGGGATTTCGACCTCCTCGGCCGAATTGACATTGCCGGATACGTTTTCCATGACGCCGACGACCTTCACGAAGTAGGTGCCGTAGTCGCCGCGGTCGATGATCGAGAAGATGCTGAGGCTCATTTCGCCCGAATTGTCCGCACTGGCGGAGACGGTGGATTCGAGGCTGTAGGTGTCGGCTCCCTGCCGTTTCAGGTAGATTCGGTAGGCGGTGGCACATCCGACGGACTGCCAATGCAGGCTGTTGGTGTTGCTCTCGTAGAAGACCGGATAGGGGTTGATGTGGGCGATCGTGAGCTCCTTCGCGGCGGCGAGGTCGCCTTCGTACTGGCTGTTCACACCGACCACCTTCACATAGTAGACCTTGCGCTCGTTCACGTCGATGAGGCTGTTCACGGGATACTCCCCGGTGAGCCCGTCTTCGGGTGCGAAGTTGTCCTTGACCACGTAGTCGTTGTCGTCGGAGTCGGCCACGTAGATTTTATAGGAGAGGGCGTTTTCGAGCAGCGGCCAAGTGATCATTCCCGTGGCGGGATCGTACTCGCTGCGGACGACGGCGAGACGCCCCGTGCGGGTGGCGATGCCGAACGTTCCGCTCGCAGTGAGACGGCCGCCCTCGACATTGGGAACATTCACCGAGAAGGTATAGTCTTCCGTCGACCCGGTGCGCCAGCCCTTGGGATCGGCCGAACGGATGTTCAGGACGCGGTCGCCGTCGCTCCACGAAGCGAGGACGCCCACCTGACGCTCCTCCCGGTCCAGCACGAGGATCTGATCGATGCGGATGGCATCGACGTCGGCCGCTACGGGGAAGGTCAGGCTCAAGGCGCCGGTCGGGGTTTCGGGCATGGCGAGGATGTCGTAGGAGCAGCTGTACTCCTCCCGCGTCATGGCGATCGTGGGCAGCCCGGACTGCGCCTCGGAAAAGAGGGGCGAAAGCTCCTGACTGCCGCTGTAGACCGCACCGCCGTCGTACCATTCCGCCTTGCAGAGCAGCGAGGCGCCCTCCGGCAGGCTGTCGATCCGATAGGCGCCTTCGTCGTCCGTGCGCGTCTCGAATACCATATCGGTCTCGATGTCCGTTAGCTCTATACGCACGATGGCGCCGGACTGATAGCGGCGATCGTTCTCCTCCGCAATCCGCGTTACATAGCCCTTGGCCGATGCGGTGAGCGGATGGAGATTCACGTCGAGCGTCCGAGCCGAAACGACGGGGACATCGCTCCCGTCGTTGGCCAGCGTAACGCTGACGTTCTCGATGACGGGCAGATAGCCGCGGCGCGACACCCTCAGCTCGTAATCGCCGACCGCGAGTTCGAATGTGGCGCATCCCGAGGCATCGACCGGAATGACGAGACCGCGGCCGACGACCTCGACCACGGCGGAGTCGACGCCCCGATGCGAGTCGTAGCGCACGGCATGGAGGGTTACGGGAGCCGTGTCGCGCCGGGCACCCAGACGGACGTCGTAGGCTTCGTCGCCGCAGGACGACAGCCCGAAAAGCAGCGCAGAAACGCTCAGTAAACAGCAGATTTTCTTCATGACAGTGTAATTTTTGGTGTGATTTAAGGCACAAAAATACTTTTTATTTCCGCTCCGCGAAAATTCCGGTTCTTTATTTTTACGGAAGATCACGGCCGGATGCAAAAACCGAGGCGAAAACTTGGGCGGGGCGGAGGATATGGTTATCTTTGGAGCATGATTGTGTACGAATGCAAAGTCCGGGTGTGGTACGAACACACCGACCAGATGGGCGTGGTCCATCATTCGAATTATATTTGCTACTACGAAGCCGCCCGCAGCGAGTTCATGCGCGAGGCGTGCGGCCTTTCGTTCGCCGAAGTCGAACGGAGAGGCATCATGATGCCGATAATCGACGTGCACGCCAGATACCTGCGTCCGGCCCTTTACGACGAGCTGCTGACCGTCCGTCTGCGCATCGACGAAATGCCGATGGCCCGCATCACGTTCCGTTACGAGATCCTGAACGAACGGGGCGAACTGCTCAACACCGGATCGACCGTGCTGGGATTCATACGCAGCGATACGCGACGTCCGTGCCGCTGCCCGGAGTGGTTCGTCGAGATGCTGAAGCAGCGGTGGACGGAAAACACCCCGTCTGCGACCGGCGGGGCGGAATAGCCGTGCCGCGGCCCGCAGGGGTGGGCCGACCGGCCGGACCGCCGGATGCCGCGGCACTTCTCCCGGAGGGTCGGAGCCTTTCGCGTCCGTCCTGTTCCGGACGAAGCAGACGGGCGCCGGGATACCGAAAGCGGTTCGGGGGTGCCGGGGCAGAAAAAGAAGGCATCCGGAAAAGACAGACAAACAAGCGGCTGCGCTGCTGCGCCTGCGTAAGTACGATCGTTCGGAAGCCGAATTTTTTCGTTCCCGGGAGAAGCCGCATCCCATCCAACGGGAACAAAAATGCAACGGATCGTTACGAATCGATCGTTTTTCATAAATAAAATAGTATATTTGTCAGACTGAACACTAATTTTTATTAAAACATTATGCAAACAATCAAGAATCTTTTCAGTTACACGGCAGTTCTTCTGGGCTTTGCCGCATTTGCCTTTTTCGCGCCTTCCTGCTCGGACAGCGATGATCCGGTAACGCCGTCCGACGCACCCGTAACCGGTATCAAGATAACTCCCGAGGAAATCACCGTAACCGAAGGGCTTTCGAAATCCATCGTGGTTTCGGTCCTGCCGTCGAATGCCGCCGACAAGACCTATAAGCTGACGTCGAGCGATACGTCCGTTGCGACTGTCGAAGACGACAAGATCACGGGCGTGGCCCCGGGCGAGGCGATCATCACCGCTACTTCGAACGAAGGGAATTTCACGGCAACCTGCAAGGTTACGGTGAAAAGCACCGAGCCGATGATCCACTCCCTGAACGCCTTCTCGCAAGGAGCTTTGCTCTTCTACGGAACGAATTACGGCACTGAGGGCCTCTCCCACAACTGGAGGATACAGCTTACGGGAACCGGCTATAAAGATGCCGTCAATCTGATGGGCAAGGGCGATGCGCTGATGTTCGAAATCAACACGTCGACCGACTATACGACGGAAGTCGCCCCGGGAACCTACACGATGCTCAAAAAAGACGAGACGGTTACGGAGGCGCTGAAGCCCGGCACGGCCATTCCCGGACTGATCGACGGGACTGACGGCGAAAGCCCCATCGGCACATGGTATCTTTTCGGCGAATCCGAAGACGAAGTCGCCAGCGCTGTCAACGACATCGAATCGGGAACCGTCGAAGTCAGCAAGAACGGAGACGAATACACGCTGAAGTTCGACTTCCTCGACGAAGACGAGAACATCCTGTTCAAGGGCACCTATGTGGGTACACTCACCTACATCGACGTTACGACCCAGCCGCGGCAATAGGCACGATGCCGCGGGTCCCTCTGCGAAGGGACGGGCAAGACGATCGACGACGCGAGGGCGATCCGGTTTGCGGATCGCCCTCGCTGCATCGGTGCCTCCGGATGCGGGAGGGCCATCTTTTCG
>OVXI01000305.1_pt1 | contig 12086 bp, 11 predicted proteins | sample 1732031 | NCBI WGS metagenome assembly OVXI01 (sample SAMEA4545821, study PRJEB24839) | metagenome | biome: chicken; feature: ceca content | place: Italy | collected 2013-05 | reverse complement strand
GTCTGCCATTTTGGCTTAAACTTGTGTAGACACTATTTAGCGGAGGAACCAAATCTTGCAACAAATTCACATGAAAGCGCCGAATAACTGGATAAATGACCCAAACGGTTTTATCTATTATAAAGGGAAATACCATTTGTTTTATCAGTACTTTCCTTATGCGCCCCAGTGGGGCACCATGCACTGGGGGCATGCGGTTAGCGATGACCTCGTGAACTGGGAGCACTGCGGTATTGCGCTGCATCCTACAAAATGGGATGACCGCAATGGCTGCTTTTCAGGTAGTGCCATTGAACATGATGGTAAAATGTATGTATTTTACACTGGCGTAAGATATCTGGAAGTTAATCCAGAAAATATTCATAAGCCATTCAATGAACAGTTTGAACCGACACAGATGATGATTACATCTGAGGATGGCTTCCGGTTTGACAATTGGAATGCAAAGCGCACCATTATTCCAGCGATTGAAAATATTACAGTTGGTGACCGGATTCATACGCGCGACCCAAAAGTATGGCGGGGAAAAAATGATTGGTATTTGGTTTTGGGAAGCAGTTTGAACGGTCAGCGGGGACAAGCGTTGCTGTACCGCAGTGACGACCTTATGCACTGGGAATATGCAGGTAAAGCCATGAATGATGCGTTGCCCGGTTGGGGCTGGGAGTGCCCGGATTATTTTGAATGCAATGGTATCGGCATAATGCTGTTTTCTGCAATGGGGTTTGAAGAAATGGATGGAAAGCCACAAAACCATTCGTTGTGCTGTACAGTTTCGTTTGATGAGGATTGTTGCCGGATGTCGCTTTCAGACCAGTATCAACTGGTTGACTATGGAAAAGATTTATATGCCCCACAGACAACCACTGATGCACAAGGGCGTCGTGTAATGGTGGCATGGCTGCGTATGCCGCATCCCACGGCAGAAGGATGGATTGGTATGTTTACCGCACCGCGTGTGATTGAATACAAGGACGGGCGTATATATTTTCGTTTGCATCCAGCCATTCATCAGGCATTTCAAAAACCCATTGCCAGCGCAAGCCAAGCAGATTCTGGTATTTATTGCATACGGACTGCGCTGCATGATGGAGAAGAACTAAAGATAGGTGATTATCGAATTTACCGTGCAAATGGGAAGTTATATGCTGACCGCAGTGCGTTGGGGGATGTTTGTGAAGGTTGCCAGATGATTTCGGAGACACCTCCGGTACAAGACGGGTATCAAATAGAAGTCATCGTGGACAAGAATATAATCGAGATATTTGTCAATGACGGTGAATTTGTTATTACTCATGTAGTGTACGACCTTGAGCAGCAGGTAACTGCGAGTGCGGGTGTCCAGTTGCAGATGTATACAGTTGGTTCAATGGAGGAATAAAAGAATGCTTATAACAAAGGTACAGCTTGATTCTATCGACAAGGTAAAACAATTTGTTAACTTGGTATCCTGTTTGGACTGCGATTTGGATTTGGTTTCAGGCAGATATATTGTGGATGCAAAGTCGATTATGGGCATATTCAGCATAGACTTGTCCAAGCCAATCGAATTGCGAATCTATGATGGCGCGGAACAGCCGCAACAGGTGATAGAAATGTTGAAAGATTACATTGTGACAGCCTAGGGCGTGTTTTAAAACTCTCAACTTGTGTGCAAAGTGCCAATCTGGTAAACTAGTAATATGAGAAGACACGAATTAAGCGAAACACAATGGAATAGAATCAAAGATTTACTTCCGCCAGAACGAAAACCGCAGGGAGGCCGCCCGGCCAAGAGCAATCGTGAGATGCTCAATGCCATGGTGTATTGGCTCAACACGGGTATCCCTTGGAGAGACCTGCCAGAACGATTTGGGCCTTGGCAAAGTGTATATAGTCGATTTCGTGTATGGACAAAAGTCGGCGTATGGGAGAACGTCCTGGCCAACCTGATCCAGCAGGATATAGTCGATGAAACAACACTTATGTTAGATAGTACCAGCATAAAAGTACACCAACATGCCAGTGGTGTTAAAAAAGGGTCGAAAATGAGTCAACAGGACGCAGCCGGGGAGGATTGACGACAAAAGTCCATGTGGTAACAGATGGTCTTGGGAATCCTTTACGCTTTTTGCTTTCTAGTGGCAACACGAGTGATGTTCGTATGGCACAACATTTATTGGAGCCATTCGATTTATCAGGAAAATGGATTCTTGCAGATAAAGGTTATGACAGCGACAAGTTTGCGGACTGGCTCAAAGTACATGGCGGAACAGCTGTCATACCAAGCCGTCGTTCAGCCAAACACCCCAGAAAAATAGATTGGGAGCTTTATAAAGAACGACATCTTATTGAAAATCTATTTCTGAAGCTCAAAAATCACCGTCGTTTCTCAACACGGTATGAGAAAAAGGCGCTTTATTTTCATGCTGTTGTTTGCCTTTCATGTATTCCTGTTTGGTTACTTTGATGGTTTTAAAACACGCTCTAATCTGTCGGTTCTATTTTATAATGGTCCCCAGAAAACAGACCACGACTTTCAAAATAATCGTGAACATGGTAAGTTAAGACCAAAGGAGAAGATAGAGCTATGTCACGAGGAAAGTACGCCCAGAATTCAAAACAAAGCTGGTTCTGGAGGTGCTCCGGCGGGAACTGGGGGCCATTGCCGTAGAACACAACATGAATCCCAACATGATCCGCAACTGGAAAACGGAATTTTTGGAGCATGCGTTCAGCGTGTTCGAAGAGCGGGGCAAAGCAGAGCAGGAGGCAAAGAGAAAGGAGGCCGCAGTCAAGAAGGAGCGGGACAAGATGCTGAAAACCATTGGTCAGCTGACGATTGAACGTAATTTCCTTCAGGATTGCTTTCGCGCAGTCGGGTAGCCTATCCCGAAGTTTGATCCGGAAAAACACCTCTGAGCTGTCGGTACGCCGGCAGTGCGAGCTGTTGCACATCAGCCATTCCTCAGTCTATGCCCGGCCACCGCAGCCCGACGAGGAGAAGCGCCTGCTACGGGAGACAATGATGGTCTGGCTGGACTATTGGCGGCCATGGGCAGCCGGAAACTGACGGTAAATCTACGGGAAGAGAGCTACCCAGTCGGCAGAAAACTGGTGTGGCATCTGATGCAGGAGATGGGCATCAGGGTCATTTATCCCAAGGCCAGCCTGTCAGAGCGTAACTTTCAGGAGGCAATCGTGCCATATTTACTGCGTAACAAAACCATTTCTTTCCCAAATCAGGTATGGTCTATCGACATTACTTACATCAAACTTCACCGCAGTCATATGTATCTCACGGCCATCATCGACTGGTACAGCAGGAAAATTGTGGGTTGGAACACCTCTCTGATACCCTAGGTGTACAACCTGTCCTGAAGGCGGTACGGGACGCTGTAGACTAATTTGGTGCACCGGCTATCCTCAATTCTGATCAAGACAGTCAGTTTACCAGCAGCGAATACAAGCAGCTTTTGAAGAACCTGCATATCCGCCAGAGCATGGACGGGAAATCTCAGTGGACAGATAACATTATGATTGAGCGGTGGTTCCGAAGCCTGAAAACAGAGCTGATTTATGTCAACGAATTTACCTCGCTATGGCAGCTGTGGCAGTCCATCCGAGGCTATGTGGAGGATTATAACCGCCTGCGTTTCCATGAAGCCCTCGCCGGATGAGGTCTATCACGCAAGCTTCTGCGTCGCCTGACCGCCGGCTAGCTTTTGCTCCCTCAAAATCCGGCGGCTCGGGCACACCCAAAGTCAGTATTTGTTCACGATAAATTTTCAAGCAGTGGTCTTGACAAGGGGACCATTATATTTCTCCATATAGTCTTGATTTTAATCCGATTGAAATGTTGTGCTCAAAAATAAAATCTATCCTCAGAAAATGTACGGCTAGAACAGTAGAATCCTTAATTTCTTCTATTTCTCAAGCGTTTTTTACGATCTCTTTATTTGGTATCCATGGCTGGTTATCTGAGGCTGGGGACTTGCGTTCTTAACTGAAATTGCTGTAGTATTATTTTTTATAAAAAATGGACGATATCATAAAAATAAGATGAAACATATGCTAATGGAGGCATGTCATGTCGAGTTTAAAAGATTTACAAATGCTTGTAGAACAAGAGCAATTTGAAGAAGCAATTCAGCTTTGGGAAAAAATTCCGCAAATTGAAAGAAACACCGCAGAAGCTAATAATATCATGGGTATTTTAGCAGCTTATACTGGAGAGTTAGAGCAAGCTAGAAAATATTTAGAGCAAGCAAAAGATATAGCACCTAAAGATATTGATATTTTATTTAACTTAGCTTTTGTAGTCGCGCAGCAAAATGATATTGACACCTTTCGTAAAACTTTCAACGAATTGTATCAATTGGACTTAAATGATGATACTTACTTACAGCTAGAAGAGTGGAAAAAAGTTTTATATAGTTCAAGACAAAAAAAGAACGTTTTGATGATTGCATATTATTTTCCACCTTTAGCTGGTTCTGGTGTATTTCGCTCATTAAAATTTGCCAAATATCTGCAAGATTATGGTTGGCAACCCACAATCATTTCAGCGGCAACCCCTCCGAATGGATGGAATTTTAGAGATGATACTTTAATGGATGAAATTCCAAAGAATGTACAGGTAATTCGAATAGAAGATGAAATTAGTACGGGAAAATCAATATCTGTTGAAATTTCACCTATTATGGATTATCAATTAAAGGTATTCCAATATGACCCTGAGTTGGCCAAGCTATATCGTAGCATAATACAGCAAGGTCAAAAGGGTATCATGCAAATGCTACAATTTCCCCATCACGATCTTTATTGGACATATAAGGTTTCACAATATATTGAACAACATTTGGATATGAAGCAATTTGATGTGATTTATACCACATCAGGGCCATATAGTTCGCATGTTCTTGGTTGTTATTTGAAAAATAAGTATCAACTTCCATGGGTAGCAGATTATCGAGATGAATGGACTGGAAACCCATATACCGATTATGACACGGATTCTTTGAGTTATAAAATGCTTTTCGCTTTGGAAAAGTTATTGCTAAAGCAAGCATCTAAAAATATTACCATCGCAGATGGTTTGGTTGATGTTTATAGAAAACGATTTGGGTTAAATGAAAAATCAATTTTATCAATTACTAATGGATATGATGAAGAAGATTTTCAGCAATTAATTTATCCCCAAAAAAAGACAGAAAAATTTACGATAGTATACAGCGGATTATTGTATGGAAAAGAACGAAATATTATTCCGTTTATCAATGCTGTCGTACAATTGATTCAATCGGGACATATTAATAAAAATAAGATTAAATTTATATGTGTAGGAAGTCATGCGGATGAATTGAAAAAATTATTTAAGAACTATAATTTAGAAAAGATTTTTAATGCTTACCCATATGTTGCTCATAAAGAGGCGCTACAATATAATATTAATTCTAACTTGCTCATTGTTATGATGGGAGAGGGGAATAAATATCGATATGGTTATACAGGAAAGATTTTTGACTATATTCGTTCAAATAGTCAAATTATTGCTGTTGCGCCCCAAAAAGGTGTTATTGATGAGTTGTTTCAAGATATAGGGTATGGTATTATTTCTAAAGGCAGTGATTTGAAACAAATCAAGAAATACATTTTGCAAGAATATCAAAGATGGGAACAGTCAGAGACTCCATTGGTTTGGCATCATCCAAGTATTGCTCGATTTGAGCGTTGCCATCTTACAGGAAAGCTAGCAGATGTATTGGATACGGCACAGTTCCAAGCAGTGGATTTTTCTAGTCAATATTACGATGAGGGCTATTCGTCTGGAGGAGCAGGACAGGTATATCACAAACATTATAGCCAAAGCTTTTATTACTCTTGTTGGCAACAAGCAATGCGTTATTTATATCTACAAGATAGGGACATATCTATCTTAGAAGTGGGATGCGGTGCGGGACAATTTGCAAATATGTTGTTTGATAATGGATTTCACAACTATCAAGGCCTAGATTATGCCAAAGAGGGTATTAAATTGTGTAAAAGCAATAATCCTCAATATGCAGATAGATTTTTTGTAGCGGATGCATTTCAGACACCCATTTTGGAGGAAAAACATGACTTGGTTATCATGTTTGAAATCTTGGAACATATACAAGAAGATATTCGATTGCTTTCTAGGCTTCCACACAACACGAAGGTATTATTATCTGTTCCTAATTTTATGGATCCTCTTCATGTACGTTGTTTTACCAGTGAGGAATCTGTCCAGCAGCACTATGGAGCAGTAATTGAAATTTATGATATTCAAAAAGTATCAATTCAACAGTCACAGAATGCCTTATATTATATTGTTGGACATCGGAAATAACGTGAAAATTGCTTCCTAAAGCCAAGATTTATAAAGGGAGAGATTTTTATATGCAATTCATAGACTTACAGGCTCAATACGCAGCGTTGAAGAAAGAAATTAGTCAGAATATTGAGCATGTGCTAGAAAATGCACAATATATTGGAGGCATACAAGTTGAAGAACTGGAGCGCAGATTAGCTGAATATGTAGGTCGTGAGCATTGTATTACTTGTGGTAATGGCACGGATGCGTTGCAATTAGCTTATATGATGTTAGGTGTTGGAAAAGGTGATGCGATTTTTTGTCCAGATATGACTTTTATCGCCTCTGTGGAACCTGCTCTTATGCTAGGGGCAACACCAGTATTTTGTGACATTAAAGCGGATACTTATACAATTTGTCCAGATAGCTTGGAACGTCAAATTAAAGCTGTGTTAGATGAGGGAAAATTAACCCCTAAAGTAGTGGTTGCTGTAGATATATTAGGCAACCCTTGTGAGTATGATGCGCTTGAAATTATCTGTCGAAAATATAATCTTACGTTGGTAGAAGATGCAGCGCAAGGATTTGGTGCTTCCTATCATGGACGGCGAGCTGGTTCTTTTGGTACAATTTCAACTACTTCTTTTTTCCCTGCTAAGCCACTGGGATGTTATGGAGATGGGGGCGCTGTATTTGTGGATGATGAGGATTTAGCACAGCTTTGCCGTTCTCTTTGTGTTCATGGAAAAGGGCCAAAGGGAAAATATGACAATGTAAGAGTTGGGATGAATTCGCGTTTGGATACGATTCAAGCAGCCATTCTTTTGGTGAAGTTAAAAGCCTTTGAAGATTATGAACTGGAGTTCAGACAGGGTATAGCAAAGCGATATAATGAAGCTTTTAGTGCGCTGTTTCAAATTCCCTATGTCGAATCAGGTTGTACCTCCGCATGGGCGCAATATACTCTTTTGGCAAAGAATAAGGAACAAAGAGATAATATTGTCGAGCATTTAACAAATCAGGGTATCCCTAATATGATTTATTATCCAACGCCTCAACATGAATTACCTGTATTTGCAACGCTTAATATTTATGGAGAAAAATTCAAAAATGCGAGAGATTATTGTGCACGAACGTTTTCGTTGCCAATGCATCCATATTTACAAGCTGACCAACAAGAAAAAATTGTTTCTTGTGTTAAGGAGAAAATGTAAATGTTATTGTCGCAAGTAGTAAAAGAGCTTACCGGTGAACTGATATCAGATGGAGAATTTGACCGAATTGCATTCGCAACTGATGAAATTCAAGAACCATTCTTAACATTTATGCAAGATGAGAAATATTTATCATCACTTCAAAATCCTTGGATTTCTTGTGTGATTGTAAATAAAGAGTTATTAAGTCAAATTCCAAAGCATATAAAAGGTGTATTTGTATGCAAAAACCCTAAATATATCTTATTGTGTATTCATAATTGTTTGGCTGAGAATGCAAGTTATGCTGGAGAAAATGTACAAACAACGATTGGGGAAAGTAGCATTATTAGTCCATTAGCATATGTAGACACTACCAATGTACATATTGGGAATAATGTGGTTATAGAACCTTTTGTTTGTATTAAAGGTAGAGTAACGATAGAAGATAATGTTATTATTAAAAGTGGTTCATCGATTGGTTGTGACGGATTTGTTTTTGCAACAGATGAAAACAACAAAAATGCAAATGTAAAAACATTGGGAAAAATTGTAATTCATAAAGATGTAAAGATTTTTGAAAATGTATTAATAAGTACTAGTACTTTCCCTTGGGAAGTGACAGAAATAGGTGAGAATACTAAAATTGATGTTAGTTGTTTTATTGCTCATGGAAGTCGGATAGGGCAAAACTCTTTAATTATTGCGGGGGCGATATGCTGTGGTAATGTAATTGTTGAAGAAAATGTTCGCATAGGTCCAAATGCAGTTATTGCCAATCGAATTCATATAGGAAAGAATGCTAGGATTTCACTAGGGGCAGTGGTTACTAAAAATGTAGAAGAAGTACAAACTGTTAGTGGAAATTTCGCAATAGCTCATCGAAAATTTATGGAAAATGTGAAAAAATCTATTCAAGATTGAGAAAAATGTTGTCGTATTCCTGCTGATAATGAGGTGTATATTGTGTCTATAAAAGAAATGCTTATGACAAAAATTAAGCAAAGAAATCTATGTTGTGGAGTAGTTGGCTTAGGATATGTGGGACTTCCTTTAGCAGTAGACAAAGCAAAAGCAGGATTTCTAACTATCGGTTTTGACATACAGCCAGAAAAAGTAGCTATGGTAAATTCAGGTCACAATTATATCGGTGATGTAATTGACACAGATTTACAACAAATCGTATCGACGGGAATGCTTCGTGCAACGAACGATTTCTCTTTTATCGGTGATGTGGATTTTGTAGCTATTTGTGTACCAACGCCGTTAGATAGACATCAGCAGCCTGACATTAGTTATGTAAGAGAATCAGCTAAGTCGATTTCAAAATATCTAAAAAAAGGCTCTGTTGTTGTGTTAGAATCTACAACTTATCCAGGAACAACCGAAGAATTACTAAAACCTATTTTAGAAGAAGGAAGTGGCCTACGATGTGGCGAAGACTTTTATGTAGGTTTTTCGCCAGAACGTGTAGACCCTGGCAATTTAATCTATAAAACAAAAAATACACCTAAGGTAGTAGGGGCAATAGGACAAGACGCAAAAGAAGTAATTGCTGCGGTTTATTCAGCTGTATTGGATAGCGAAGTTTATACAGTATCTACTCCAGCTGTAGCAGAAATGGAGAAAATTTTAGAAAATACATATCGTAATATCAACATTGGTTTGATAAATGAGATAGCTATGCTATGTCATCGCATGGGAATTAATATATGGGAGGTCATTGAGGCGGCAAAAACCAAGCCCTACGGTTTTCAGGCATTCTACCCTGGTCCTGGGCTAGGTGGACACTGTATTCCATTGGATCCTTATTATTTGAGTTGGAAGGCAAGAGAATACGGTTTTCATACCAGTATGATTGAGGCTTCAATGATGATAAACGACCGTATGCCTGAATATGTTGTGACTCGTTCGGGAAAAATTTTAAACCAATATAAAAAGGCATTAAATGGCGCAAAAATCTTAGTGTTAGGCGTAGCTTATAAACAAGACATTGATGATTATCGTGAAAGTCCTGCTATTTCTGTTATTGAAGAATTTCATGAAGTTGGTGCTCAAGTGGATTTTTATGATCCATATATTGCAAAGTACCTACGCAAGGGGAAATGGCATAGTGGATTGTCACATCTAGATGTTGACGTAGTACAAACATATGATTTGGTAGTCATTACGACCGCTCATAGTAATGTAGATTATAAAATGGTGGCTGAAGCAGGAGTACCTGTATTTGATTGCAAAAATGTAACCAAAAATTTGACTATGCGAAAAAATATTGAGGTGCTATGATGAAGAAGATTTGCACTGTTGTGGGTGCTCGCCCTCAATTTATCAAGTTAGCAATGGTATCAAGGGTGTTGCGACAAGAGTTTCAAGAAGTGGTTATTCATACAGGCCAACACTATGATTACAATATGTCAGATGTTTTTTTTGAAACAATGCATATCCCCAAGCCACAGTATAATTTAGGAATTTGTGGTGGAACACATGGGCAAATGACGGGAAAAATGCTGATAGAGATTGAAAAAGTCTTACTTTTAGAGCGTCCAGACATGGTATTGGTATTTGGTGATACTAATTCTACAATGGCTGCTGCGTTAGCGGCTGTTAAACTTCATATTCCAGTTTGTCATGTGGAAGCTGGAGCGAGATTGGGAACTTTAATGAACCCAGAAGAAGTGAATCGAATTGTGACAGATCATGTTTCATCGCTACATTTGGTTTGTACTTCGTCTGGAATAGAATTTTTGAAAAAAGAAGGATTTTCAAAAACCGTTCATTTAGTTGGTGACCCAATGTATGATGCTTTTCGTTTCTATACCTCTGAATTAAATGGAAATGAGCTTTATACTATACTAGGATTAGATGGGGATTCTATACAGATTCCAAAAGAATTTTATTACCTCACATGCCATAGGCAAGAAAATACTGATATACCTAAAAAACTTCAAAATATCCTAGATGCAATGGAATCATTAGATTCGCCTACGATTTATCCGGTTCATCCACGAAATAGAAAAGTAGCACAAGAGTTGAGCGCTCAACGAGGATATCATAATATTATTCTGGTACAACCTGTAAGTTATCAGATATCGATTGCACTTGTTAACCATGCTAAGAAAATTGTTACGGATTCAGGCGGTGTACAAAGAGAAGCGTTTTTTGCAAAAAAACAATGTGTAACAGTTATGGATCATGTGTGCTGGCCAGAGACTATGATAAATGATTGTAATCAATTGGCGCATCCTGACAAAATGGATATTTTGCAAAAATTAAATCATAAGATTGACTTTAAATCTGATTATCAACCTTTTGGGGATGGGCATAGCTCAGAAAAAATCGTAGATATCATTAAAGAATTTTTTAATAAAAGAGAGTTAGACGTATGAAATATGCATTAATTGGCTGCGGACGTATTGCCACAAATCACATAAAAGCTGTACAGAATAATGCGTTGGATTTAGTAGCAGCATGTGATATTGTACCAGAACAGATGGAAAAGTTATTAGAAAAGCATAATCTGCAAAAAGATAATAATGTTAAAAGATATACTGATTATCATAAGATGTTGAGAGAAATGCGACCGGAATTAGTCGCTATTGCTACTGAGAGTGGGCTTCATGCACAAATTGCACTAGATTGTATAGATGCTGGTGTGCATGTTATTATTGAGAAGCCGATTGCGATGAGTATGGATGATGCAAATGAGATTGTTCGTCGTAGTGAACAGGGTGGAATAGTAGTTAGTGCGTGTCATCAGAATCGTTTTAATATTGCGGTACAAAAAACACGTGAAGCAATAGAGCAAAATCGATTTGGAAAACTAAGTCATGGTAGTATTCATGTTAGATGGAATCGTAATCAAGATTATTATACGCAAGCACATTGGAGAGGTACATGGGCACAAGATGGCGGTTGCTTAATGAATCAATGCATTCATGGTATTGACCTACTTCGCTGGATGATGGGTGATGACATTGATTATGTATATGGTATAACACGGCAACGGCAACATCCATATTTAGAGACAGAAGATATAGGCGTAGCGGTGATTGCGTTTAAAAATGGTGCTGTGGGTACAATTGAGGGAACGACGAATGTTTATCCTAGAAATTTAGAAGAAACACTTTATCTTTTTGGTGAGTTAGGAACTGTAAAGATAGGTGGAACATCCACCAATAATCTTGATATATGGAATTTTTCGCAAGAAACAAAAGAAGACCAGCTTAATAAGGGGCTAGAGGAGCAAACAAGTAATGTCTATGGAAACGGGCATACAGCTTTGTACAAAGATGTAATAGAAGCTATTCAACAGCGTCGAAAGCCTTATGTAGATGCAATAGCTGGAAGAAATGCTTTGGAATTAGTTCTAGCGATTTATAAAAGTCAAAAAACAGGATTACCAGTTCATCTTCCTTTAGATAAATTTTCTAGTATAGATATGAACGGTATTTTTAAGTAAAAAATCACTAAAATAAAGTATAATTTTATATATAGTATCAAAAAAATAATGATTTATAATTAGAGAAAGATAGGTCATAAAATGATTACAATTTTTGCATTTTTGCACGATGCAAAGG
>OVXI01000303.1_pt1 | contig 12151 bp, 10 predicted proteins | sample 1732031 | NCBI WGS metagenome assembly OVXI01 (sample SAMEA4545821, study PRJEB24839) | metagenome | biome: chicken; feature: ceca content | place: Italy | collected 2013-05 | reverse complement strand
GTCTGCCGCTCATGATCCTCGTTGGCATAGGAGTTGATGTAGCACACCGCAATGGCCTCCACCTGCTCCTTTTTCAGATAATCGACGGCTTTCGCGATGTCCTCTTCGCACAGCGGCGTGATCACCTCGCCCTTGTAGCTGATTCGCTCTGTCACCTCCCGCCGGAGATACCGCGGGACGAAAGGCGCCGGCTTTTCAAACACCAGATTGAACAGATCCGGGCGGTTGCCTCGGGCAAGCTCTAAAATGTCGCGGAAGCCTTTGGTCGTAATGAGGGCGGTTTTCGCGCCCTTGCGCTCTGTCAAGGCGTTGATAATGGTTGTGGTGCCGTGAAAAAAGGCGTCAATGCTGCGGGGCTCCAGCCCGCTTTTTTCCAGCACGTCCATGACGCCCTGGTCAAAATTGGGAGGCGTAGTGTGTGCCTTTTCCAAGATCAGGCTGCCGGATTCATCTATGGCAACAAGATCCGTAAAGGTCCCGCCGATATCGGTTGCAACTTTCAAAGCTATGACCTCCTTTATAGCGGCGGAAACAGCCCACCGCTGCATAAACACTGCATAAATTTTAACATGGCCGCATAAATTTTAACATGGACGCTTTACAGTGTCAACACACTAATGAATAAAAGAATCAGAAAGACGGTACAGCGTATGGACCATCCTGGCGGGGCGTGATATAATGAGGAAAATCATCCTCAGAAAGGTGGAGGCAGTGTGAAGAAAAACCGTGTGGATGCTGTACTGAAGAATTTGGAGCAGATGGGGCTTTCCCAGATGCTGATTACGGACCCGCTGGCGATTTTTTATCTCACCGGGCGGCTGATCCAGCCCTTGGAGCGATTCTATGGCCTGTATCTGAACCAAAACGGCGGGCACAAGATTTTTATTAACCAGCTGGAGACGGTGCCGGAGGACCTTGGAGTGGAAAAGGTTTGGTATACAGATACTGACCCATATCTGGACATGGTGGCGGCGGCCATTGACCGACGGGAACCTCTGGGAGTGGACAAGAACATGGCGGCCCGTTTTCTGCTCCCGCTGCTCCGGGAGAACGCGGCCGCCGGCTTTGTGAACGCCTCTTTGGCGCTGGACCGCGCCAGAGCCGTAAAGGATCCTCAGGAGCGGGAGCTTATGCGGCGGGCCTCCCAGCTCAATGACCAGGCCCTGGCGGAGCTGCGCCCTTTTATCCGCGACGGTGTCAGAGAGTGGGAGCTGGCGGACCAGATTCAGCGGATCTACAAGGAGCTGGGAGCTGACGGCGTGAGCTTTCCGCCCCTGGTGGCCTTCGGCGGCAACGCCGGGAGCGGCCATCATTGGCCCGACGGGACCAGGCTGCGGCCCGGAGACTGTGTGCTGGTCGATGCGGGGTGCACCTTTGAGGGCTACTGCTCCGACATGACCCGGACCTGGTTTTACCAGGACGTTACTCCGGAGCAGCAGGCGGTCTACGACCTGGTGCTGCGCGCGAACCAGCAGGCGGAGGCCGCGGTGAGGCCGGGAGTCCCCCTCCGGGAGTTGGACTCGACCGCCCGGGACATCATTGCCGCGGCTGGATTCGGCCCCAATTTCACCCACCGCCTGGGCCACTTCATTGGTCTGGAGGATCACGAATTTGGAGACGTGTCCGCTTCCTCTCAGGACGCCGCCGTGCCGGGCAACATTTTTTCCATTGAGCCCGGCGTCTATCTGGAGGGAAAGCTGGGGGTTCGGATCGAGGATCTGGTTCTGGTGACAGAGGAGGGATGCGAAGTTCTCAACCGCCTGCCCAAGGAGCTGGAGGTCATTGCGTAAAGGGGGAGAGGGAACTGTGCAAAATCCGATCGCGTCAATTGCCCTCTCCACCGGCGCGGTGATCCGGCTTGAACTGTATCCGGAGATCGCCCCGAACGCGGTGACCAGCTTTATCTATCTGGCGAACCGGCAGGTCTTTGACCACTATCCCATCGAGCGGATCGTCCCCGGGTGGGTGGTGGATGTGAGCTATCACGCGTTTGGCGATCCGCAGGCGTGTTATTTTATTCCGAATGATGCGCAAAGCGGCAGATATCTGGAGGCCGCCTTCGGGACCATAGGGCTGGGCGGGTACGGAGCGCCGGATATTGCGGGCGGTGAATTTTTCTTCCCGCTGGAGAATTGTCCCGGTATTACTGGGAAATATCCTATTTTCGGGAAAGTGACCCGGGGATTGGAGGAGCTGCGCCGCCTGGAACAGGTGGAGACTTATCCGGTATCCTACCCCGGCCTGCCCGACGTTCAGATCAATACGCCGGTGGTGCCGGTATTCATTGAGAGGGTATCTGTTGATACTTTCGGGACAGACTACGGTGAGCCGACGCGGCTGCGCGGGAAGGAGAAGCCCTACTTCTGGCCCACCCTTATATGAGTTCACAAAACCCCGGGGAGAGCGGATGAAACCCAGCGGGAAGCGGAGACGAAAAGAACCCGCGAAGCAAATGGAATGCTCCGCATGGACCAGGCTGAGAGGGATCTGCGGGCTGAATACCCTGATATACGATGCGCCGCCTGCTGGCATTTCCCAGCAGGCGGCGCATGAAATTTCATGCTTCCCATAAATCGTTCCGCAAAATATCAGCCGTGCAGCCGTATGCGCCTGCCGGAAACAGCCGCCCGTCAATCCGCGAAGTAGAGCTGCTTGAGCCGGTGCCGTGTCTTCAGGGACTCGGCGGCTTTTTCGCCCAGACGTTCCGATACCGCCACGATGAGTGCGTCCAGCAGCGCCGCCGGGGCGGTCATGGAGTGGTACTCCTTCTCCGCACCGCGGTACGCGAACAGGCTGATGTCCGCCGTCTCATCGGCAGCCAGACAGGTGCGGCTGACAAAGGCCAGGGTCCGGTAGCCAGCGGTCCGGCTCTGCTCCAGCAGGACGCGGCCCTCGCGGGACAGCTTGGAGAAGCTGAACAGCACCACCAGGTCGCCGGTACCCGCCTGCACCAGTCCCTCCAAAAGCTCCGAGCCGCCGGAGGGCAGCAGGCACACATTGACCCCAAGCCTGCGAAGCCGAAAATGGAGCAGTTCGGCCAGGGCGGCGGAGGCGTTTTTGCCGTGGATGTAGACGCGTCCGGCGGAACAGAGGGCCTCCACCGCCCGGCCGAACATTTCTCCGTCCAGCAGCTGGGCGGTCTTGCGCAGGTATTCCTGCTGCCGCTCCAGCCAGGCGGAGAGCGTAAAGCCCTCCGCCTGCTGGATGGTGCTCGCCATCTTGGCGGCTGGTCCGGAGGCCTGCTCCAGAACCAGACTTTTCAGCGCCTTATAGTCCTTGCATCCCGCGTGCCGGGCGAAACGGGACACGGTGGCGTCGGACAGCTCCAGGCGCTCCGCCAGCTGCCCGATGGACAGGAATAAGAAGGTGTCTGTGTTGGTGTTGATGTAATCCAGTATTTTCTGTTCAGCGCGGGTCAATTCCCCCGGCGGTATAGCCAGACGCAGCTCCATAGAGTGACCTCATTCAATACTTGGGATGGATCTCGGGGCGGGACGAAGCGGGCCGCGAAGTTCAGGCCGCTGCTCTCATGCGGTGGCCCCCTGGGTGAGGATGGACACATAGTCGCCGCCAAGCGCGTGGATTTCCTTCAAGGACCGCTTCAGCAGGCAGGCGGTTCGCACTTGGAGGGCCGCGCAGCCGGAGAGCCGGATCTCGTAGCGGCCGGCGAGCATCTCTCCATAGAGCGCGGGAATCGTGTCGCAGGCGTTCTCAAATACCGTGGCGACGCAGCCGTACTGCACCGCCTGGTGGGTGTCGCTGCCCGACACCACGGGAATCTGCAGACGTTTCCCCAGCCCGTAGGTCAGCCGCTCAGTCCGCTCCCGGTCCAGGGCCAGGTCCTTGCCGTTGAGGTCCAGAAACTTCAGGCGGCGCAGCTGCTCCTCCGGCAGCTCGGGCACATGGCCGGGGGCGCGGAAGGGGTGGCCGCAGCCCACGACCACCGGATACTCCGCAAAGAGGTCCATGAGCTGGGCGAAGGGCAGGAAAGCCCCCTTTTCCTTGTGGGGCTTCAGCCGCCGGTTCAGCTCCAGGACAGCCTCCAGGGGACCGATGGACAGGATGTGGCCGCCCTCCGCCACATCGGTCTCCATGCCGGGGAAGATCTTCAGGCCGTTTTCCAGCTCTAAGGCGTCTCCCGATCTGCGGCTCACCGAGTTGATGTAGCCATACACGTCGGCAAACTGGAGGGTGTTGAAGTGCTCTGTCAGGCACAAGGCGTCCAGGCCGGCTCTCTTTGCCTCGCCGAAGAGCCAGTCGGTGTAGGCGGTGGAAAAGGGGAGCTTTTTCGCCAGCTTCCCGTGAGTGTGAAAATCCAGGCGCAAGAGGAAAACCTTCTTTCTTACAGAAGTGTGGAGATCAAGAGGGCCACCGCCACGACCAGCAGGGAGACGGCCAGAAAGATCCCGTCGTTGCAGGTAATCTTCAGAGAGGCCAGCTTGAGCTTCTTCACCGATTTGTTCACCGCGGCGTACCGGTAGCCCCGCAGCTCCAGGGCCTCCACGGTGGTGCGGGACCGCTTGGCGGTGTTGAGCATCAGGGGGTAGAAGGACTGCATGACGATCTTCACCTGGTAGATGAGATACTTGACCTTGCCCCCCAAGGTCTCATGGGCGGGTGGATTTCCCCGGAGCCGGTAGCTGAGCAGCACATTCTGGAACTCCTCCATCAGCATGGGCAGCATCCGGTAGGCGTAGGAGATGGAGAAGCTCAGCCGCTCCGGGCAGCCGTACCACATGAGGCCGTTGGACAGCTTATCCGGGTCCAGGCCGGAGAACACAGTCACCGAGGCCAGGGAGATGGTGGCCACCTTCAACGTGAGGATGAGCAGCGGGGCAATGGCGGAGGCGTCGCCTCCAAAGAGCAGTGTCACCAGGAACAGATACCCCGTCTGGGAGAACACCCCCAGCGCGAAGAGGAACAGCACCAGCCCCGCCACCCGGGCCAGGAGGGTGGTGACCATCACCAGCAGGAAGCAGCCCAGCAGAAAGGGTATGTCGCTGACAAACCAGGGCACCAGGCCGAAGAACAGGTACCAGGCCAGCAGCACCCGGGGGTCCAGGGCGGCGATGACCGTGTCGTCGTTGCCGTAGGCGTTTTTCAGCACCTGGCTGCGGAGAAAATCCATGGAGAATTTGTCCAGAATGTTTTCGGATAGCTTTTTCGTCAGCTTTTCCATCCTCATCCCTCCTGAAAACGGTCCAGAAATTCCTCGACGGTGTAGCACAGGGCCCGCTGGTCCAGGGCCTGGGCCATGGTGAAGATCTCCGGGGGACGGATGCCCACCAGCCGGGTGATCTCCCGGTGGGAGAACACCTTGTCCCTGGGGCCGTCGGCCACCACCTTTCCGCCGCACAACACCACGATCCGCTCCGCCCACTGGCACACCAGCTGCATATCGTGGGTGGCGATCACGGCGGTCTGGATGATGTCCTTCATATCCGAGAGCACCGCCATGATCTCCCGGCGGGTGGCGATGTCCAGGTTGGCGGTGGGCTCGTCCAGCAGCAGAATGCCTGGGTCCAGCGCCACGCCAATGGCCAGGCTGGCCCGGCGCATCTGCCCGCCGGACAGCAGGCGCCCGTCCCGGTCCTGCAGGCCGGTGAGCCGGAACCGGGACAGCAGCGCGTCGGTGCGCTCCTGCCAGTCGGGGATCCCCCGGACCTCCATGGCGTAGGCGATGTCCCCCCGGATGGAGTCCTTGATGAACATTTCCTCCGGGTTTTGATAGACCAGGGAGATCTGCCGGGACAGGTCCTCCGCCTTCTTCTCCCCGATGGCCTCCCCAAAGAGGGAGACGGTCCCGGCATTGGGCCTCAGAAGGCCCACCATCAGCTTCATCAGGGTGGACTTCCCCGCCCCGTTGGAGCCGATGAGGGCCACCCGCTCCCCCTTGCAGATGTCCAGGTCCAGCCCCTGGAACACGGTCCGGGGCTCGCCCTTCACCGAACGGTAAGAGAGAGTCACATCCTGAAAGGATACCGCTGTCTCGCCGCCGCGCTCCGGTGCGGAAGCAGCGGGCCCGGGGATATAGCGCAGGGAGCCGAACGTCTTCAGCCCCTTCTCCACGGTGGTGGGCAGGGGGGCGTCCGCCGGCAGCGACCCCCGCTTTCGCAGGGCGTAGGCCGCCTGGGTCACCTGGGGCGGGAAGATGTTGCACCCCTCCAGCTCCTCCACCCGCTGGAGGGCCTCCCCGGCGGGCAGTATCCAGCGCACCTGGCCGTCCCTCATGAGCATGACATGCTTGCAGTAGTCGGCGATGTACTCGGTGTGGTGTTCAATGACGAGGATGGTCTTGCCGTGGTTCTCATTCAAGTCCCGGAGGACCTCATAGATCCGGTCGGCGTGCATGGGGTCCAACTGGGCGATGGGCTCGTCCAGGATCAGAATGTCCGGCTGGAGGGACACCGCGCCGGCCAGGGCCAGCAGGTGGGTCTGGCCGCCGGACAGCTGCCAGACATATTCGTTCTCCCGCCCCTCCAGGCCGCACTGCCGCAGGGCGGTCTTGCCCCGCTCCATATAGTCGGGGAAGGCGTAGTTCAGGCAGGAGTAGGACGCGTCGTCCAGCACCGTGGGCCGGACGATCTGGTTTTCAAAGTCCTGGTACACATAGCCCACCTTCCGCGCCAGCTCCGCCACCTCGGATTCCAGCGTATCCAAACCGCCCACAGTCACTTTCCCCTCAAATGTCCCCGTGATGAAGTGGGGGATCAGGCCGTTGAGGACCTTGCACAAAGTGGACTTCCCGCAGCCGTTGTTGCCAACGACTGCCAGGAAGTCCCCTTGCTCAATTTGAAGGGAGATGTCCTTGAGAGTGGGCTGAGCGGCGCCTGGATAGGTATAGGTCAGGCCGTCAATCTCAACCGCGTGCATCTCACTTCACCGCGGCCTTCTTCTCGGCGTTCCGCTTGATGACCAGCAGGGCGGCGATGGCGATCACCGCGGCCGCGACCATCCCCAAAGCCAGGGCGGTGCCGCTCTCGGCCCACTCGGCCTCCCAGTCGATGAGGGACATGCCGGCGGTGGCGGCCAGCTCCGCCGCGATGGCGGCCACAAAGCCCACGGCGCACACGATCAGGGCCTTGGGGCTGATGCCGCTGACAGCGCTGTCCGGGGTGCGGGGGGCCATGCCCAGCAGGGGCTCGATCTTGCCGTACAGCTTGGGCACCAGGTATAAGGTGGGCAGCAGGCAGAACAAGATGCCGGAGAAGAGTAAGTCGTTGAGGAAGGCGAAGCCCTCGGTGGCGAACACGCTCTCGGGCAGACCGGCCACGGCCTCAAAGTCCTCCACCGCCAGCTGAACCTTCAGGATGTCCACCACGGTTCCCATCAGGAGCTGGGCGGCGGTGCCGGTGATGGCGGCCACGCCTACCATGGCGCGGTTTTTGGGGTCCTTCACCAGGCGCCCGGCGATGTACACGCCGATGGTGACGGTGAGAAACTTCTCCAGCTCGCCCAGGCCGCCGAATTGGCCCAGCATGATCTCACTGAACACCAGCTCGCCGGTGGCGGCGCCCAGGGCCGCGGACAGGGGGTCAAACAGCATGGCCAGGGTCAGGGGGATGAACAGGAAAAACTCCACGGAGAACTCCACGATACCCACCTGGAATGAGGGGATCAGCTCCGTGAACAGGGTGGCCAGACCGTACAGGGACATGGACAGGACAAAAATCATCAGCTTTTGGGACTGCGTGGCAGTCTGCTTCTGCGTAATACTCATGGCATAGTTTCCTCCCTAAGATACTGTGTAGCTCGCTCACACAGGCACAGTGTAGCATCGGGATGTAAACTCTTCATCCGAGGCCCTGTTAAATGCAAATAAATTTTCTTCCCTTATTTTAATGAAAGTGCTTCCGTCATTTGCGGCCGCGGCGTCTCCCTCCGGGGAGAGGGCGGAGCGTTCGCCCTGGCCGGGAAGCGCGGCTTCGACGGCGCCTGCGCCGGCAGACCCCGGTCCGCGCCTCGTTGGGAACGATGTCCTCCTTTCCATGGCCTGCCGACATGGAACGCTTTTTATTACTAATAAAATGAGCAATTTATTTTGCCGTTGCTGTTGACTTTCCTCCCTGTTGTGTGGCAAAATAGAAGGCGCAAGAGACCTGCTTCTCCTGCGCTTTTTGTGATTTGGACGGATTTTGCTCGACAGCAAGGGGGATCGCGGCGAAAAAGCAGCGAACGCTTGCAGTCCATGCGGCGAATGATTCCCTTCGTTATTAGTAAATAAATTAGTTATTATTAGTATCCGCTCTTACGTGTTTGCGCGTTTGCTTTGCCGCCGCGGTCATTAATAGAGGGATAAATTGAGGAGGAGTTGCCATGCTGGTCAATTTACAGGAGATCTTGGCGGACACCCGCCAAAAGCACTATGCCGTCGGGCTGTTCAACTGCGTGACGCTGGAGATGACGAAGGGCATTCTGGCCGCCGCGGAGGAGCTGCGCTCGCCGGTGATCATCGGCCCCGCGGAGAGCCTGCTGACCGCCGCCACGCTGGAGGAATACGCCGACATGATGCTGGGCATGGCCCGCCGTGCCGCCGTGCCCGTGGCGCTGCACTTCGACCACGGGTTCACCCCCGAGCTGGTGGCGCGGGCCATCGACCTGGGGTTCTCCTCCGTGATGTACGACGGCAGCATGCTGCCCTTTGAGGAGAACCTCCGCCGCACCAGGGATATGGCGGCCAAGGCCCATGAGGCGGGCTGCTCTTTGGAGGCGGAGATCGGGCACGTGGGCTCCAACGGCTCGGCGGAGGACGACATCTCCCGCACGGTGTACACCGACCCGGCGGACGCCGTGCGCTTCGCCGGCGAGAGCGGGTGCGACGCCCTGGCCGTGGCCATCGGCACCGCCCACGGCGTGTACACCCAGACGCCGGTGCTGAACTTAGACTGCCTGGCCCGGATCGCGGCCGCCTGCCCCACCCCCCTGGTGCTCCACGGCGGCAGCGGCCTGTCGGACGAGGATTTCCGCGCCTGCGTGGCCAACGGCATCTCCAAGGTGAACATCTTCACCCACAACAACCTGGCCGCCGCCCGGGCCGCCAACAGCCATTTCAACCAGTCCACCGGCGTGTTCGAGCTGATGCCCGTCATCACGGAGGCCGTCAAGCGGGAGACCATGCACCACATGCGGGTCTTCGGCAGCGACGGGAAGGCCTGATGGGCGGGCCCGTTTCCGCCTCCACCGGCAGGCCCTGCATCGCCGCGCTGGATGTGGGTACCTCGTCGGTGAAGGCGTGCCTGTTCACGCCGGAGCTGAACCTGCTGGCGTGCAGCGTGCGAGAGTACCGCCTGCGGACGGAAAACGGCCGGGTGGAGGCCCGGGCCCAGGACTACCTGGAGGCGGCCGCCGCCGGGATGCGGGAGGCGCTGGACATGGCCCCGGGCTGGCGGCCCGCCGCCCTGGGCCTCACCACCCAGGGGGAGACGCTGGCCCCCGTGGGCCGGGCCGGGGAGCCCCTGGGGCCCTTCCTGGTCTGGCTGGACAGCCGGGCCGGGGCCGAGGCGGAGCTCCTGTCCGACACCTTTGACCGCGAGACGTTCTACCGGGCCACGGGGCTGCCGGAGCTGTCCGGCGCCCTGCCCCTGGCCAAGGCCCTGTGGCTGCGGCGGGAGGAGCCGGAGGTGTTCGCCCGCACGGAGAAGCTGCTGCTCCTGGAGGACTACCTCCTGCACTGGCTCACCGGCCGGCTGGCGGGGGAGAAGTCCCTGCACACCTCCACGGGCTGGTTCCACCTGGGCCGGGACGGCCTGTGGGAGGAGGCTCTGGCGGCGGCGGGCATCCCGGTGGGAATGCTGCCGGAGCTGCTGGACTGCGGCGAGCCGGTAGGCTCCCTGCTGCCCGGCCCGGCGGAGGCTCTAGGCCTGCCCCCGGGCATCCCGGTGGCGACGGGGGCCATGGACCAGACCGCCGCGGCCCTGGCCGCCGGGTGCGTCGCCCCCGGCGCCGTCACCGAGACCACCGGCACCGCCCTGGTGGCCGCCGCATGCACCGAAGCGCCGGTGTTCGCGGAGGGGCACCATGTCACCATCTACCGCCACGCCCTGGCGGGGAAGTATCTCTACCTGCCCATCGGCAATACGGCGGGCATGGCCCTGCGGTGGTTCCGGGACGAGTTCTGCCGGGACCTGCCGGCGGACGGGGGCTACGCCGCTTTGGATGCCCAGGCCGCCAAGGTTCCCTGCGGCAGCGATGGGCTGGTGTTCCTGCCTTTCCTGGCCGGCAGCGTGGACCCGGACGCCTGCCCCGAGGCCCGGGCCGTCTTCTTTGGCGCTACCCTGTCCACCACCCGGGCCCACTTCGCCCGGAGCGTCATGGAGTCGGTGGCCTTCCTGCTGCGGGACTTCTTCGCCCTGCTGGAGGGGCTGGGGTGCCCGGTCCGGACCGTGGCCTCCCTGGGCGGCGGCGCCCGCAGCGGGCTGTGGCAGCAGATCAAGGCCGACGTGTGCGGCCGGACCTTCACCGTTCCCGCCTGCACCGAGGCCGCCGCCATGGGCGCGGCTTTGCTGGCCGGGTGGGCCGGGGGGCTGATCGAACCGGGCCGTTTGCCGGAGACCGCCCCGGCGGGCCGGTATGTCCCCTGTGAGGACAACGGACCGGCCTACCAGCGGGCCTACGAGCTGTACCGGCGGCTGTACGGGGCGGTGAGGCCGCTGTATGGTTCCGGCTGAGCCGCTTTTGCCATAGGAGCCGATTGGAAATGCGTATATGCGTATAGAAGGAGGAGCTGCCATGAATTTACAGCGAAAACCGCGCCTGGGCGTGCTGGCCCTGATGCTGGAGGGCTACGAGCCCCTGTTCCCGGGCATCACCCGGCGGCAGACCGACTATGTCCACGCCCTGCTGGAGCATCTGGCCCCCGCGGCGGAGTTCATCTTTCCCGGCCCGGCGGTGAACGCCGGGGATATGGCGCGGCTGGTGGGCCGCTACAACGCCGAGGGGGCGGACGGCATTTTGATCCTCCTGCTCAGCTACGCCCAGGGCCAGTACCTGGCCCACGCCCTGCGGGAGAACTGCCTGCCCCTGGCCCTGGCCCTGGTCCAGCCGGATGAGACCGTGGGCGTGGACTTCGGCGAGCTGGAGCTGACCGTCAACCAGGGCATCCACGGCAGCCAGGACTGCGCCAACGCCCTTTTGCGGGCGGGCATCCCATGTGAATTCTACGCCGGCCCCCGGGCCGACGGACAGCTGCTCACCTTTGTCTCCGACTTCGCCGCCGCCGCGGCCACGGCCCGGGACATGCGCTCCATGCGCATCGGCGTCATCGGGCGGCTGGCGGGCATGGGCGACGTGGTCACCGACGATATGGCCGTCTACCGCCAGCTGGGCCCGGAGTTCGTCTACGACTCCATCGGCGCGGTGCACAGCCGCTGCGCCGCGGTCCGCCGGGAGGACATCGACGAGCGCCTTGCCTATGAGCGGGAGGTGTTCGACGTGGACCCCGCCATGCCCCCGGAGCGCCACGCCGAGGCCGTGCGGATGTACCTGGGGCTGAAGCGGTACCTGGAGGACAACGGCTACGCGGGCTACACCGCCCACTTTGAGGAGTTCGGCGCCGACGGCCGGTTCACCCAGCTGCCGCTGCTGGCGGCCTCCAGCCTGATGGCCGACGGCTACGGCTACGCCGCCGAGGGGGACGCCACCGCCGCCATGTGGATGGCCGCCATGACCCGCCTGTGCGGACCCAGCGACTTCAGCGAGATGTACATGATGGACTTTGCCCGCGACGCCATTTTGCTGTGCCACGCGGGGGAGGGGAACTGGGCCCTGTGCAGGAAGGACCGCAAGCCCTTCCTGATGGACCGGGTGTTTCTGGAGGGCGGCCTCTCCAACCCGCCCACCCCCATCTTCTGCCCGGAGCCGGGGCCCGCCGGGGTGATGAGCCTGGCCTACCTGGGGGATGGGAAATTCCGCCTGGTGTACGCCGGGGGAGAGATCCTGGACGAGTGCGGCCTCCGGGGCTGCGATATGCCCTACCTGTTTTTCGCCCCGAGCAGCGGCCTGCGCCCCTGCGTCACCGCCTGGCTGGAGAAGGGCGGCACCCACCACGAGGTCATCGTCCCCGGCCGCTGGGAGGCCCGCATCCGCCTGCTGTGCAGGATTCTGGGGATAGAGTTTACGCCGGTGTAAGACCGGCCGAGAAGTTCCGGGCCGC
>OVXI01000298.1_pt1 | contig 12216 bp, 14 predicted proteins | sample 1732031 | NCBI WGS metagenome assembly OVXI01 (sample SAMEA4545821, study PRJEB24839) | metagenome | biome: chicken; feature: ceca content | place: Italy | collected 2013-05 | reverse complement strand
TTTGGGCACTAAAAAAAATTTTAAGGGGCCATCTAAACTTGTTAGACAGCCCCTTTGTATCGCCGGAGCGACAGACGCTCCGGCAGGAATTAGTCTATACGGTTTTTGCAAGGAAGATACCGGTTACGGAATTGGCACCCAATTTTTCAAGTTCGCGTTTTATGAGCGTAAAGCTCATGCCGGTAGTCAGAATATCGTCGATTAGCAAAACGTCGCGCCCCTCGATATACCAATCATAAGTACGGCATAATAGTTCGATGTCGCAGTTGTCGGTGCAGAGAAAGTAAAAGTTACTCTCCTCGTCCCGGACTAAAAGGAACTCGCCGCCGACCTGCATCATATACTTTTCGATGTCGAAATAGTCCCCGAGCGGCATCGGGTAATCGGCATCTGCTATCTCGCAGGGTACTCCGAGACTGAAATTGGTAATCATAGTACACAGTGTTATTCTTGTTCAAAAACGGTTTCCGGTCGTTCAGGCCACTCAAATTTCGCATATTTTCCTCGCTTTTACAAATTCAAAGCGGCGACACCAACCGTGGCATATAGCGACGTCAACCCTTACATCTGCGTCGGCAAAAGGCTCGGACGTGTATTCCATAAAGTATTTTTGGGTTCCGGGAAAGCTAAACATTGTAATTATGGAGATGATAATGATCGAAAAACGGGTCTATGACTTTATGGTGGCCAAACTCGAAACGCTGGCCGGAAGGATCGAGGCTCTGAATGCAAAACAGCAAAAACGCCTGGGACGTTGGCTCGACAATGAGGAGGTCTGCGAGATGCTGTGCATCGCCAAAAGGACGCTTCAGGCATATCGTGAAAAACGGCTCATTCCCTACACGCAAGTCGGACATAAAATCTACTATAAGCCGCAAGACGTAGAGGCATTGTTGAAACAATCGAAAAAGTAAACGGAGGAACAAGCTATGAGAAATAATATTGTGCAGGGCTCGGACAGTAGCGAGACCGAAGTGTTCGACCTGATAAAACGTATCGAAAAGGGTCTGGAAAAATTCGGTACGAACCATCGCCTGATTCTGGGCGGAGAGTCGTACCTGACGGACAAGGAAATTTCGGAGCGGCTGAAAGTCCACCGCCGGACGTTGCAGGAATACCGCAGCTCGGGGAAACTCCCTTATTATATGATATGCGGGAAGGTGCTGTACAGGGAATCGGAGATCGAAAAGTTACTCCGGGATTCGTATAACGGAACGGATGATAAGGCGTTGCTGTAACACCGGAAAGAGAAGACAGTCTGTCTGACAAATTCCCGAGATTGAAAATCGCCCCTGTCAGGATGAATTCCGACAGGGGCGAAAACATTAGAATCAAGGTGGTTAGACGGATTTTTTCTTTCCGAGGTCAGTTCACTACCGTCCGTTCCTCCTGCAAGACCTTCAGCACGACCATCGGGGAATAGGGGCGGCGGATCAGCCACCGCCGGAACGCCGCGCTCTGGGGCGTGTCCACCCGAAAGGCCAACGCCGAGATCATTTCCAGATTATACAGTTCAGCATGTGCCGTCGGAAGATTCGAGGTTTCCGACATACGCAGTGCGCCGTGTTTGTAAATCGCCCGTATATTGCTCGTAATCGCCGGGACGAACACCTCGAACATACGGGCGATCTCGGATGGGGTCAGCCACACATCGCCGTCGGCACCGGGGGTTACGGTTACGGTATTGTACTCGATCGTTATCGTTCCTGTCGCTCTTTCTCCTGTCGTTGCCATATTGTTTGGATATTATTAGTTGGATAATTATACGAATATTTTTGCTTTCCGTCAAGCGAACGCCGCTTTTTCTCTGTCGAACCGGGCCCGTTTCTTTTTCATAACGCTCACATCCTCTTCGCATAAGACTATTTTCCGGTCTTTCGCTCTCGTTTTAAGCCCTTTCATATCTTCACGCACCTTTTTGTCGGTCACTTTGGCGTAAATCTGAGTCGTGGTGATGCTCTTGTGTCCCATCATACGGCTCACGGTTTCGATAGGCACGCCCATCGAGAGGGTGATATGCGTCCCGAAATTATGCCGGGCCTTATGGAAAGTCATATCGAAACCATATGCTTGTCCCAGTTTTCGCGTAAGTATGGTAAGATGCTGCCGGCTGTAAAGGTTGAAAATCTTGTCGCTCCGACGTTCAGACCGGTATTTCTCGATGATCCGCAACGGAACCTCCAGCAACCGGACTGCCGAGGGCGTATCTGTTTTTTTGCGCCGTATATGAAGCCACCACGTTCCGTCGGCGGCCTGCGTGATGTCCCTATCCGAGAGCCGGTTCAGATCGGAGTAGGACAGGCCCGTGAAGGTGGAGAAGAGGAACCAGTCCCGCACCCGCTGAAGATTGGGTTTGTCGATGGGCGTTTTCATCAGCTTTTTGAGATCTTCGAGTTTGAGGTGGCGGCTCTTGCGCTCGGGCAGCTCCGGGTGCAGCTTGCCGTAAGGGTCGCGGCGGAGCGTACCCTGGCTGACAGCCCGTTTGGTCATTTTCTTCAGGCGGTACAGGTGTTCGTGCACCGTCTTTTGCATCATATCGCACTCCGTTCGCAGAAAGAGGTCGAAGTCGTCGTAGAACGTTTTGTCGAGACTTCGGAGCGTGACGTCTTCCTGCCCGTATTTCTGTTGTACGAACGCAGCCAAGTGGTTGTAGGAGTTCTCGTAGCAGGCATAGGTCTCTTTCGTCCGATCTACGCCGACCCGTTTGTAAAACTCTGCATTGTGTTCCCGGAACAGGGCTAGCAGCGTGAGCGGCTTCTGTCCTACGCCTTTTACGGCATTCTTCACCAGTTCCGCCGTGACGAAGCCGAGGTCGTTGCGAATCCTCCGATAGTGGGCTTCGATCTGTTCGGTCAGCAGGTCGATGGCCCGGTTTACCTTGCGGGCATTGGCACTCCGGCCGTCCGCGCGTCCTGTTTCCGGATTCCACAGCGACGGTTCGATGGCGGCTTTGATACCTATATGAGCCGATTCGGCGTCGATGCTGACTTTGCACAAGAGCTGGCAGGTGCCGTCCTTGCGGACTTTAGTTCGATTGATATAGAACAGTACGGCGAACGTACTGCGGCGTTTTATCTTATTGTTCGTTTCCATGATGATTCGGATTTGAAAAAGGTGATTACAGAGCTATCGAAAACCGCTCGGCGAGCTTCTTGTCGAGGTTTTGCGTATCCGCACCGATTTTGTCATCGGTTACTTTGGCATAAATCTGTGTCGTGTCGATACGTGTGTGGCCCAGCATCTTACTGACCGTTTCCAGCGGAACGCCCTGCGAAAGCGTGATTTCGGTGGCGTAGGTATGCCGTCCGCAGTGGAAAACGAGCCGCTTTTCGATACCGCAGATCGAGGCGATACGTTTCAGAGCCCGGTTGAGTGTAGAGTTGCCGTACATAGGAAGTAATTTCCCTTCCGGCGCGATACCCCTGTATTTGTCGAGAATATGGTGGGAAATATCGAGCAGCGGCAGTTCGTAGTCGATCTTCGTCTTCTTGCGCGTGGTTTTGATCCACACCTCGCCGTCCTCGGCAATTTCCAGATCATCTTCGCTCAGGCGGCACATATCCCCGTAAGGAATGCCCGTATAACACGAGAATAGGAACAGGTCGCGGGTTTGGTAGAGCGTCGGGTGATGGAGCGGCGTGGTCATCAGCCGGTGCAATTCGTCGGCAGTGAGGTATTTCTGCACCCTTTCGGAGCACTTCGGTTCGTACTCGGCGAACGGGTCGGCCGTGATGATACCCTCCGCCACCGCTTCGCCGACGATCGTGTTCTGCCTTGTGGTCAGCAAGACGATAGTTCCCGGCGCGATGCGGCGTTCCGTCCGCAGGTAAAGGTCGTACCTGTCGATGAACGACCGGTCGAGGGCAGTAAAGGGAATATCCGAGAGTTTATACTGTGTTTGCAGGAAAGCGGAGACGCAATTACGGGCATAGCGATAGGATCTGAGCGTGTCTTTCTCGCGGTTTACACCCACGCGCTTCTCGAAATGTTCGATAAACGTTTGAAAATAATTGAGCAGGGAAGCCTTGCCCAGCAACAGATCCCGTACCTCTTCGGCGGTCACGACCTCCCGTATCGCAGACTGTTCCTTGTAGATGGCCAGTGCCGAGGCACGCAGTTCGTCCAACTTCCGGTTGATCTCCCGCGTAGCGGCGCTCTTTCACGTAGCGCGGCCGATGCCCACGACGATACGGGAACCGACATCTTGGCACTGAAAGCCGCCTCGGAATGGTTGCCGACGGTCAACCGTACCATGACAGGACAACAACCATCGGCATTCGTTTCGCTCTTTTTAAGGTAGAACGCAACCCTTACATACATTTGTTCCATAACTCTATTTGTCTAACTGCAAAATTAGTTGATATAGAGCTATTTGAAGCTATGAAAAATATAGCAGAACAGCGAAACAGAACCCCGGATCGAATAAACGCGGCTGTAATTTTCCCGATAATCGAAAAAAACGGTTATCTTTACAGTGCGAATACCGAAGATACAAGCGTTCTTTGCGGTAGCAAACGGTTCGACAGGGTGTTTTTCAGCGAATTTTTCCGGGCCGAAAAAGGCAGCGGATAAATAGCAATCGCCCTTCTTAACCTCTCACAATCCTACTTTTTGATGAGTCGGACAGACAGAGAGATATACCGCTTGACTTTCTTTAGTGTCAGTCACTTATCTTAATCTATCCGATTCTTTCGTTTTTACGCGAGTTCTTCGTATCTTTGTGTGTTTTACCGAACACCAATCGCAACATGACAGAGACCTTCGATATTTTCCTCATCGCGATGACGGCGCTCGCACTGGTCGTATACGTCGCCCTCCACTTCTTCGAAGCGGGCTACGGCTACCTGTTCGACCGCCGCTACGGCTTCCCCGTCTCCAACAAGCTCGGCTGGATGCTGATGGAGGCGCCCGTCTTCGTCGCCATGACGATCCTCTGGCTCCTCTCGGACCGCACGTGGCAGGCCGCACCGCTCGCACTCTTCCTGATGTTCCAGAGCCACTACCTCTACCGCGCCATCATCTTTCCGCTCCGGCTGCGGGGCCGCTCGAAAATGCCCTTCGGAATCGTCGCGATGGGCATGCTCTTCAACACGCTCAACGCTCTGATGCAGGGAGGCTGGATCTTCTTCGTCTCGCCGGCCGACTACTACGAAGGGTGGTTCGCCCGGCCTTATATCTACATCGGCGCTGCGATCTTCTTCGCGGGCATGTACGTCAACCGCCGCTCGGACGCGATCATACGCGGCCTGCGCAAGGAGGGCGACACGCGCCACTACATCCCGCGCGGCGGCATGTTCCGCTACGTCAGCTCGGCCAACTACTTCGGCGAGCTGACCGAGTGGACGGGTTTCGCCGTCGCCTCGTGGTCGTGGGCCGGCGCGGTGTTCGTGTGGTGGACCTTCGCCAACCTCGCGCCCCGCTCCGCCTCGCTCTACAAACGCTATACGGCCGAATTCGGCGAGGAATTCACGGCCCTCAAACGCAAAAGAATCATACCGTTCATATACTGATCCATGTCGAATCTCTTCACCCCCTATCAGCTCGGCCCCGTCCTGCTGCGCAACCGGACGATCCGTTCGGCGGCCTTCGAATCCATGGGCAAGGATTTCGGCCCCACGCAGCAGCTCAAGGATTACCACGTGAGCGTGGCGCGCGGCGGCGTCGGCATGACGACGCTGGCCTATGCCGCCGTCAGCCGCAGCGGACTGTCGTTCCGCAAACAACTCTGGCTCCGGCCCCGGATCGTGCCGGCGCTGCGCGACATCACCGACGCCGTGCATGCCGAGGGCGCGGCCGCCGGCATCCAGATCGGTCACTGCGGCAATATGACCCACTACTCCACCGCCGGACAGATCCCGATCGGCGCCTCGACGGGTTTCAACCTTTATGCCTACACCCCCGTGCGGGGCATGCGGCGCAGCGAGATCGCCGACGTGGCCAAAGACTTCGGACGCGCCGTGCGCACGGCCCACGACGCCGGATTCGACAGCGTGGAGGTCCACGCCGGCCACGGCTATCTGATCTCGCAGTTCCTCTCGCCCTACACCAACCGCCGCCGCGACGAATACGGCGGATCGCTCGAAAACCGGATGCGCTTCCTTCGGATGTGCCTCACGGAGGTGATGGAGGCCGCAGCGCAGACGCGCACGGCCGTACTCGTGAAACACAACATGTACGACGGGTTCCGGGGCGGCATCGAGATCCCCGAAAGTCTCGAAATCGCCCGGGAGATCGAACGCTTCGGCGTCGACGGGATCGTCCTCTCGGGCGGCTTCGTCTCGAAAGCGCCGATGGCGGTCATGCGGGGGCTGATCCCGATCTATACCATGAGCTACTACTCGCCGCTCTGGCTCCGCTGCTTCATCCGCTGGTGCGGCCCCTACATGATCCGGCAGTTCCCGTTCGAGGAGTGCTATTTTCTGGAGGACGCCGCGAAATTCCGCGCCGAGCTGAAATGTCCGCTGGTCTACGTGGGCGGACTGGTCAGCCGCAAGGGGATCGACCGTGCGCTGGACGCCGGATTCGAACTGGTGCAAATGGCCCGTGCACTCGTGAACGACCCCGCCTTCGTGCGCAAGCTCCGCGAAGGCGACGCCGAGACGCGCAGCGAGTGCGACCACCGCAACTACTGCATCGCCCGCATGTACTCCGTGGACATGAAGTGCTGCAAGCACTGCCCCGACCTGCCGGCCAAAATCCGCAAAGAACTCGCCGAACTGCCCTGAGATGGAGACGACCGAAACGAAACGAAGCGTCGCCGGCACCCGCAAGCCGGAGCAGCCTGAAAAGGGTACGAGACCGACCGACGAACGGCCCGGCGACACGACGCACACGCCGGCAGACAAGCAGCCCGGCAGCATGACGCCGCATGCCGACAAGCCGACCGGCGAACGGCCCGGCGACACGACGCACGCACCGGCAGACCGACCGACGGACGCGCAACCGACCGCCCGCCCCGACACGCCGGAGGCAGGGACCGGAGCACAGACGGATACTTCCGCTCAGGAAACGGCGAACCGCACGCCGGCCGCATGCGGGGATGCGGCCGACCGTCCGAAGCGCCCGAACCCCGGATGCGGCGAAGCGCCGCAGGACACGCCATGGGCCCTCATTACGGGCGCCGGCACCGGTATCGGCCGCCGATATGCCGAACAATTGGCCGACCGGGGCTACAATCTCGTCCTCGCGGGGCTCGCGCCGGAGCACATCGTCCGGGCCGCAGATGAACTGCGCGCCTCCCACCCTTCGCTCGACATCCGCACGCTGGCGATCGACCTCGCACGCGAAGAGGCATCCGACGAGCTCTTCGCATGGGTGCGGTCGCAGGGAATCGGCGTCGACGTACTCATCAACAACGCGGGCATCTTCTCCTTCTGCGACCTGCTCGCAACGCCCGACCGGCGGATCGCCCGCATCATCCTGCTGCACGACCTCACCGCCACGCTCAACTGCCGGCACTTTGCAGCCGACATGGTGCGGCGCGGCCGCGGAGGGTACATCCTCAACATGTCCTCCTTCTCGCTGTGGATGCCTTTCCCGGGGCTCTCGCTCTACAGCGCCAGCAAAGCCTATCTGCGCAGTTTCTCGGTGGCTTTCGCCCGAGAGGTGCGCGAACACGGCATCCGCGTTACGGCCGTCTGCCCCGCCGGGGTGGCGACCGACCTCTACGGGCTGCCGCCCCGCTGGCAGCGGATCGGGCTCCGGCTCGGAGTGCTGATCTCGGCCGAGAGCTGCGCCCGCCGGGGGCTGCGGGCTCTGTTCCGGGGACGGAGGTGCATCGTGCCCGACTGGTGGAACAGGATTTGGATACCCCTCTGCAAACTGCTCCCGACGGGAGCTCTGCGGCCGCTGCGGCGCCATACCATGAAATTTCAAAAATGACGACATGAACGCTACCATTCAAAATATCGTATTCGACCTCGGCGGCGTACTGGCCGACCTCGACATCGAACGCTGCCGAGCCTCGTTCCGCGCTCTGGGCATGCCCCGGATCGCCGATCTGATCGACCCCTACTACCCGGCCGAAGTCTTCGAAAAGCTGGAGCGCGGCGACCTCACGTCCCACGAAGCCTGCGACGAAATACGGCGCATTTCGGGCCGCAGCGAAGCAACCGACCGGCAGATCGCCGACGCCTACCGCTCGTTCATCGTCGGCATACCCGTCTACAAACTGCGGATGCTGGCCCGCCTGCGCGAACGGGGGCTGAAACTCTACATGCTCACGAACAACAATCCGTTGGTGATGCCCTACATCGTCGACTGCTGCTTCACGGCCGACGGACGCACCGTGAACGATTATTTCGACAAACTCTACGTCTCCTACGAAATGCACCTGCTCAAGCCCTCGCCCGAGATCTTCCGGGCGATGATCGCCGACAGCGGCCTCGTTCCGCACGAGACGCTTTTCATCGACGACGGACGGAAAAACGTGAACGCAGCCCGCGATCTGGGCTTCGACGTCTACATGCCTGCGCCGCGCGAAGACTTCCGCCATCTGTTCGACGACCTCCTGCCCGGCTGACGCGCAGCCGAGCGACGACCGAGGGACAGGGCGGACGACCTCCGGAGCGACAACGGAACGACTGCGGCAAATGCGGTCGCTCATGCCTGCGCCCCACGGTTCTTCGGCGCATGCTGAGCCGCAAACGAATTGCCGGGGGGGGGAGCGAAAGCGGACGGCGGGATTTCTCCGGACAGCTTCGCGCCCCGGACCTGCGGCGGATCCCGTCATCGTCCGGCACGATTCCGAACGGTCGATTTCTTGTCGGGGGATACCGACGCGGCACCGCCCGGCGCCGGCAACCCTCCGCGGTCCGTCGCAATGCAGCGGACGGCACTTCGCCGCAGTCCGGCACGGTCCGGCGGTCCCCGCACATGCCGCCCGGCGCCGGCGGCATAAAGACGGAAAAGCCGCGACAGCGAACCGTAACGCCAAGGGCGATCAAACGGGCTCCGGCACAAAGACCCGTTCGCGCGTGTCGCACGAATGCCTTTCGGCAGCACCTCCGCCCGGCATCCGACGAGCTGTGCGCTGCGAAACGGCGCGGACCGCGACGGATGCGGACGAACAAAAAAAACGATATACCTCATTATTTTTTGTCCTAAAAATTTGCAATCCATAAAAAAGACGCTAACTTTGCATCCCGAAATCATCGGAATTTCCTCCGCCGTCCGGAGGGCCGCCTCCGCCCCAAGGGTGCGGCCCCGAATCCGAAAGCGGAGAACGACGGGGTGTAGCGCAGTCCGGTTAGCGCACCTGCTTTGGGAGCAGGGGGTCGTGGGTTCGAATCCCGCTACCCCGACTCGTCGGAAAAATATCGTTCGGGGTGTAGCGCAGTCCGGTTAGCGCGCCAGCTTCGGGAGTTGGAGGTCGCTGGTTCGAATCCAGTCTCCCCGACAGAGAGAGGGGGCTATAAAAAATTATAGCCCCTTTTTTCATATTCATACCGCTCGTTGTACGAGCTCTTTTCCGAACAGGCAATTCTCGGAAGGCGCAACACGGAGGGGGGGGGACGTATCGGGCAAATCCCCTGCTCCGCCTCATTACAGGCACACTCGATATCGCACGAGTGCTGAAATCTTTCCGCCTCCCGAACGAAATTCCGCACATCGTCTGCGGCATAGACCTCTGCCCGCAAGGCGCCGTCCGCAACCTACAGACATGAGACGCTGCGATCCGGTGTCGGCTCGACCCGTCATGCGATAGTCCGGAGCTCCGAAGATCCGCCCCCTGCGCTTCAGGAGCGCTTTTCGAAAAACGAATCGCCTGCCTCCGTATGGGTAATAACGCCTTTTCTGACGACGCCATGAACCGACGGACCGCTATCGAGCGATGCCTGCGGATCATCTTCGCGGACATTCAACAGGTCGTACCGTTTCTTCATCGGCCGCAAACATAACCTGACTGCACAGACCGATCCCAACGACGGCATCGTCTACCCGGCGAGGGGGGGGGCGGTATCCACTCATAATCTGTATCATAGCTCGGATCTTTACGTGCGGTTGCGATTCTCTGTCCGCATATTCCCCGCCCCAGCTATCCTGCGCACGGCCATAACCGCCGTCGATGCGCAGCTGCACGCCGTAAGTTTTCATGCCATCTCCTTGGGTCAGGTATTTCTGCATGCGGCGGGCTACGTCGGCGATACCGCGCATATCACTCCTCAGAGCGATCATGATTTCGTACCTTTTTCGTGGATCCGGTCGATATGCGCTCCATGACTTCTTCATAAATGAAAATATTCGGAGTTACGACCGCAATACCGTCATTTCCCGGCCACCGGTCATCGGGAATATGCGAAAGATAAGCAATGCGATCGTCCGATCACGGATTCATTCCATCCTCTCGCAGCAAAGCACCCTCGGCGATTCGCCGCATATCCTCTGAAAGCACGAGAAGGGCGACGGCATGAGCGACGGGCCGTTTCATTCGCAGCGTCAAAAACAGGTGCAGGATCATCCGTCGTCGGCGAAAAAGCAGGGACGCGGCTTGGGAGGCAGCCTGCACGAGTTCAAGAGAACCGCAGGTGAAAACGTCTTCCGACACCTCCCCGTCCGACGTCAAAGGCGATTTCGTTCGCGGACGGATTCCGCAGCTCCGCCTCATCTGCGCCCCTTTCCGAGAACCGGTCTATGCACCACGTTACAGGGTGCCACGTCCCTCCATCCACCGCCCTCCGCCTCACCTGTCCGCACTACCGCCGAAAACGGACAGAAAGCCAGCCGTTCCCGCCCGGCCGGCAAGAGCATGCGGGCAGAACGATGTCCGCAGAAAATCGGCCCATTGCGGTCGGCCCCTCCGGTGACGGAACATTCGCCGACAAAACCTCGGAAAACGTATGCAGTACGGCCCGGAGAAGAGTGAAAAAATACCGCAAACGCCCGTATCCTCCCCCCTGCTCCCTCGCGGCTTTGCAAGATATACGCAAACGAGCGCAGATACGGACGCTCCGCCTCCGCCGACCGCTACAACCGATGGTAATGACAGTAGAGCAGATTGCCTTCGTCGTCGTGCAGATGCATGCCGCCGCCCAGACAGTAGCGGAACATTTCGCAGTCGGCGCACTCCCCCTTGCGGGCCCACTCGCGGTCGCGGAAGGGTCCGAAACGGTTTTGCCACACCTCCCAGAACCGGTCGCGATAGATGTTGCCCTGATGGAAATTGGCGCGGATCGACGTGCAGCCGGAGATCGCCCCGTCCACACGGATCGAAGCCACGGAGACACCCGCGGCGCATTGGTAGAAGTGATCGCGCACTTCCGTCTCGTAACGCCCCAGAAAACCTTCGCAGGCATAGCTGACCTCGATGCCGCCCAGCCGGCGGCTGCGGCGAATGAATTCGAGCATGTCGCGGAACTGTGCGTCGCTCATGCGGAGCGTCCCGTCGTTCTTGGCGCGCCCTACGGGGAAGATCGAGAACAGGCGCCAGTGTTTCACCCCCTCGGCGAGCAGCAACTCGCGGAACGCTTCGAGACGCGGCACCATCGCCCCCGTAACGCAGGTGATGACGTCGTAGGCCAGCCCCTCCTCACGCACGATGAGGCGGATCGCGTCGAGCGCCCGGTCGTAGCTGTGCGGATTGCGGCGGATGTAATTGTGCACCTCGGGAAATCCGTCGAAACTCACCGACACCGAGCGCAGCCCCGCATCCCGCAGCGCACGGAACCGTTCGGGCGTGAGCGCCAGCCCGTTGGTAACCATCCCCCACGGATAGCCGCGGCGTGCGACCTCGGCGCCCGCACGCTCCAGATCGTCGCGCACGAGCACTTCGCCGCCCGAGAAGATGACGAGTACCCGCCGCGGATCGACATGAGGCGTTACCTCCTCGTCGAGCACGCGCAGGAAATCCTCCAGCGGCATGTCCGCGACGCCCGGGTCCACGCGACAATCGCTGCCGCAATGGCGGCAGGCGAGATTGCAACGAAGCGTACACTCCCAGAAGAGCGTACGCAACTCATGTTCGGCCACCTCCGCGGCATAGAGCTTCGAAAATAGGTCGAGCCCGATCCGCTTTCTCAGGCCCGGACTGCGGCGTGCCATGGCCTATTTCCCGTTCTCGGGACGCACCTCGTCGAGCACCGGAGCGGCTGCATCCGAATCCGGAACCGGAGCGGCCGTCAGCGGCTTCTCCCGAAGTTCGCCCGCCTTGTCTTCCTGAACGGGCGGACGCACGCCGTACATGACGATCGTCGTGGGTCGCTCGACCTCCGCAGGCTC
>OVXI01000296.1_pt1 | contig 12269 bp, 11 predicted proteins | sample 1732031 | NCBI WGS metagenome assembly OVXI01 (sample SAMEA4545821, study PRJEB24839) | metagenome | biome: chicken; feature: ceca content | place: Italy | collected 2013-05 | reverse complement strand
CCGCCACAGGACTTCGCCTCCGCCGACGGTGGCCAGCACCCGAACGGTCTCCAGCTCCTCCGGCGGAAGGATCGCCGGGTCCCGGTCCAGAACGATCAGATCCGCCCGCTTTCCCGGGGCCAGGGTCCCCCGCTCCCCTTCGGCGTGGTACTGCCAGGCCGCCCCCGCGGTCAAAGCCTGAAGGGCCTCATACACGCTGATCCGCTCCCCCTGGTCCAGCAGGACGCCGCCCTTGGTCCGCCGCAGGGCGGCGCAGGCCGCAGCCTCCAGGGGATCCGGCGGAAGGACCGGCGTATCCTGGTGCAGGGTGATGGGGACGCCCCGGTCCAGAGCGGAGCGGCAGGGGCTGATGGTCATGGCCCGATCCCCCAGATTGGCGAGGTGGACGTCTCCCCAGTGGCGGGTGTGGGCGGGGAAAAAGGAGACCACCGCCCCCAGACGCCTGGCCCGGTCCAGCTGGTCGAGCTGCATGAGCTGGGCGTGGACCACCACCGGCCGCAGAGCCGCCGGGTAGTCCGCCTCCTCCAGAGCCCACAGGAACCGGTCGATGGCGGCGTCCCCGTTGCAGTGGGCCAGGATCTGGCGGCGGTCCTCCCCCGCCCGGCGGACGGCGGAGAGGACTTCCTCCTCCGTCATGGTGGCCTCCCCCAGCCCCCCGCCTGTGTAGGGCTGGCGGAGAAAGGCGGTGCGCTGCTGGGGGGAGCCGTCCAGGAAAATTTTTGTCCCCCGGAGGGTGAAGCCCACAGTGGGAATGGGCCCCAGGTCACAGGCCATATCCGGCTGGCCGTAGCCCACCACGGCCATCTTCAGAGCTCCCGCCTTCTCCAGGGCGGCATAGAGTCCGGCGGCCTCCGCCGTCACGCAGCCCTCCTGGGCCAGGACATAGCCCTGGGAGAGGTAGTCGTCCTGGGCCTCCCGAAAGGCCTGGACCAGCTCCTCCAGCCCCGGCAGGGGGACCTTTTTCTGGGCGGCCAGGAAGGGGTTCTCCACCAGCGCCCCACGGTCCAGGCCCAGGAGGCGCTGGGCGGCGGTGTTGAACACGCCCCCGTGGCTGCTGACGTGGAGGACCATGGCGGGGCGGTCCGGCAGGACCCGGTCCAGCAGGGACACCAGGGACTCCTCCAGCAGCATGTCCGCACCACGGCCCAGGACCCAGCTCCCCGGCGGGATCTCACGCTCCCGGGCAAAGCGCCCCATGGCCTCCGCGATGGCCGGGTAGTCCGCCGCGCCGCCCAGGTCCGCCTGGAGCTTGCCCATGGCCCAGCTGACGATGTGGCTGTGGGCGTCCAGAAAAGCGGGCATCAGGCAGGCGCCGGCCAGATCCATCTTCTTCGTGTAGGTGCACTGGTCCAGCAGCTGGGCAAAGGGACCCACCGCCGCCACCCGGCCGTCCCGGACCAGCAGGGCCTCCTCCGGAGCGAAGTGCTCCATGGTGCGGATCGTGCCGTTGTAGTAGAGAGTATCCATCGTCCATACCTCCCAGGACAATTTTTCTTAGGCTACCCATAGAATACTAGAAAATTCCTTGCGAAACAAGAAACATTGTGTTAAGATAGGTTCCGCCAAGGCCACGGCGGGCTTTTCCCCCGGGGCGCCGGCAGCTGCATCCGCAGCGGTATCGAAGAGGTCATAACGGGGCTGACTCGAAATCATGTTTCCACTTTGGAAGTCCAAACTGCCGAAAAGCCAGTAACCATGCGGGTTTGCGGGCAAGTTCAAATCGTGAATTGGGGTCTGTTCTATCCTGTTGTTCTTCCCAATTTCCACGGCTTGAATTTTGCGGGAAAATGGCTATAATGAGAGCAGCCATCTGACGGCCACTTTGAGAGGTGTGTTTTGGGGTTCCGTAGTTACCGCTATCGTCCCTGATTTACCGTCATCATCCAAGTTGGTGTAATGATTCGAAATCCGGTAGGTCGGTTCCGCCGGCGCTGGGGTTCGAATCCCCACATCTCCGCCACAGAACCGGGCACCTGTCAGTACAGGTGCCCGGTTTTGCATATAGATATGGATAAAGGAGGGGGATAAATATGGAATTGAGAGAAATTATGGAGCAGATTACGGCTGTTCCCCTGGGAGATGGCGTGCAGGTGACGCAGCTTACCCACGAAGAAGATGGAGAGCCGTATCAGGTGTGGCAAATCGATAACGGGGATGCCCGGTATATCTTAAAGGAAGCCAAAGAAAAGGAAGCTGAAATTTACCAGTCCATTCTGGCAGACCTCCCCGGGGATAGCGTGCCCAGAATCTACCAGACCATTGGGGAAGAAAATAAAGTCTGCCTGTTGATGGAGTATATCCAAGGGGAGGACTTGCGCAGCTGCAATCGGAGAAAACTTAATTTGGCACTGGATGCCCTGATTGCCCTACAGAGAAAAACCTGGGAGGATCAAACCCTTGCAGATGTGGGATACACCTACGAAAGAAGCTGCAAAAACCTGGAAAACAGAGCCCGGTATTTGAATGATCCCCTTTTGGAGACGGTTTTTCAGCAGTTTTTGCAGGTGTATGCCTCCGTTCCCAGGACGCTTTGCCACGATGATTTGCTGCCCTTCAATGTGATTGCCTCGGATAACCGGGCGGTTCTCATAGACTGGGAATGTGGCGGTCTCCTGCCATACCCTGCCTCCTTTGCCCGCCTGATTGCCCATGGGGAGGAGAAGGAAAACGCTTTTTTCTACATGACCCGGGAGGACAAGAACTTTGCTGTGGATTACTATTATGAGAACCTGCTAAAGGAAAAGGGAATCACGTATGCCCAATGGAGAGAAAACCTGGCATACTTTTTGTTTTCAGAATACTGTGAGTGGGTGTTCGTGGGAAATAAATATGGCGTAACAGACGGCGAAAACTTCCAAAAATATCTGCCCCTTGCCAAAGAACAAGCCGGAAGAATCCAGAGAAGGGAGTTTCAAACAAATTTCTGATGAATACAGCAGTAAAAGCCTGGGAAATGTAGATTTACAGGCGGCGATAAAGACGAAAACAAGCTGCGGAGCAAGCCTCATCCGCCAGGCCGGATACCCTTCCGTTTTACTCCCATTGCGGGGATGTTGCTGGAGATTTTGCCGGTGCACTTTTGTGTTTTCTGAAAATAAGCATAAGAAAAGACCGCTGATTTTACACATGACGGTGTAAAATCAGCGGTCAGTTTCAGCGGGCGTGTTCAATCTGCGAAACAAGGCCTCCATCAGAAGGGAGCCGGCGGTGACCGCGTCCTCTACTGTCAGATAGCCGGAAGCGCTCCGGTCCAGGAACAGCCGTCCGCTGCCCGGGAAGTCCTCATCGGCAAACCAGAGCTTGAGGGCAATGGGATAGTTGGGAAACAGGGAAAAGACGGCGCAGATATCCGCATTGGAGGGCACCAGAGCGGCGCCCAGGGCCCTGCATGCCTGCGCTACCTGTTCCGGCTGACATGAGCCCAGGCGCAGGCTCAGTTCCTTCTCGCTCTGGCGGTCGAAGCCGCCGCCCCGGACCATACCGCCGGGCAGATCCCCGAAGCCCATGAGCCGGCCGCTCAGGGGCGTCCCATCAGCCAGATCCAGATAGTGGAAAATCAGCAGCTGGTGCCACTGGTCCACCGCAGGGTAAATTTCCCACCGGGGGTAGGAAATCTGAATCTCCCGCCCCAGGCTGGACAGGGAAAATACCTGGCGCTGCCCGTCGAAGGGAATTCCGGTTCGTGCCGCCGTGTCAGCAGCTGTCCGGCCCCGGAGCCGCTGGAGCGCCGACTGCCGCATCTGCTGAAAGGCACGGTTTGCAGTTAACGGTTTATTTGTCATGGTGTCCGATTACCTCCTTTTGGCGGATGGTGCCCTGGCTGAAGTTGTGGGTTTCGTCTTCCTTACTCCCCCAGGGTGTCCCGAATCCGGCTTAGTCCTGCTCCATTTGTTTTCGGAGATAGGCTCCCACAATATGCGCCAGACTGTCCACATTCCGGGTGTAGACAAACTCCTTGCCGAAGATTTTTCGCTCTGCAGAAAGATCCTGTTCGTCCCCGATGAAGATGCCCAATACAGAAATGCCCAGGTTTCGGGCCTTCCGAACCTCTGCTGCCGTATCCTGCACGGCAAATTCTCCCACATAGGGGATGGGATTTTCTGTTCCCGGGCGATGAAGCCCAATGGCGTTTGGCCTGCCGTCAGACAGGATAATCAGGATTTTCTTTTCCTCGCTGCGGTCTTTGAGTTCATTGACCATGGCCCGAATGGCAAGACCATCCCGTTTTTCCCCGAAGGCACGGAACTGCAGAATGTTGCGATTGCTCTTTTGTGTATCGTCATACTGGCGAAAGCAGTGGACAATGGTGTAATTCCAGTAAGAGCAAAAACTGCTGACCCGGTGGGCAATTCCTGCATTGCTGAACGCCTGGTTGATGAGATATGCCTGCGCGGCAATCTGTGGCTGGCGACGGGTTAAGGGGGTGAACAGGGAGCTGTCTTACAGTTTCTTTACGCTCAGTGCCCGAATCGCATTGATTACAGCCAGAATCATGACGCCCACATCCGCAAAAACAGCAAGCCACATATTGGCCATGCCCAGGGCCACCAGGACCAGGCAAATCAGCTTGATGCCGATGGCAAGAACAATGTTCTGGTACACAATCCCCATGCATTTGCGGCTGATCTGAATGGCCTTGGGGATCTGCATGGGGTCATCATCCATCAGCACCACGTCGGCGGCTTCAATGGCTGCATCGGAACCCATGGCGCCCATCGCAATTCCGATATCCGCCCGACCCAGCACCGGAGCATCATTGATGCCGTCGCCCACGAAGGCCAGCTTGGCTTTCTCCGGCTTCTCTTTCAGCAGGGCCTCCACTTTTTCCACTTTGTCCCCAGGAAGAAGCTGGCTGTATACCTGATCGATGCCCAGATCCCGGGACACCTGCTGGGCTACCTGGCTGGTATCGCCTGTGAGCATGACGGTCTTTTCCACCCCAACCTTCTTCAAAAGCCGGATTGCCTGCCTGGAGGTGGGTTTCACCACGTCGGAAATCACGATATGCCCTGCGTATTCCTGGTCAATCGCCATGTGAATGATGGTTCCTACGCTGTGGCAGTTGATGTAATCCACTCCAATATGCCGCATCAGCTTGTCGTTGCCGGCAGCCACGGTGTGACCGTCAACCCTGGCAATGACGCCGTTGCCGCTGAGCTCCTGAATGTCACAAACACGGCTGCGGTCAATTTCCTTACCGTAGGCTTTCTGAAGGCTCTTGCTGATGGGATGGCTGGAGGCCGACTCTGCCAGGGCGGCGTATTCCACCAGCTTGGCGTTCTCCAGCTGGTTGTGGTGGATGCCGTTGACCTGGAATACACCCTGGGTCAGCGTACCGGTTTTATCGAACACCACCACCCGGGTCTTTGACAGTGTTTCCAGATAGTTGGAGCCCTTGATCAGTATCCCTGCCTTGCCGGCTCCGCCGATTCCGGCAAAGAAGCTCAAGGGAATGCTGATTACCAGGGCACAGGGGCAACTTGCCACCAGGAACGTCAATGCACGGTAAATCCAGGTTTCCCAGCCTCCGTCAAGGCCGAGGGCAAGCATCCGAACCAACGGCGGCAGGACAGCCAGAGCCAGCGCGGCGTAACAGACAGCGGGGGTATAAATTTTGGCAAAACGGGAGATGAAATTCTCCGACCTGGACTTGCGGGAGGAAGCGTTTTCCACCAAATCCAGAATTTTGGAGGCTGTGGATTCTCCGAATTCCTTTGTGGTTCTGATTTTCAGCACGCCGGTCATGTTGATGCAGCCGCTGATTATCTCGTCCCCTGCTTTCACGTCCCGGGGCAAAGATTCGCCGGTGAGCGCTGCCGTGTTCAGCGTGGAAACACCCTCCGTAACCACACCGTCAATGGGCACCTTCTCGCCGGGCTGAACCACGATGATGGAGCCAATCTCCACCTCCTCCGGGTCCACCTGTTCCAGCTTGCCATCTGCCGCAATGTTTGCATAATCGGGGCGAATATCCATCAGGTCGCTGATATTCCGGCGGCTTTTTCCCACTGCATAGCTCTGGAACCACTCGCCCACCTGGTAGAACAGCATAACTGCAATGGATTCCAGATAGTCACCGTTTTCATAGACGGCCAGTGCCAAAGCGCCGATGGTGGCTACCGCCATCAAGAAGTTCTCATCAAAAACCCGGCCGCTGCGGATACCTTTGTACGCCTTTTTCAGAATATCATATCCAATGATAAGATAGTCTGCCAGGTAAAAACCCAGCCGTACCCAGCGCCCGGCAGTGCCCAGCCGGTCAAAAAAGCCGGCTCCCAAAGTCTGTAACGCCAGCAGCAATACCGTGGCTGTCAGGATTCTTCCCAGCATGATTTTCTGTTTCTTTGTCATGCCGCTGCTGGGCCGCTGACCAATCAGGAGAAGAATGACGGACAGTGCGGCTACCGCCATCAGCAAGCCGCTTTCAATCATTTCCTGCATACTACACATTCCTTTCTGAATTTCTTTGATTCTTGAAAAAAGTGCCCCTTCCGCCCGTAGCGTCTGGGGCACCTGTGGGGAGGGGGCTTACAGGAAGATCTCGCAGTCCGGCTCCACCTTTTTGCAAGCCTTCTTCACAGCAGCCATCACAGCGGCGGGCTCCTGTCCCTCTGCAAATTCCACAATCATCTTCTGGGTCATGAAGTTCACAGTAGCGTTCTGCACGCCGCTGGTTTTTCGGGCGGCATCCTCCATCAGGTTGGCGCAGTTGGCGCAGTCTACTTCAATTTTGTAGGTCTTTTTCATTTTTCAAAACTCCTTTCCGGTTTTACCCTTGTTGCAAGAACGATTAAACCATCGTTTAATCGTGCCTTCATCATACTCAGATAAACCGGCTTCGTCAACGCTTTGAAAGCACATCCTGCCGTTTGGGCAAAAGGTTCTGCCACTTGGGAAAATGGAGCTTTTTCCCGTGGTGCGGCACAAAAAAGTTCTGACAGGAAGCAGAACCTCCCTGTCAGAACCTTTTTTATCTTTTGGGGCGTCGCTGCCCGGAGTTTTCCGAGCCCCGCACCTCTTCGTGGTAAAAGTAATCCACGATTACAGGATGCCCAGGCTCTGCCCGTCCGTAGGGCAGCTCGTTGTCCACAAAGGGGCAGCTGTATTCTTTTGCAATATGCTCCGCCTGCGCCTCCAAACCACGGAAGTAGCTTTTGTCTGCTTTGTTATAAATAGCGTCGTACAGCGCAGTCAGCTCAGGATATTTATTTCGGATATAGTCCAGGATATCCTTTTTGAATCCGTCTCGCAGATTCAGATTTTCCAGCCAGATCAGGTCGCATTGGTTTCTGACCCGGTGGAAGATGGCCTCAAAATCTGTGATACCGGGAAAAACAGGCGCAATAAAGCAGACTGTGCGAATACCCGCCTCATAGACCTGCTTCATGGCCTCCAGCCGCCGGCTGATGCTGACGGCGTTGTCCATGTCGTTTTTGAAGCCCTCGTCCAAGGTGTTGATTGACCAGGAGACCGTGACCTTTCCCAGCTCTTTCAGAAGGTCAATATCCCGGATTACCAGGTCTGACTTGGTGCAGATGAGAATTTCCGCCCCGCTGCCCCGGAGCTGCGCAAGAAGCTTTCGGGTGTTCTGAAACTGGGCCTCCTGGGGCAGATAGCCGTCCGTCACAGAACCGATGACTATGCGCTGCCCATGGTATCTTTGGGGATTTTTGATTGCCGGCCAGTGTTTCACATCCAGGAATGTACCCCACGGCTCCGTATGTCCCGTGAATCGCTTCATAAACGAGGCGTAGCAGTATTTGCAGCCATGGGTACAGCCCACATAAGGATTGACGGAATAGCCGCCCACCGGCAGGGTGGATTTTGTCATAATATTTTTGGTTTCTACATCCTGAATCAGAATGGTGCTGTCTTTTACTTCCGCCATGTTTTCTGTTCCTCCAATACCCGGCAAAAGGCCGGGGGTAATTCCTGAACCATCTGTGCCGCTCCCATAATAGGAAGCAGATCTTCCTTCATGAATACCGGGATGCCAAGGCCATGGGCCTGATGAGTCAGGTTCCACACCCATTCCGGTCTGGATACGGATTTGCCCTTCCTGTGCCCGGTCTCAGTGCCAATGACAATCCACTCGATTCCGGTCAGCTCCACCTGGCCAATATCATCAAACATGGGTTCAAAGGTCACATGATAGTGTCCGCCATGGATATGCTCCCGCAAAGTCCGGATACGGTTTTTCTCTTTACTGGAGGTAACAGTTACGCCAAACCAAGCATTCTCTAGGGTAGTGGAAAACGCAATATCCTCCGGTCGCTTGGTTAAAAACAGATACTGATGCCGGGGATTTTCAGACATCTTGGCAAATATCTGTTCCCGCCACTCCGGCTCCCAGCAGGCAAAATCGCTCATGCCGGTGAGAAAGAAATTCTGTGGACGCTTTTTCTTCATCAGCCGCAGCTTATTGGAAAAAAACTCTGGCTTTTCAAAGTCGTCGATCATGTGAAACCGGCGGACATTGTTTCTGGCGTAGCAGTAGCTGCAACCAATCGTACAGCCGATCACCAGATTCATGTTCTGAATACAGTCTTTGATACAGACAGCCACCGCTGACGCCTCCTTTCCGTTTTCAGATTCAGCCTTCTACCGCCGGGGCAACTTTCCTGAAGCCGTTCCAGGCATACAGGCCCTTCTTCTCCTCGTCGCCCAGGAACTTGTCCACCTGGCAGATGTGCAGGATATGGTCGCCAACTTCCACCGACTGCTGCAGGGTGGCCACCATCGCCAGACGCGTATCCGCCGGGATCTGGATGTCACTACCCTCCACAGCCATCATCTCGATGTTGTTGGCGGCCACCTTGTCGGTCTTAGCGCCGGTAGACGCTCCGCAGGCCATCACCGCCTGAGCAAGACTCTCGCCAGGAACGGTGACAATCACCTTGCCGGTCTCCCGTACCTGCTTACCGGTGTGGGACTGTTTGCCAGTGGCGAAACCCACCATGGGCGGATTGAAGGAGAGGTAAGACACAAAGCAAATGGGAGCCAGGTTCGTAGAGCCGTCCTCCTTTTTAGAGCAGATCAGTGTCAGCGGATTGGGGGAGGTCAGAACAGTAGCCTCCATAATGTTCAGTTCTCTCATGTCATTCAGACCTTTCTAAGAAATTTCAGGCGTTGACTGCATGGCCAACTGGTGATATATTTATTATACCTGATAGCAATGTTTGTTCAAGTACGCAAATTATTTGTACCTGGTATCAAAAAATATACTGCAAAAGACGAGGAAAGACCCAATTATGACTTATGAAGAATTCAAAGAAAAGGTTGGCAGTGTCATTCTAACCGATGATGGAAACTGCCCGGTCACGCCGGTGGTTCAAATGCTGCAGGGCAAATGGAAGCTCCAGATTCTCTATGAACTGTGCATTAAGTGTCCCATGCGGTTTGGAGAGCTGAAAAAAGTTCTCAAGCCTATCACCAATACAGCTCTGACCAATGCCCTAAGGGAGCTGGAGGTAGATGAATTGGTGCAGCGCATCCAATATAACGAAATGCCCTTGCGGGTGGAATACTCTCTGACTGAAAAAGGGCGGGATCTGCTGCCCATCTTTTATGCCATTTCCCAGTGGGGTATGAAGTATATCCCTTGAGGCCATGATTTCTGAGGATTCTATCAGATGCCGGGACGGTTTGCCAGCTGGTTAAACCGTCCCGGTGATTTTTCTGAGGCTCAATCCCTTGTAACGGATTTGGGCGGGGCAACAGCCTACGGCAGCGGCTTTTTGTCGGTCAGCTGATAAGGCGTGCCGCCGGAAGCATAGACAGAGTAGTACTTACCGTAATTCCCCTGGGCCTGCATGACCAGGTCCTCATAAAATTGCATTGCCTCCATTCCTTTCTGTTGGGTGTAATTTTTATTCTTACTGCAAATCATCTTAACACCTACTTGCGTTTCTGTCAATATGCTGTTATAATAAAATTAACACCAAAACGGAAAGGAAATCGGGCTATGAAATACCCCACCCGGCTTAGCGATGCTGTGCACATTCTGGCTTTTATCGCACTGTACCCAGACTGCGACATGACCAGCAATAAGCTGGCAGAGAGTGTTCAGACCAATCCTGCCTATGTGCGCCAGCTCATGTCCGCCCTACGAAGGGGAGGGCTGCTGGTCAGCGTGAAAGGACATCCCCGGCCGGCCCTGGCTCGTGAGCCGGAAAAAATCACGTTGCTGGATGCCTACCGGGCGGTGGAGGGGAACAAGCCCCTGCTCCATCAGGACATTCACACGAACCCGGCCTGCGGCGTGGGGGTGAATATCCAGTTGGTGCTGCGGGATTTTTACCTGGACATCCAAAAAACAGCGGAACAGAGAATGGAAGAAATCACCCTGAAAAATGTGTTGGAACAGTACCACATAAGGTTGGAGGGAATACAAAGAGACGGTGACTGCGGCTGCCCTGGGGATTTCCCCCAAAGCACCGGGTACGAGGCCTCTCCGGAGTAAAGTATGGTCAGACACACTTTTGCAGTATCCCTTGCCCCACAACCACGGACAGGAGCCGGAACACCATGAAAAAAGAAGAAGCCAAAGTTATGGCGCAAAAACTCCAGACCATTCCAAACGGCACCCTTTCCGTGAAGGATTGCCGTTCCGGCGGAGTGAGCAGCGCGCTCTTTGGGGAACAGTTTCAGGCGGTTACAGCCGGGAAAGGCTATGTGGAGGCATATGAACCCTTCCCGGGAATAGAGGTGTCCTTCAATACATTTCTTGCTTCCCAGGTCAGCTTCCGGCACGGCGCTTCGGATTCCGCTTTGGAAATTTACTATTGCCGCAGTGGCCGGGTGGGCTGGAATATGCAAGGGGGCACAGCCGTTTATTTGGGCGCAGGTGATGTGACTGTGCACAGCATGGCCTGTTGTGCGGATTCCTCCATGATGTTTCCCTTGGGATATTCGGAGGGGATTTCCATTTCCGTGGATTTGAAACAGCTGCATTCCCTCTGTCCGGAAATTCTGAAGGATGGCGGGGTGGAGGCCCACCGTTTACGGGAGCGGTTTTGCGCCGGAAAACCGTGGGCGATTCCCTCCTGTTCCGATTTGGAGCACATTTTTGCCCCGCTCTTTTCTTCACCTGGGTCTGTGGGAATGGCCCTTTTGAAATTGAAGGTGCTGGAAATGCTTGTTTATCTGAGCAACCGGAAGGCTTGGGGGAAGGAACTGACCCAATACTTCTCCCGGCAAACCGAATTGATCAAGGAAATTCATAAACAGTTGACAGAGCATCTGGACCAGCGATTTACCATTGCAGAGCTTTCCAAAGCGTATCTGATCAACACTTCCACGCTGAAGGAGATATTCAAGGCGGTCTACGGCCAGCCGATTGCCACCTATATGAAGGAGTATCGGGTGCAGCAGGCCATGAAACTGCTGCGTGAAACCGATGCCTCCATCGCGGATGTGGCCAACCGCGTGGGATACGAAACCCAGGGAAAGTTTTCCAAGGCATTCAAGGACGTGGTACAGGTCTTACCGACGGAGTATCGCAAAACCTATCAGAATGGGGAGCAATGAAATTGTACGGAGCAATACCGGGGAATAAAGGGAGCCATGCTGCTTCCTGACAACAAGAGAAAGACTAACTATTAAAAGTCAAGCCACAAAATGAGAAATTTGCAGATTGTTGGGCCTATCGAAAAAAGGCATGGCAAGCAGAGCGTCGCTGCGGCGCTCTGAGAAAAGATTGTTGCGGTTGTTATGCAGCTTGTCTGTATGGCTGTTGGGACTTCTCCATGGCATAGATTAGGCGCACAAGCTTCTTGGCAGCATGAGATATGGCAACATTGTAATGTTTCCCCTCAGCACGTTTTTTGGCAAGGTAGGCAGCAAATGCAGGGTCCCAATTGCAGACAAATCTGGTTGCATTAAAGATGGCATATCGCAAGTATCGGGAGCCGCGCTTCTCCATGTGGGAATGACTGCTGGTAAGCTGTCCTGACTGGTAGGTAGACGGTGACATGCCGGCATAAGCCAGAATCTTGTCGGCAGAATCGAAGTTGGAAAAGTCACCAACCTCAGCCAGAATCATGGCTCCCATTCGGGTGCTGATGCCGGGGATGGTAGTAATAGGAGATTGAATTTCACCCATTATTGAATTGATTTCAGATTCGATTTCCTCAATCTCTGCATCCAACTCCCGGATGAGCCGAATGGTATGCTTCAACTCCAGGGACTTGGCGTGCATTCTGGAGCCGATGGAGTTTCTGGCAGCATCCCGAATCTCAACTGCTTTCTCCCGGCCATAGCGGCCTTTG
>OVXI01000294.1_pt1 | contig 12297 bp, 10 predicted proteins | sample 1732031 | NCBI WGS metagenome assembly OVXI01 (sample SAMEA4545821, study PRJEB24839) | metagenome | biome: chicken; feature: ceca content | place: Italy | collected 2013-05 | reverse complement strand
ACCTGCTGAAGGAGACCGGCGTTACCGACCGCCTGTCCGACACCGTGCAGAACGCCATGATGAACATTATCACTATCCTGCTGTCCACCGCCGTGGGCGCTACCATGGTAGGCTCCACCTTCCTGACTCCCCAGACCCTGATGATTGTGGTGCTGGGCGTGGTGGCCTTCCTGCTGTCCACCGCCGGCGGCATGCTGGGCGGCGTGGTGATGTGCAAGCTCACCGGCGGCAAGGTCAACCCCCTCATCGGCTCCGCCGGTGTGTCCGCCGTGCCCATGGCCGCCCGGGTGTCCAACCTGGAAGGCCAGAAGGCCAACCCCTCCAACTTCCTGCTGATGCACGCCATGGGCCCCAACGTGGCCGGCGTCATCGGCTCCGCCATCGCCGCAGGCTTCCTGCTGAGCGTATTCGGCTAATCACAAAAATCGCCCCCGGAATTACTTCCGGGGGTGTTTTTTGCCCTTGTGGAGTGGCTGTCCCTGTGGTATCCTAAAAGAAAACGCCTCTGGGCGGAGAAAGGTGGAAAATCCTATGGATGAAAAGAGAGACCGGGTTTTGGGGTGCCTTCTGGGAGGTGCCGTAGGGGACGCCCTGGGGTATCCCGTGGAGTTTCTGTCGGAACCGGAGATTCTCCGGCAATACGGCCCGGCAGGTATAAAGACCCTGGCCCAGGCCGGCAGCCCTGCCCGGGTTTCCGACGATACCCAGATGACCCTCTTTGCCGCCAACGCCTGGATTTACGGATGCAGCGGAGAAGGTTGGGATATCGCCACCGCCTGGCTTGCCTACCGGGAGTGGCTGGGTACCCAGGGGGACGAAAGCCGGATGGGTAAGCCCCGGATGTGGATTTACGGCGACCGCCGCCTCCACGCCCGCCGGGCTCCGGGGAATACCTGCCTGAGTGCCATTCGCTTCAGTGACCGGGGCGGCACCATGAAAAACCCGGTGAACAACAGCAAGGGCTGTGGTACCGTGATGCGGGCAGCCCCCTATGGGCTGATGCCCGGCTCCCGGGAGACCGCCATGGAACGAGCCGCTGCCGACGCCGCCCTCACCCACGGCCATCCCCTGGCCTGGGGCAGCTCCGCCTGGCTGGCCGCCTGTGTCCATGCCCTTGTGCATGGGCAGGGCATGGATGGGCTGGAAGAAATCCGGCTTCCCCGGAAGCTGGACCCGGAGGGAAGCCTTCAGTCCCTGGTGCAAAAAGCCATTGCCCTGGCAGGGGAAGCCGTGCCGGATTTGGAGGCGATTCACACCCTGGGAGAGGGCTGGGTGGCAGAGGAAGCCCTGGCCATCGCCCTGTTCTGCGCCCTGCGCCACCGGGACGACTTTGCCGCCGCCCTCCGGGCCGCCGTAAACCACAAAGGAGACAGCGATTCCACCGGCGCCATCTGCGGCAACATCCTGGGGGCATTCCTGGGAGCAGAAGCGGTTGCCAAGGCTTTTGACCTGGAACAGCTGGAGCTGAAAGATATCATCCAACCCCTGTCCCTTGACCTCCTCCGCACCCACACCGCCACCCCAATCCCCGGCCAAGACCCGGCCTGGGACCAAAAATACCGATTCTGATACAAACCGTCAAACAGTCCATTCAGCCCCCGGTGCAGGATATTTGCTCCCCACCGGGGGGATTTTTTATCCCAAAAGGAGGGGAGTAAAATAGAAATAAGGATTTATGGCTATGTCCGTGTTTCCACCAGAGAGCAAAACGAAACCCGTCAGGTCATCGCCCTCCGGGAGGCAGGCATTGCGGAGAAGCGTATCTATATCGATAAGCAGTCCGGCAAGGACTTTAACCGTCCCCAGTACCAAAAGCTTCTGCGGAAACTAAAAAAAGACGATCTGCTCTATATCAAGAGCATCGACCGTCTGGGGCGCAATTACGCCGAAATATTGGAGCAATGGCGTGTTCTCACAAAAGAGAAAGGCATCGACATTGTGGTGCTGGACATGCCCCTTCTGGACACCCGGCGAGGCAAGGATTTGCTGGGCACCTTCCTCAGCGACATTGTGCTGCAGGTGCTGTCCTTTGTGGCAGAAAACGAGCGCACTAACATCCGCCAGCGGCAAGCTGAGGGAATCGCAGCGGCAAAAGCCAAGGGCATCCGCTTCGGCCGCCCGCCGGAGCCGCTGCCCGAGAATTTCCCTGGGGTTTACAAGCGTTGGAAAAAAGGAGAAATCACCGGCACCGCAGCCGCCAAAGAATGTAATATGGCCCTTTCCTCCTTCCGCTATCGGGCAGAAGTCTATAGAAAAGGCAAGCTGTTGTGAAGAAAGGCTTTTACAAAAATGTGTACTTTTTTGCAAAAGACATCAATACTTATACAAATACATTATACCATGTGTCAGGAAAAATTTCCACACTGATTTGCTGTAAAACTGCAAAAATTAGCCAATAAAAATGTTTATATTATTCTTACAGAAAAGTACACATTCTTAAAAAACAAAAAAGGAGAAGATTACACATGAAAAAGTTAATGAGCCTTGTTTGTGTCATATTTACAGTGTTTTCACTGACAGCGTGTGGCACTTCCGAGCATGAAGCCACTTCATCAGGAGAAACAAGTGAGTTTGTTTCTGAAAGTCCGTCAGAGCAGCTGCATCCTACACAGCAGGAAGCAAGTAGAGAATTTGTCACCCTTTCTGCACGCCCGGTCAAAGCAAAATCTGATATGTTGATTCTTCAGAATCCGGAAACGCAGAAATATGGGTTATACGACACGACTGGCAAAGAAATTCTTCCCTGTGAATACGGTGATATGAAGTTTATTACCGTTAACAACTATAATCCTAAAGTTTATGTTGCGGTACAGACAAAAGGCTCGTATGGCGTCTATGATTTGAGCGGTACGGAGATTGTTCCTCCTATGTATGATGATATTGCTGGAGGGATGTTGTATGTAGACTGCATTATTGTTCAAAAGTCTGATGCATTTGGTGTCGTGGATTTAAAGGGAAATGAAATTGTGCCGGTGCAGTATTCTAATGTAGCTTGTTCTCCGCGAGGGGAACTATGTGCGTTAAGCAGAGATGGCACATCATTTACAGTGGAATTGTATTCTTTGGACGGGGTATTGCAGAACTCCTTTCCGGTAAAATTTGATTGGAACCAAACAATTAACACGAATAATCTTAAATCCTCTATATCATTCAATAATTGGGGGTCTTTTGTTACTGTTAATGCCATTTATGGTACCTCAAAATACACAGTATATTCACAGACATATGATTTGGCTGGAGCTTTGCAAAAACATATTATTGGATATGACTTTACAGGAAACAATTATTTTAGCTACATAGCTCAGAATGAGTTATCTATCATGAATGGAAAAACTGGGGAGAAAATAGTTTCAACAGCGTTGGAAGATGAGTCCTGTGCAATCTTTGCAGGTTCTCTCAAGGAAGATTCGGGAAGCGGAAATGCAGTGGGCATAGTCTCCATTGCTGCCTATAAAAATAATTTACCTGTCTCGGAAACACAATATATTGCCTGTGTAAATGACACTCCGTCAATTTCTGCCATACAGAAGTTTGATAAAGTCGGTCCGTTTTATCAGGATACTGCTTTTGTAGTGAAAGATGGTAAGCTCTTTGTCCTTGACGCATCTGGAAATGCTACGGAACTGGCAGCCCCATTCAATGCACCGAGTGATGCTTATCTTCTTTATGAGGGGTGTGCAGTCCTGAACAACAATGGGTATATCTATGTGGTGGATAAAGCAGGAAATACCATCTTATCTGAGGATGGTTATACAGATGTGGATTGGACATATTATCGCGGCGAAGGGCTGATTGTGCTGACTGCTTCTGACGGTACAACTCAGGTTATTGACACCTATGGAAATGAAGTTGTTCCACAAGGAAACAGCTATCAGCAGGTGGTTCTGCGTGATGTACAAGGAGAAGATATTGAAGATTATTCTCTGATTTATGATATGACGGCAGAAAAATATATCTTCACCGACAATGCAAATCTGCGTGCATTTGAATCCCACGATGAAATGAGCCAGGATTTTGTTGATAAGTTATCGGCAGGTCAGGGCTGGGTGCTTTGGGATAATGTAGCGCAGTGCCTTATTGCAGTCGTTTCAGATGAAAACGGTTATCAGATTTGCGATGTGGCAGGATTGTCAAAGTAATATTAGGGATAGCTATACTGGTTGTTTATGAATTGAGTTTATACAATTTCTTTCTAATTTCGAGCATGATATTTCATTTTATATAGCGTGTAAATTTTGGGCCTGCTGCAAAATGAATTTTGCAGCAGGCCCATTTTCAGCGATTCAGGTATTGCTCCAACCGGGGGAGGCTTTTTTGACAGTCGGTTACTCCCAGGTCGTAGACCTGTTGGAGTTTCCGGGGGTCTCGTTCTGTGCGGTGGATTTGGATGGGCTCTGAGGGGCGTAGGACGAAGGCTTTGCCCGCCTTTTCCCACTGGGCAAGAAGCTCCAGGGCTTGGTTATAGGTTTCGTGGCGGTGGAGAAGCTGCCGGGCGACTTGGGGGTAGGAGCGCTGTAGCAGCTTCAGGGGAAGGCGGGGCATGGGGGATTTGCGGTAGGCGGCGTCCTGGGTCAGGACAACCACCAGCTTATCATAACCCTGGCTGTGCATCCACTGATAAGGGATACTGTCCCCGATGCCCCCGTCCAGGTATTCCCGGTTTCCAATTTTTACCGGGCGGGACACGAAGGGCATGGAGCCGGAGGCCCGGAGGGTGTCCATCTGGGCAAAGGCGCTTTGGATTCGGATATATTCCGGCTCCCCGGTGGCGGTGTCTGTGACCACGGCGTAAAAGGGGACGCCGGAGGCCTGGAAGGTCTCGTCGTCGAAGGGGTCCAGCTCCCGGGGCACCCGCTCATAGGCATAGTGGGTGCTGAACAGGTTCCCCTCCCGGAGAAGGGGCCGCAGGCCCATGTAGTTTTTGTCCCCATTGAACCGCTTGTTGTAGCGGATGACCCGGCCCTTTTGCCCCGACAGGTAGTTGACCCCGAACAGGGCTCCGGCGGAAACGCCTACCACCCCATCCACAGAAATTCCTGCATCCAGAAAGGTGTCCAGCACCCCGGCGGTATACATTCCCCGCATGGCGCCGCCCTCCAGTACCAGTCCTGTTTTCATATCCTTCCCTCCAAAATCACACCCCCCGGAAGTGCTTCCGGGGGGTGAATATGCTTTATTCGCCGTAGCCCATGGGGTTGTTCTTCTGCCAGTTCCAGGAGTCCCGGCACATATCCGCCAGGTCGTGCTCCGCAGTCCAGCCCAGAACCTCCCGGCTCTTGGAGGGGTCTGCGTAGCAGGTGGCGATGTCGCCGGGGCGGCGGGGAGCAATCACATAGGGAAGCTCCACCTGGTTGACCTCCCGGAAGGTATTCACCATGTCCAGCACGCTGACACCCACGCCGGTGCCCAGGTTGAACACCTCGCAGCCCTTATGCTTGCAGGCATAGTCCACTGCAGCCACATGGCCCTTGGCCAGGTCCACCACATGGATGTAGTCCCGGACGCCGGTGCCGTCGTGGGTGGGGTAATCGTTGCCGTAAACGCTGAGCTTCTCCCGGCGGCCCACAGCCACCTGGGTGATGTAGGGCATCAGGTTGTTGGGGATACCCCGGGGGTCCTCACCCATCCGTCCGGAGGGGTGGGCGCCGATGGGGTTGAAGTACCGCAGCAGCACCACGGACCAGTCCTTCTCCGCATAGGCAATGTCGGAGAGGATCTGCTCGGTCATGTACTTGGTCCAGCCGTAGGGGTTGGTGCAGCCGCCGGTGCGGCTGGTCTCCTTCAGGGGCATTTCGTTGTCGGCGGTATAGACCGTAGCGGAGGAGGAGAAGATGATGTTCATCATCCCCACTTCCTTCATCACCTTGGTAAGCACCAGGGTGGAATTCAGGTTGTTGTCATAGTACTTCCAGGGGATGGACACGCTCTCACCCACGGCCTTGAGGCCGGCAAAGTGGATGACACAGCCGATGTCGTTCTCTGCAAAAATCTTCTTCAGCAGAGCTTCATCCCGCACATCCCCTTCATAGAAGGTCAGCTCCTTGCCGGTAAGCTCCCGGACTCTGTCCAGGCTCTTGGGATTGGAATTGCACAGATTGTCGATGACCACCACACCGTAGCCGCTGTTGAGCAGCTCCACGCAGGTATGAGAGCCAATATACCCGGCGCCGCCGGTAACCAAAACGTTCATAAGAAGCCTCCTGAAAAAAGATTTTTCAAACTGGGTTTTCCTACCGATTATTCTACATCACCCCCCGGCAAAAAGCAATCCCAAAAGCAGAAATCTCCCCCTTGAAAAATCGTTACTGCCCCTCCGGTGCCCGGTAACGTTACCAGGTGGAAATAGATGCAAAGACCAAAGCCCCCCTTGCCAAAGGGGGGTGCCTCGGCAACGCCGAGGCGGGGGGATAAAAGGCTGGCAGGTTTCCACATGAGTCTGTGCTTTTAGAAAGTGCCTGCTGTAAAATCCCTCAGTCACGGCTACGCCGTGCCAGCTCCCTTTGGCAAGGGAGCCTTTGACCCGCCGTCTTTATTTACATACTGTACTTGCTATTTTCCCCTTTTCAGGATATAATGCAATATGAATCACTATGGCCTGAATCTGGAGGCGTTTATGAATCCCATGAAGAAAATTTTGCTGCTGACTACCGGCGGAACCATTGCCTGTGCCGCCGGGGAGGAGGGGCTGGAGCCCCATGGCTCCCGGCAGCTGGCCGGGCAGCTGGAGCAGCTGCGAACCTATTATCAGGTGGCGGTGGAGGACGTGATGTGTCTGGACTCCTCCAACATCCGCCCGGAGGAGTGGCAGCAGCTGGCAAGAGCCATCTTTGCCAACCGCCAAAAATACGACGGTATCGTAGTATCCCACGGCACCGACACCATGGCCTACACCGCCTCCGCCGTGACCTTTATGCTGCCGAACATCAACCTGCCGGTGGTATTCACCGGTTCCCAGCTGCCCATCGGAGAGCTTTTGTCCGATGCGCCGGACAACCTGCGCACCGCCTTTGCCATGGCAGCCTCCGGCTGTCCCGGTGTGTTTCTGGCCTTTGACCGGAAGGTGATGCTGGGCTGTCGGGGTGTGAAGGTACGGGCCTCGGGATTTTCCGCCTTTGAGAGCATCAATGCCAGCTACGCCGCCCGGGTGACCCACGAAGGTCTCATGGTAAACCGGCAGGCGCTGCCGGCAAACTCCGGGGAGCCGGAGCTGAAAGACCAGGTAAGCCAGGACGTGTTTTTGCTGAAGCTCACCCCGGGCCTGCGGGAGGAGCTGTTTGATGCCCTGGGGGATATGGGCTACCGGGGCATCGTCATCGAAGCCTTTGGCCTGGGAGGCGTGAACGTGCTGAACCGGGGTCTTTCCGGCATCCGCCGGGCGGTGAAGCGGGGCATTTCCGTGGTGGTCACCACCCAGTGCCTTTACGACAGTTCAGACCTCAGGGTTTACCAGGTGGGCAACCGGCTTCTGGAGCTGGGTGTCATTCAGGGCCGGGACATGACCTCCGAGGCCGCCATGACCAAGCTTATGTGGGCCCTGGGTCAGGACATGAATCCCCAGGAGATAAAAGCGTTGTTTGCCCGGAATCTGGCAGGCGAGATTACCCCGGGCGCCGGAGATTAAGGAGGAACCTATGGATCCCATTTACGTAACCGGGCATCGGAACCCGGACACCGACTCCATTGTGGCGGCCATGGCCTACGCCGCCCTGCGGAACGCCGTGGGAGATCGGGAGTATGAGGCCGCCTGCCTGGGCCATGTGTCCGACGAAACCCAGATTGTGCTGGATCTGTTCGGATTCCAGCCCCCCAAGCGGATTCGGGATATGCACACCCAGGTGCAGGATCTGGATTTTGACACCCCGCCGGTGCTCAGCGCCGGGGTCACGGTGGGAAGAGCCTGGGGGGTGCTCCAGGAGCAGAAGAACATCTCCTCCGTCCCCGTAGCCAACGAGGACGGCACCCTGTACGGCATGCTCTCCCGGGAGAACGTGGCCAGCTACAACATGGAGCAGACCATGGCAGGAGAACTGGATGCCGTGCCCCTTTTCAACATTCTCTCCGTGCTGGAGGGAAAGATTCTCAACGAGGCGGGAGAAAATACCGACATGGTAGCAGGTGAGGTAACCATTGCCCTGCCCCAGAGCCGGGAGAATCTCCTGTTCAATACCCCCAATTCCATCGTCCTGTGCGGACACCAGCCGGATATGATCCGCCGGGCTTTGGAGATGAATGTGAACTGCCTGGTGCTGTGTCAGGCGGAGCTTCCCGAGGAACTGCGGAATTTCCCCACCACCACCTGCATCATCTCCACCCCCTTCGACGCCTACCGGGCGGCACGGCTCATCTTCCAGTCCGCTCCGGTAAGCCGGATCTGCCGCACCACCGGCCTTGTGTGCTTCCACCTGGAGGACCGGGTGGACGAGGTGCGGGAGCAGGTGCTGAAGCACAGAGAGTCCTGCTACCCCATTCTGGACGAGAATGACCATGTGGCTGGCGTCCTCACCCGGTACCATTTGCTCCGTCCCCGGCGGAAGCGGGTGGTTCTGGTGGACCACAACGAGGCGGCCCAGTCCGTCCCCGGTCTGGAGGAGGCGGAGATTCTGGCCATCATCGACCACCACCGCCTGGCAGACATCCAGACCGCCAACCCCATTTACGTCCGCAACGAGCCGGTAGGCTCCACCAATACCATCATCGCCAGCATGTTCCAGGATCGGGGCCTCATGCCCTCGGAGAAGATGGCAGGCATGATGGCGGCGGCTATTTTGTCCGACACGGTCATGTTCAAGTCCCCCACCTGTACCGACCGGGACAGAAGAACCGCCGAGCGGATGGCAAGAATCGCCAATGTGTCCCTGGAGGAGCTGGGAAAGCAGATTTTCTCCGCCTCTTTGGAGCACCGCACCGCTCAGGATTTGATTTTTGCCGACTACAAGGAGTTCCACATTGCCGGACACAATCTGGCGGTGGCCCAGGTCACCTGTATGGACAGCCCCCGGATGCTGGAGCGGAAGGAGGAGTTCCTGAAGCTCATGGAGAAGAACGTGGAGGAGAAGAAGCTCTCCATCATGATTCTCATGCTGACGGACGTGCTGCTGGAAGGCTCCCAGCTCATCTACCTGGGAGACGACGACACCATTCAGCAGGCCTTCGGCGTGGCTCCCAAGGGGAACACCGTATTTTTGCCCCATGTGATGAGCCGGAAAAAGCAGGTCATCCCCATGCTCTCCGCCCTGTGGGGTTAATAAAGTATGGGTTTTGATTCGCTGCTGGGAAACGAACGGCTGAAGGAAAACCTGGAAAACAGCCTGAAAAAAGGACATATTTCCCATTTTTACCTCATTTCCGGTCCAAAAGGCTCGGGAAAACACACCCTGGCAAGACTTCTGGCGGCGGCAGCCTTGTGTGAAGGTGAGGACAAGCCCTGCCTGATGTGCCGCAGCTGCCGGAAGGTGATGGCAGGGGTCCATCCGGACTTTATTACCGTCGACGACCCGGAGAAGAAAACCGTCCCGGTGGATTTAATCCGCAGCGCCCGGGAGGATATGTTTATCCTTCCCAACGAGGGGAAGCGGAAGATTTACCTCTTCCCCAGAGGGCAGGACATGGGCATCCCCGGGCAGAACGCCCTTCTGAAGGTGCTGGAGGAGCCGCCGGAATACGGCGTGTTCCTGCTGCTCACCGACAACCCGGAAAAGCTCCTGCCCACCATCCGCTCCCGGGGCGTGGCTCTGGCCATGGGGAACCTGCCGGAGCCGGTGCTGAAAAAGGCTCTGCAGGAAGCCCACCCGGAAGCCTCTTCCGATTCTCTGGCGGCAGCCATGGTAAGAAGCGGGGGCTTTCTGGGACAGGCCATGGAGCTTCTTGCGGGAGAGAATACCCAGTCCCCCCAGACCCAGGGCTTTTTGGACAGCTTCGCCCGGGGAGACAACTTAGGACTTTTGCAGGTGCTCTCCCCCATGGAGCGGTGGAAGCGGGAGCAGCTGATTGAAGAATTGGAGCAGTGGCAGACCCTTCTGGGGGAGGCCCTGCTGGAAAAATCCGGGATGCCCGGAATTCATAGCCACACTGCGGTGACCCAGTGCTCCGCAGAGAAAATAAATCGGGGAATCGCCCGGCTGAAAAAGGCGGTGCAGTATGCCCAGGGCAATGTGTCCGTGGGCGCTGTCTGCGGCTGGCTCCTGTGGGAGCTGGGGTGAGACCCCAAGAAGGAGTTTTTCATGGAAGAACAAGTGGAAGTAACTGCCCAGGCTCCGGTGGAAGTGGTGGACATCCAGTTCCGCCCCGGGCAGAAGGTATATTATTTTGACCCGGCAGGCCTTAGCTGCCACGCCGGAGACCATGTGATCATCGACACCGCCCGGGGGGCGGAGTACGGCTACTGCACCGCCGGAAACCATATGATTTCCCAGCGGGAGGTGGTGGCGCCTTTGCGGCCGGTGCTGCGGCTGGCAACGGCCCAGGACGAGAAAATCGCCGCCGACAACCGGGCCAAGGAGGCCAAGGCCTTCGGGGTCTGCCTGGAAAAAATCCGCCACCTGGGGCTGGATATGCAGCTGGTAAGCGCCGAGTGCGCCTTTGACGGCAGCAAGCTCCTGTTTTTCTTCACCGCCGACGAGCGGGTGGACTTCCGGGAGCTGGTAAAGAGCCTGGCTTCCGTGTTTCACACCCGGATTGAGCTGCGGCAGATTGGCGTCCGGGACAAGGCCAAGATGGTAGGCGGCCTGGGCATCTGCGGCAGACCCTTCTGCTGTGCAAGCTTTCTGGATGATTTCCAGCCCGTATCCATCAAAATGGCAAAAACCCAGAACCTCAGCCTGAATCCCACCAAGATTTCCGGCACCTGCGGCAGGCTCATGTGCTGCCTGAAATACGAGCAGGAGGCCTACGAGGATTTGCTGAAGCGCAGCCCCAAGGCTGATTCCTTTGTGGACACCCCCGACGGACGGGGCACGGTGGCAGAGGTGGATCTGCTGCGGCAGCGGGTGAAGGTGCGGCTGGAAAATCAGCCGGACAACCTGGTATGGCACAAAAACGAGGACATTGCCGTGCTGCGCAACGGCAAGGCCAAGAAGAACGATCCCCCTATCCCTGAGGATTGGGCCCCCATCTCCGGCGCCGGTCAGAAGCCCCGGGAGGAGGAAACCCCGGAGGAGCCGGCCTTCCTGGACCCCATCCGCTTCCGGTACAGCACGGAATCGGTGGTGACGGAGCAGCCGGAACAGCCCCGGCAGGAAGCTCCCCAGGAGCAGTCCCGGAGCCGTTCCCGCCGGAGAAACCGGAAGCCCCGGGAGGGAGGGGAAGCCCAGCAGCCCAAGTCCGCCCAACCGGAGCAGAAGCAGGAGCAAAAGCCCAAGCCGGAGCGGAAGCAGCGGCAGGAAGGGGCTGAGCCGGAGGCCAAGGCCAACAAGCCCCACCGCCGCCGCCCCAATTACCGTCACAGAAAGCCCAAGCCCACCGGGCAGACAGAGGGCTGAGCCGATTTCTTACAGGAGGAGTAACCCATGGCAATCCTGAGTCCATCTTTGCTGGCAGCAGACCCCCTGAATCTGGGCAAGGAAATGAAGCGGGCGGAAGCCGCCGGAGCCCAGTGGCTTCACGTGGATGTGATGGACGGCTGCTTTGTGCCCAACCTCTCCAGCTTCACCTATTCCACCGTGGCGGCTATGCGCAAGGCTACAAGCCTCACCCTGGACGTGCACCTGATGATTGAGAAGCCCATCCGGTATGTGGAGGACTTCTGCCGGGCCGGGGCGGACTATCTCACCATTCACGTGGAGGCAGACCGCCGGGAGAATATCCGTGCTGCCCTGGAGAAAATCCGCGCCCTGGGAGTGCGCCCGGGCATCGTGCTGAAGCCCGGAACCCCGGCAGAGGCGGCAGAGGAATTTCTGCCCCTGGTGGATATGGTGCTGGTGATGACCGTGGAGCCGGGCTTCGGAGGGCAGAAGTTCATGGCCTCCATGATGCCCAAGGTCACCCGCCTGCGGCAGCTGCTGGACAAGGTGAATCCCTCCTGCCACGTGGAGGTGGACGGAGGCGTGGACAAAGGAACCTACCGCACCTGCATGGAAAGCGGCGCCGACGTCCTGGTAGCAGGCTCCGCCTTCTTCCGGTCGGAAGACCCGGAAGCCCTGCGCATATTGATTGAAGGGTAAAACCAAAGGGCGGCACGCTGCCGGGCTCCCTTGCCAAAGGGAGCTGGCGCCGAAGGCGACTGAGGGATTCACAGCTGGCACTTATTATTCCTAAAAATCCAATGTGGAAAGGTTTTTAGGGAAAAGTGAATAGGGAATA
>OVXI01000292.1_pt1 | contig 12315 bp, 10 predicted proteins | sample 1732031 | NCBI WGS metagenome assembly OVXI01 (sample SAMEA4545821, study PRJEB24839) | metagenome | biome: chicken; feature: ceca content | place: Italy | collected 2013-05 | reverse complement strand
ACGCCCATATCCTCTTTACCATGCGGGGGATGGACGAACAGGGCAGGTGGCTCCCAAAGAGCCGGAAGGTTTACGACCTTGACGAGAACGGCGAGCGTATTCCCTATTTACCCTTCCCTAAATTCGAGGGGTCGATTTTTGGAAGGTAAGAAGTAATAGGGAATAGGGAAGAAGTATTTTTTAACCTGGATAGGTATGCATTGCCTATCCAGGTTTTTGTTATTTTTTTAGGCGTCCATATTGTTTCAGATAGAAAATCAGGGACAGAAGGCCCGGTATGGCGATGTAGAGGAGCAGGGCGCCAACGGAAACCCGGGCAACTGCGTCCACATCTTCACAAGCCAGGGTAGCTGCCACATACAGCACCGTAATGGGCAAGGCAATGAGCCCCAGGATTTTGTGGGCTAAGTTCCAGGTAGGTTCGTCCAGCACCGTCCAGGGCAGCCGCAGGCCTGTGTGCCGCTGGAAAGGCAGCCTGGGAGAGACAGCGCCAGCAAAAAGAAGCAGGCAGGAAAAGAGCCCCACCAGGAGCCACTTCTCCTGGGCCTGGGAGAAAACCACCCTTTCCGTTCCCACAAGGACGCTCAGCACCACCAGCCCGGCAAAGAGTACACCGTCAAAAATCGTAACCACTTTTAACAGCCGGTTTTGTGCCGGGGTCATCTGCCCCTGGCTCAACAGGGACAGGTTCCGGTAGAGAATCCCCAGGGCCAGCAGGAGGCACACCCCTACTGAAATCCCGGAGATCATCGGGTTTTTCACTGCCAGGGCAATGCCCAGAGCCAGGAAGGAGAGAAAGAGGATTTTCCCCCGCTGCCGTCCTGCCAGGGTTATTTTTTTCAGCTGCCGGTTCCGCTCTGCCAGCTCCTCATTCACCCGGGCCAGCTCCGCCGCCAGGTTTTCCCCTTGCCGGGGAGTGTCCAGCAGCACCTCCACCGACACCTCCAGCACCTGAGATAGGCGCACCAGCGCCTGGGCATCCGGCACCGACAGGTTCTTTTCCCATTTGGACAGGGTTTGCCGGACCACGGGAATCTGGGCAGAGAGCTGCTCCTGGGTAAGTCCCCGGGCCTTCCGGTATTTCTGAATGTTATCTCCCAACATTTCCGTATCACCATCCTTTGCCGTCATTATAAGCCGATTCCCCTGTCTTGTAAAGCAACGGCTTTTAACAACGGAAAAATACCCCGGAACCGAGGTGCTTTCCTCGGCTCCGGGGTGTGTTTTATCCCAGGTAGGTGTATCCGGCGGCTTCCACGGCTGCTTTCAGCTCCGCCTGGGGGATTTCCCGGGTGGATTCCACCGTGGCGGTGCCGGCCACATGGTCGGCGGTGACGGAGGTCACGCCGTCAATGGCGGACAGAGCCTTTTCCACATGGGCCTTGCAATGGGTACACATCATGCCTTCGATTTTGACTGTTACTTTCATGGTTTTGTTCTCCTTTTCAGATTGGATTATGGTATTTTCCCGGGGTTTTGCCCCGATTTTGGCGAAGTTCAGCCTCAGGGCGTTGCTCACCACGCAGAAGCTGGAAAGGCTCATGGCCGCCGCTCCGAACATGGGGGTCAGCTCCCATTGGAAAAGGGGCAGAAATACCCCGGCAGCCAGGGGGATGCCCAGCAGGTTATAGAAAAACGCCCAGAAGAGATTTTCGTGGATGTTCCGCAGGGTGGCACGGCTGAGCTTCACGGCACTCACCAGCTGGCTCAGGCTGCTGTTCACCAGCACCACATCCCCAGAGTCAATGGCCACGTCTGCACCGGCACCGATGGCCACACCCACATCCGCCGTAGCCAGGGCCGGGGCATCGTTGATGCCGTCGCCCACCATGGCGACCTTGCCCTGCTTTTGGAGATTCTCCACCGCCTGGGCTTTTCCGTCAGGCAGCACGTTGGCAACCACCCGGTCAACCCCGGCCTGCTTGCCCACGGCCTCCGCCGTTCTGGCGTTATCCCCGGTGATCATCACCACCTGGATGCCCAGGGTTTTGAGCTCCTTGATGGCCTGGGCGCTGTCCGGCTTCACCGGGTCGGCTACGGCAATCACACCTGCAAGCGCACCGTCACAGGCAAAGTACAGCGGGGTTTTTCCCGCCTGGGAAAGGGCCTCGGCCTGAAGCCGGGCGGCTTCTTCCAGGGGGGCAAAGTCCCGGATAAAGTCCGGCTTTCCGGTGGCCACAGCCTTCCCCTGCCAACGCCCTGTCAGGCCGTTGCCCGGGTACACCCGGAAGTCCTCCACCGCCGTAATATTCAGGTTTCGCTCCGCCCCCTCCTGCAAAATCGCCTTGGCCAGGGGGTGTTCGCTCCCCTTTTCCAGGGAACAGGCCAGCTGCAAAAGAGCGGTCTCCTCCCAGCCTCCCAGGGGAATCACATCCGTCACCTTGGGGGAGCCTTGGGTGATGGTTCCGGTTTTGTCCAGGGCCACGGTGTGAATCCGCCCCATCATCTCCAGCGCCGGGGCGTTTTTGAACAGGATGCCGTTTCTGGCTCCCAGGCCGCTGCCTACCATCACCGCTACTGGGGTGGCCAGACCCAGGGCGCAGGGACAGCTGATAACCAGCACCGTAATGGCCCGGGACAGGGCATCGCTCAAGGGTGCTCCCACAATCAGCCACACAACCAGGGTCACAAGGGAGATTCCCAGCACTGTGGGGACGAAAATCCCTGCCACCCGGTCTGCCACCTTGGCAATGGGGGCTTTGGTAGCGGAAGCATCGGACACCATGCGGATAATCTGGGACAAGGTGGTGTCCTCCCCTACCCGCAGAGCCTTACACTGGATGTAGCCGGTCATGTTGATACAGGCGGCGTAGACCCGGTCACCCTCCTGCAAGTCCACCGGGATACTCTCTCCCGTGAGGGCGGACTGGTCCACGGCGCACTGACCCATTACAATCTCCCCATCCACGGGAATCCGGCCGCCGGGGCGCACCACAAAGATGTCCCCCACCTTCAGCTTCTCAATGGGGATCTCCTGCTCCTTCCCATCCACCAGCACCACAGCTGTCTGGGGCGCCAGAGCCATCAGCCCTTCCAGGGCCTTGGTGGTCTTGCCCTTGGCCCGGGCTTCCAGGAGCTTACCCAGGGTGATGAGGGCCAGAATCATGGCAGCAGACTCAAAGTACAACCCGTGGAGCATATGAGCGGCCTTCTCCGCCTCTCCTGCCGCTTCTGCGCCAGCCATGGCGAATACCAGCACCGTGCTGTAGGCATAGGACACACCGGCACCCAGGGCCACCAGGGTGTCCATATTGGGGGCACCGTGGAGAAGGCTCCTGGCGCCGCTGATAAAGAACCGCTGGTTAATCACCAGAATGATGCCGGAAAAGAGCAGCTGGGCAATTCCCGAGGCGGTGCTGCTCTGCTCCAGAAATGCCGGCAGGGGCACATCCCACAGCATCCGTCCCATGGAAATATACATCAGCACCCCCAGAAAAATCAGAGAGGAAATCAGCCGGGCAGGAAGGTTCCCGGTGGCCTTCTCCGCCTTCGGGGTTTGGGTCTTTTCTCCGCCCTTGGTGCTGGCTTGGTAGCCGGCCTTTTCCACCGCAGAGATGACTTCCTGGGGCGAAACCTGCCCTTCCACCGTCATATCCCCGGTGAGCAAATTCACAGAGCAATCCGTCACCCCCGGCACAGACCGGGCGGCCTTCTCCACCCGGGCACTGCAGGCGGCGCAGGTCATGCCCTTTACCATAAAGTGTTCCATGGTATCCCTCCTATTTCATCAGCTTCTGGAGGGTGCCCATCAGCTCGTCGATGACTTCCAGCTGGTCGTTCTGAATGTCCCGCACCACGCAGCTGCGGATATGGGCCTCCAGCAGCTCCCGGTTGAAGCTGTTGATGGCGGCAGAGGCAGCAGCGGACTGCACCAGGATGTCGGTACAGTAGACATCCTCCTCCACCATTTTCCGGATTCCCCGGATCTGTCCTTCCAAACGGTTCAGGCGGTGAATCAGCTTTTTCTTCTGTTCGGCCTGCCGTTGGGTGTTCTCATGCAAAGAGCAGCACTTTTCACAGCTCATGGTATCCCTCCTTCATATACCCCCAGGGGGTATATATACCATAGCACACCTTGGGAAAAAATGCAACCCCCAAACAGAAAAAAACCGGAAGCATTACGCTTCCGGTTCTTGGAATTTACTGCTCGCCCTCTGCAGGTGTCTCCTGTACGGTGGGCTGGGTGGTTTCCGTCACAGTCTCAGTGGGTGTGGGTTCTTCTGTGGGAGTTGTGGTGGGTTCTTCCGTGGGGGCTGTAGTCTCAGCCTCCGTGGGTGCGGTCGTGGGGTCTGTTTCGGTAGGATTGGTTGCATCATCCCCAGGCTGAGTGATTCCATCCTCCACAGGGACTTCCGGCTCCTCCTGAGATTCTGCCGGAGGCTTGCCAATCTCGGCACCGGAAGTCAGGTTCCCATCTCCCTGAGGAGCACCCCAGACAGTCGTAAACGTATAATTGACAGCTTTTGTGGGGTAGATTGTGAGGGTGAAGGTTTTCCCGACGGAAATGGCTTCCGTGTTCCAGGTATCGGTACCATTGGAAATTTTGCAGTAACCGTTGGTAGTTCCCTCAGCGGTAATGGTGACAGTATAGCCCTTTCCAGCCGTCAGAGCAAAGCTGCCGTCGCTCTCTGGAACCTTGTTGGCAGTGTCTTTCTCGTCCACAGTCACAATAAGACTGTAGGTGCCGGATGTAATGGTGTTGCCCGTATTCAGCACCTCCGCCTGGAACCAGGCGAATACCGTAACACCGTAGCAGGCGATGCTCAGGGCCAGGGTGAGCATCACCACAATCGCCCGGCGGAAAATCGGGGAGCCCTTCGGGGCGGTCTTATGTTTTGCCTGATTGCTTCTCATTGACCATCACGCTCCATTTCGTTAATCCACCGGATAATATCGTCAATCGATTCCTCCTCCGGCTGGGAGGGTTCTTGTGCTGTCTGGGTTTCTGCCTTGGGCTTCTCCTGGGAAGATGCCTCCTGGGGCTTGGAGGCTTCCGGTTCGGTTTTGGGTGCTTCCGGTTCGGTTTTGGGTGCTTCCGGCTCGGTCTTGGGGGGAGCATTTTCTCCCAGCTGCGCCCGCAGCCGCTCCAGCTCCTGCTTCATCCGCTGGGTTTCCTCCCGCTCCGCCTGAAGCTGGGCACGCTCCGTATTCAGCTCCGCCCGCTGCTCCTCTTTGTACTGTCCTACCAGCTTGAAGAACTTCACCGCCTGGAGGATAATGAGAAGCAGGAAGGGCAGAAGAATCACCGTTACATAGCCGGCGGTGGACTTAAGGAAGTAGAAGAAATTTCCCATTCCGGGAAGACGGAACTGGTACTGTCCCAGAACCTGAGAGAAGGGCACCGGATAGGCATCCTCCACCCCGGTGGTCGTACCGTAGGTGACAAAGGCAGGCTCGCCTTCATAGGTGGTGATGGATTTGATTTTATGGGTCACCACCTGGCCGTAGTTCACCGGGTCAATGGAGCGGAAGGTCACAATGTCCCCCGGCTCCAGGGTGGCAGGATCCACCTGCTTACTCACCGTCAGATCTCCCGCCTGGAAGGTGTCCTGCATGGAGTTGGACGTGACGATGTATGGCTTGTAACCAAACAGGGCAGCATCCTTTCCAATGGTGTTCACCGACACAATGGTAAATATCATAACGCCTACAGAAAAAACCGCAATGAGAATTGTCAGTATCTTTCCTGCAATGCTTAAGGCTTTCTTCATTTACTTCATTCCTTTCCATTTCTTCAGGAATCCAAAGGCACAAGCTTCCTTATGCCCTTGGATTCCCGCCCCGGCGATGCCGGGGACGGGTTAATATTGCTATTTCAGTTCTGGATGATTGTGGCGTTCCCGCCTTTTACAATCTCGTAATCCGTACCACTGGGATAAGTCAATGTTGCACCCAGCCCCTCTTCGGCATTGCCGTAGATGTAAATATCGGGTACTTCCGTACCTGCTACCGTGATTGTAGTGTCTGTCAGCGTACAGGTAGCTGCATACTGATAAGCGTTGGCACGGTTGCCAACCACCAGGCCTGCCATAGGCACTTCGTTTCCGGAGCCCCAGCTGCTGTCATAGTACTGCTTGGTATTGGTATACTCGGCACGGTTAATCAGTTCACAACCGCTCAGTTCCGCTGTGCCTCCCCGAACAATCAATGCCTGACGGCCGCCCTCCAGTGTACTGTTCTTCACGGTAAGGGTTCCGGGCACATTGAACAAAATCGCTGCGCTGTCCGCATCGGTGCACTTGAGGGTAGAGTTCTCAATTTCAACCTTCACACCGTGGTTGGCGGAAGCGGACGCATTGGTGCTGACGCAGTAGGTCTTGGAAACAACGGTGGAGTTTGCAATACGCACAGTGGACCCCTGTCCCTGGGGCTGGAAACCGGCTCCTGTATATGTAACTCCATCCAGCTCCATGGATGCGCCGCCGATAACAGCGAAATCCAAGCTGTTCCAGTTATAATCACCCTGGCGAACAAAGCTGCCGTTCTTCAGCGTGAGCTTCTGGCCTCCACTAAGGGTGGTTTGGTTAGATACGCGCAAGGTATGGCCGTTCAGATCCAGGGTAACTTCCCCAGCAGGGACAGGAATGGTGCTCGTCTGCACATTCTCTGTCAGAAGAACGGTTGTTCCCGGTGTGGCGTTCTGGATTGTTTCCGCAAAATTCTCGTTGGTAGCAGAAACCGCATACTCGGCATCGGCATCATAGTCGTTGTTGCCAAAGCCGTCTGTTTCCTCAGCTGCCTGGGTGGCCTTTACCGTAAAGTTCAGGCTGAAGCTTTTGTTCTGGTACTCACTGCCCACATCGGTATACATACCGTACTCCAGCAGGTAGTAGGCATACTGGCCGTCGTGGTACTCCGGGTAGAGGGTAATCTCCTGGGTGTTGTCGTTTCCGATATCCTTCATACAGGTAACGCCGGCATCCGTGGAAGCGGGGCGGCTATCCTTGTATTGCAGCTTCTCCAGCATGGCGGTCTGGTGTCTGGCATCTGTGGTCTGGACAGCCTCCAGCCGGTACCACAGAGCCGGAGCCAGATCGCCGCCAGCGGTAAAGTCCATGCGCACCTTGGCGGCCACCGTACAGTCATAGCTGCTGACCCGAATCAGCACGGCACCGTACTGCCCCGGCTCCCAGTTGGTTTCTGTAATCAGCGGCGAGCTTGCCAACTGGTTCTCCAAAATCGGGTCGCTCCACTTGTCACCGTTGAGCCGGTAACCAATCACGCCAATGTCCAGCTTGCCGGTCTCGATTTTGTTCCCTGTGCTGGTCACAGAGTCCGTAAACCAGGCGAAGGTGCTGCCCATGAGCATAAGAGCGGTCAGCATCAGGCAAAGGCCGCTGGTAAGCAGCGCTCTTTTTGTTGATTTCATAGCAGTTTCCCCCCTAATATTTGAAAATCCAATTATTCAAATTCCTTGTCCGGGTTGTTGGCGGCCTGTACTGCATCCGCAGTGAGGTCGAAGATCACGCCGCCGCTCTGGAAATCATTTCCGGCGGACTCCTCCAGCTTCACCACCAGGGTCAGAGTGTGGGACTCACCGGCAGGCAGGAGGGTATCCACCACGCAGGGAGCTTCCTTCACAAAGGCCTCCGCCTTTGCGCTGTAGAGCAGGTTCTCTCCATCATAAATCTGGAAGAGCAGCCCGTCCGCCAGCTCTCCGGAGACATTCTCCAGATACAGCCGGTAATACACATCCGCCGTTCCCAGGTTATCCACCGTGAAATCCTTCTTTGCGGAGTAGCCGGGCTCGATGTTCATATCCTCACCGGAGAAAAGGGTCTTGCCGCCGTTGATTTGGATTTGCACCGTGCCCATGGAGAAAATGTTGTCCTCCGCAGACACCATGGAGAGCACCAATGCATAGGTGGTGACCGCCAGCATACAGAAAAGCACCGTGACGGCCGCTATGCTCATCCAGGCTCTTCTTTTTGTCTGATTGCCCTTATCCATTTTGCTTTTCCTCCCTCTTGCTCAGCGCCAGCACCACTACCAGGCCCAAAGATGCCATGGCCAGCACGCTCCAAAGAAGCACCGGGGCCGTATCGCCGGTCTGGGCCGGGGGATTGAGCATACCCTCGTCTTCCACATACCAGACAAAGTCTGCCGCCAGCCCTGCGCCCTGGTATTCATTGCCCACGGAAGTATCCACGGACACGTCAATCCGGTAGTAGCAGACGCTTTCCTTACTCTGCTGTGCCGCAATCTTCTCGGAAACAGCCTTGCCGTCCACCTGGGACAGCACATCGTCCAGCAGCACCTTGCCGCTTTCCAGGTGGGTCACCTTGATATGCAGCACATCCGCCAGCGCCTTGGTCTGCTCCGTCACCCGGGTCTCGAAGAACAGGGTGATGTCCTTTTCATGGCTGGCCTTGATGCAGAAATACTGGGTGACCTGATCGCCGGGAAGCATATTGCTTACCCGGAAAGGCTGATTCACCTCCGGCCGCCCCTGGTACAAAGACAAAACAGGTGCCTGCACACTGCTCCCCTGCTGGGAATCCCCGGTGGGGGTGGGTGTAGCCGGGGCAGAGCCTTGGGTAGGCTCCGTCGTCTCCTGACCGTCCTGGGTGGTCTCCTGGGACGGCTCCGTGGACTGGGTTTCCTCCCCCGGTTCCGTGGTGGAAGGCTGGGTGGTGGTATCCCCCTCAACTCCTCCAATCAGGTTATCCGGCACAGAGGTGGTGGACTGGGCAGGTTCCTTCAACATAAAGTACACATACCTGCTACCCAGAAAGCCCGCGCTCAGCACCACCAGCACCGCCAATATGGCAATTACCGGCTTGGTCCAGGCATAGGCGCGATTCCCGGATTTTCCATTTTCATTCTTCATCTATCATGCACCGCCTTTATGGTTAACATAATTTTTCAATACAACCATATTTGCCCACTTCTGGGTATAATTTTACTACTGCATTATACCATTTCCTGCATAAATTTGCAAGTTCCTGGAAACGATTCTTTTTTGCAAAATATTACAAGTACTTTTGAGAAAATCCCGATACCATTGGGCAGTTTGCCGCCGTTTTCAAATTCAAAGGGAAGTGGATTCCGTCAGATTACAAAAATAACACCCAAGGGATTCCCTCAGGTGTTCTTTTCCAATGTAAATACCGGGCGGCAGTATCCTACCGGGCTGCCGTTATCATTATAAAGGATACCTCCGTGGAGGCTTTCCAGCATGGCGTGGGTCTGTGGGTTTTCATAGCCCAGCTGGTGGAAGATCTCCCGGATGAGCAAAGGCCACAGGTGTTCCGTGCCGTCAGCCAGCTTCAAGGAGATGCCCAGCCCCTCCTTTTTCATGCCGATGCCGTAGATGCCGTTGGCCCCTCCCTTGGCCACCAGGTTGGGATCGTGATTGATGAGAGAGCAGAGGTAGCCGGTGCCCCGCATCATGTGGGGATACCGATGGATTCTGGGGACGAAGGTTTTGGCGGCCGTTTGGAGCTGTGCATCCTGGATGCAGTCCGGGCAGGCCAGGTTTTTGAAGGCGATGGCAATGTGCTTCATGGGCACCGCAAACACCGGCACGCCGCAGCCGTCCACCCCCAGCCCCACCTGCTCCCTGGGGTACTGAGAAAGTGCCGCCACGGTGCGAAGAATCTCCTGCTGGGCACGAGACTCCATTTTCCAGTAGTCCCAGATATGCGCCGGGTCCAGAGCCTTTTGCAGCAGCATGGCCCCGGCGTGCTTGCCGCTGCAATTATGGTACAGCTTGTGGGGCGGCAGTCCCCGGCGAATCCGCTCCTCGTTGGCCTCCCGGCTGCCGGGCACCGTGGGCTTCATAATCAAATCCTCCGGATTCATACCGGTTTTGGCAAAAATGGACCGGAGGGCAGCCACGTGGAAGTCCTCTCCTAAGTGGGAACCGGCAAAAATCACCGTTTCCTCCTCCGTCAGGCCATATTCCCTGTCCAGCCCCCGGGCAATCACCGGCAGGGCCTGGAAGGGTTTGGAGGCGGAGCGGTAAAACACCACCTGCTCCGGGTCTCCCGCAGAGGCCACCACCCGGTTGTCTTTATCCACCACGCAGATATAACCATGGTGAACCAAATCCAGAATCTCTCCCCGGTATTCCTCCGCCAGCACAGGCGCTACGGTTTGCATATCCATAACCTCTTTTCAAAAAATCAGCAGCCGGAAAAATCCGGCTGCAAAAAATACACCACAACACAGTTATCATAGCACAGGTGCTTTCCATATGTCAATCATTTCCAGTATAAAATTTGGCATTTCTCTCTTTTGCACCATTTTTACGGAACATTTTTATGTGACATTCCCTATTGCAAAGAGCAAAGCTCCATGCTATTATTTAGGTACAAAGAGGTGATACCAATGATTTAGTCACCCCCAGATTCCTATGAAAAAGGGAATCGAAAGACAGGCGCTTCCAATTTCTTCCGATTACATAAATTTCTCTGAAACAACAATAAAGGAATTGGGTACGGAAGCAATTCACAGCTATTGATTTATGGAAGGTCGTGTCTTGAATCTGTAGAAAGAGAGGTTAACCAATGATGTTAGATACCAAGAGTGCACAGAAATAACCCTTGGCTGTTGGAGAATCGAAAGATTCCGCAGTCAAGGGTTATTTCTTTTTTACGCCGCCTATGGGCGGTTTTTTTGTTTTACAGATCCAGCTTCAGGTCGTTCTCTTTGATCCAGCCCCACTTCCGCAGCACCTGGCAGAACGCCCAGGAGAGCACCGCCGGAAGGACAAAGCAGATGAGCACCATCCCAATCCAGTCCATGGGGGTGATGGCGGCTTTCACCCCGGAGGCCACGTCATTGACCCAGCCGGTATACACGCCAATCTGCCCCACGAAGCCGCAGGTTCCCATGCCGGAGGACACGGCAGCGCCGTTCATCTCCAGCCGGAACAGGCAGGTTGCCAGGGGGCCGGTGATGGCAGAGGCCAGGGTGGGAGGAATCCAGATTCTGGGGTTTTTCACGATGTTGGGCATCTGGAGCATGGAGGTGCCCACGCCCTGGGCTACCAGGCCGCCCCAGCGGTTTTCCCGGAAGCTCATCACGGCGAAGCCCACCATCTGGGCGCAGCAGCCGGCCACCGCAGCGCCGCCCGCCAGCCCGGTGAGGGAAAAAGCGGCGCAGATGGCTGCGGAGCTGATGGGCAGGGTCAGGGCAATGCCCACAATCACCGACACCAGCACACCCATCAGGAAGGGCTGAAGCTCCGTGGCCCACATAACTGCCTGTCCCACGGCGTAGGCTCCGGCGCCGATGGGAGCCGCCACCAGGTAGGCAAAGCCGATTCCCACCAGAATGGTCACAATGGGGGTCACCAGCAAATCAATCTTGGTTTCCTTGGATACCAGCTTGCCGAACTCCGAGGCTACCACCGCCACAAAGTATACAGAAAGAGGGCCTCCGGCGCCGCCCATGGCGTTGGCGGCAAAGCCCACTGGGATGAGGGAGAAGAGCACCAGATTGGGGGCATGGAGGGCGTAGCCGATGGCTACCGCAATTCCCGGCCCCACCATGGCGCTGGCCAGGCCGCCGATGGTGTAATTGACAGCCCCTTCCCCTTCGCCGATGGTCACAAGGATTGCCTGGAGAAAGCCGATTCCCAGCTGCTTTCCCAGGGTATCCAGAATGGTACCCACCAGCAAGGTGCAGAACAGTCCCTGGGCCATGGCAGACAGAGCGTCGATGCCATAGCGCTTCCCCGAGAAAATAATGTCCTTTCTTTGGAAAAACTCCCGGATTTTAACCATAATATCCACTTCTTTCCAATTTCTTCTCTTGCAAAAAAGGTTCGGAAGCATCCCCGAACCTATCGATGTTACTATATCATAATCACCAAATTGTGTCAACCGGAAAGCCCCATGGAAAATCTATCTTTTTCACAAATTGGGCAGGAAAAACTCATGCACCTTGCCCGGTTGCGCCCCCGGAAAACCCATGGTATAATACAGGCAATAAGAGGTGTGTTAGAAACCGACAGCCCTCTTACACAGCCCATTCCTTTTTGGTCGCTCCTTGTGTAAATATTCATGCTCTTATGGAAGTACCTCAAATTTTGTCAGGGAACAGGCTGTGAGATTCCGCAGAACAGGAGGTTAACCAATGATAGAACCCAACAACGAAGAGAGATAACCCTTGGTGTCCATTGTGGTCAGGTGGAACACCAAGGGTTATTTCTTTGCGGCGAGTCGCCTCGGACAATGCGCACCGGGCTGGTGTGTAGTCGTCACTTCCCTGACCCGCCCGGTATCGTTACTGCGGTGCAGTAGGTGCTTAGGACAAAGCCCCCCTGGCCATTGTGGGGGTGCCTCGGCACCGCCGAGGCGGGGGGAT
>OVXI01000291.1_pt1 | contig 12346 bp, 9 predicted proteins | sample 1732031 | NCBI WGS metagenome assembly OVXI01 (sample SAMEA4545821, study PRJEB24839) | metagenome | biome: chicken; feature: ceca content | place: Italy | collected 2013-05 | reverse complement strand
TCTTGTCCACCACGCCCACCGTAAAGCCGGCCAGATCGTACTCGTCCTCGGGGTACATGCCGGGCATCTCGGCCGTCTCGCCGCCCACGAGCGCACAGCCCGCCTGCCGGCACCCCTCGGCCACGCCCGCCACGATCGCCTCGATCTTGCGGGGTTCGTTGCGGCCCACGGCCACATAATCGAGGAACACCAGCGGCTCGGCGCCCTGCGCCAGCACGTCGTTCACGCACATCGCCACGGCGTCGATCCCGATCGTGTCGTGCTTGTCCACGGCGAAAGCCAGTTTCAGTTTGGTCCCCACTCCGTCGGTGCCGCTCACCAGCACGGGCTCCTTCACCCCGAGCGCCGAAAGATCGAACATTCCTCCGAACGCCCCGATATTGCCCATCACGCCGAGGCGCGAAGTCGATGCCACGTGTTTCTTGATCCGCCGCACCACTTCGTATCCGGCTTCGAGATTCACGCCGGCCTTTTCATAACTTTGTGCCATATAAATCTTCTCCTTTAATCGTTCGTTTTTTGCAATCGTTTCCCGCCTCGGCAAGCCCGAGTAAACTCGGATTGCACTCGGCTTACCGAAAACGTCGGATTTCTTTCGTCCGCCCCCGCGCAGCCGGATAAGATCCGGTCGCGCGCCCGGCCCGACGAGGCGTCTCCTACCAGCGCCCGGCCGTCTTCTTCCGGCCGTCGAACCGGCTCCGCTGTGCGCAGCCGCTCCGTCCGCCCTCAGAATTTGCCGTCCTTGTTGGCCTCCTCGATGCTCTGGTAGAGCGCCGTCGGGTACCGGCCCGTGAAGCAGGCCAGACACAATTCGCTCCGGCCGCCGGCGCGGAACAACGCCTCCTGCGACAGGAAGGCCAGCGTGTCGCAGCCGATCAGCGCGCGCACCTCGCCGAGCTCCTTGCGCGCGCAGAGCAACTCTTCGTAGGTCGAGGTGTCCACACCGTAGAAACAGGGATTCTTGATCGGAGGACTTGCGATGCGCAGATGCACCTCCGTCGCCCCGGCCTCCCGGAGCATCGCAACGATGCGGCGCGAGGTCGTGCCGCGCACCACCGAATCGTCGATCAGGATCACCCGCCGGCCGCGCACGAGCGAACGCACGGGCGAGAGTTTCATCCGCACGCCCTTTTCGCGCAACTCCTGCGACGGCTGGATGAAGGTGCGGCCGATGTACTTGTTCTTGATGAGCCCCATTTCATAGGGCAGTCCGCTGGCCTCGGCGTACCCCATCGCGGCGCTGAGGCTCGAATCGGGCACCCCCACCACGATGTCCGCCTCGACGTGCGACTCCTCGTAGAGCAGACGGCCCGTCTCCTTGCGGAAGGCGTGGACGTTGCATCCCTCGATGTCGCTGTCGGGACGTGCGAAGTAGATATACTCCATCGCGCACATCTCGTGGCGCTTGTACATCGAATAGTCGGTGCTCCGCAGTCCGTGGCGGTCGATCGTTACGATCTCCCCGGGCTCGACGTCGCGCACGAACTCCGCGCCCATCACCTCGAATGCGCAGGTCTCGCTGCTCACCACATAGCCGTCGCCGAGCCGCCCGATCGACAGCGGACGCAACCCGTATTTGTCGCGGCAGGCATAGATGCGGTTGGCGGTCATGACCAGAAACGCGAAAGCCCCTTCGAGCATGTTCAGCGCGTCGATGATGGCATAGATGCGCGGGCGTGTATGATTGCGGGTCTCCTTCTTGATGAGGTGGGCCAGAATCTCGCTGTCCGACGAGGATTGGAACAGACTGCCCTTGTTTTCGAGGTAGGTGCGCAACCGGGCCGAATTCACGATATTGCCGTTGTGCGCCAGCGCGAAGTCGCCCGAATTGTGGCGGAACAGAAACGGCTGCACGTTCTCGATGCCGCCGCCTCCCGTTGTGGAATAGCGCACATGACCGATGGCCATGTCGCCCCTGAGCGTGCGGAGCGCTTCCTCCTCGAAGACCTCCGTAACGAGCCCTTCGCCCTTGATGCGGCGGAAAACTCCGTCGTCCACGCTCACGATGCCGGCTCCCTCCTGTCCGCGGTGCTGCAAGGCATGCAGGCCGTAGTAGGCGAGCGAGGCGGCGTCCGGCACCCCGTAGACGCCGAACACCCCGCACTCCTCGTGCAGTTCGCGGTCTCGAATCAACTCCGTCATCCCTAATCGTTTACGGCTTTCTGCAAACGCGCCAGAATCTCCTCGTAGGCTTCGCGCACACGGCCCAGATCGCGGCGGAAGCGGTCCTTGTCGAGTTTTTCGTTGGTGTCCATATCCCACAGGCGGCAGGTATCGGGCGACACTTCGTCCGCGAGCACGATTTCGCCGTCCGACGTCTTGCCGAACTCGATCTTGAAGTCGATGAGATTGATGTTCATCCTGCGGAACAGCGCGACGAGCACCTCGTTGATCCGGGCCGTCATCTTATAGATAAGGTCCAGCTCCTCGTAAGTCGCGGCACCCAGCGCCACGGCATGGTGGTCGTTGATGAGCGGATCGCCCAGCTCGTCGTTCTTATAGCAGATGTCGTAGATCACGTTCGAGGGCTTGGTGCCCTCCTCGATGCCGAGGCGCTGCGCCATCGAGCCGGCGATCACGTTGCGCACGATCACCTCGAGCGGGATGATCTGCACGCGGCGGCAGACCTGTTCGCGGTCGTTGATCGTCTCGATGTAGTGGGTCGGAATGCCCGCCTTGCGGAGCTCGTGGAAAATGAGGGTCGAAATCGCGTTGTTCAGCACGCCCTTGTTGTCGATCGTAGCCTTCTTGATGTTATTGAAAGCCGTGGCCGCATCCTTGTAGCGGATGATGATCTTGTCGGGATCGTCCGTGAGGAAAACCTGTTTCGCCTTGCCTTCGTAAAGCATTTCGAGCTGTTTCATAGTCTGGTGTATTTTGAATATTCGTTCTATCTTTTCCGGAAATAGTCTACCGCATTGCGGAAGATCGTCTGCTCGCGGTTGCCTGCGATGTTCTTGAACAGATCCTTCGCGTAGCGCTCCGTGTGGCCCATCTTGCCGAGTATCTGTCCGTCGCGCGAGACGAGGCCCTCGATGGCATACGTCGATCCGTTGGGATTGTAGGGCGCCTCGGCCGTCGCATGGCCGTCGGGCCCGGCATACTGGAAAGCCACCTGTCCCGCCGCGAAGAGTTCGCGGGCCAGCTCTTCGCCCGCCACGAACTTGCCCTCGCCGTGGCTCACGGCGATCGAGTGCAGATCGCCGACTTCGAAACCGCTCAGCCACGGCGAATTGGTCGAAGCCACGCGCGTGGTTACGATCTGCGAGACGTGGCGGTTGATGTCGTTGCGGAAGAGCGTCGGCGACGCCTCCGACACCGTGCCGAGCCGTCCGTAAGGCAGCAGACCCGACTTGACGAGCGCCTGAAAGCCGTTGCAGATGCCAAGGATGAGGCCGCCGCGGTCGAGCAGACGGTGAATCTCCTCCTTTATCTCCTCGTTGTTGAGCACGTTCACGATGAATTTCGCGCTTCCGTCGGGTTCGTCGCCCGCCGAGAAGCCGCCGCAGAGGGCCAGAATATGACACCCGGCGATGCGCCTCTTCATTTCGCGGATCGAACGCAGGATGTCGTCGCCCCCGAGGTTGCACACGACGCTCGTCTCGACCTCGGCGCCGGCGCGGCGGAAGGCGCGCGCCGTATCGTAGTCGCAGTTCGTACCCGGGAAGACGGGCAGATAGGCCACCGGCCGCTCCACGGCTTCGCCCTTGTAGACGAACGTGCGGCGCTCGGGCACGACCTCCAGAACATGTCCGCCGCCGGGTCCTCTGTCGGGATAGACCTGCGCGAAACGCCCGGTATTGGCCTCGTAGAGTTCGTCGAGCGGCATCCGCACGCCGTCGATCGTGAGCGCCTCGTCGGCGACCGTACGGCCGATGAGTTCCGCACGGGGGTGGTCCAACTCGCCCGCGCACTCCGCGAGGATCGAACCGTAGGCATAGTCGAAGAGCGCCCCTTCGTCCATCCGGACCTCGGCGCCGATCCGGTTGCCGAAGGACATTTTGGCCAACCCTTCCGCCACGCCGCCGAAGCCGACGGCCCACGCCGAGCGGATGCGGCCCGCTTCGATCTCTCCGCTGACGAAGCCGAAGTTCTCCTTCAACTGCGCCGTATCGGGCATACGGTTCGCCTTGGGCGTATGCCGGATCAGGTAGAGGTTGTTTCCCGCCTGCTTCCAGTCGGTCGAGATCACCCGCGAGGCGCCGACCGTCGTGATGCCGAAGGCCATGAGCATGGGCGGCACGTTGATCCCTTCGAACGTCCCGCTCATCGAGTCCTTGCCGCCGATCGAGGGCAGCCCCAGCTCCACCTGCATCTTCAGTGCGCCCAGCAGCGCCGCCAGCGGCTTGCCCCACGACCCGGGATTCGAAGTCATCCGTTCGAAATATTCCTGATAGGAGTAGCGCATGCGGTCGAAGCGCGCACCCGCGGCCACGACCTTAGCCGCCGCCTCCACCACGGCGTAAGCCGCGCCGTGATAGGGACTCCACGACGCAAGAAATGGATTGTAGCCGAAAGCCATGATGCTGGCCGTGTCGGTCTCGCCCTCCACGGGCAGTTTCTGCACCGAGACCTGCGTCTCGGACCGCTGGGTGCGGCCCCCGAAAGGCATCAGCACGGTCGAGGCGCCGATCGTGGAGTCGAACATCTCTATCAGCCCTTTCTGCGACAGGACGTTCCGGTCGGCGAGGTTGCGGCGCATCCGCTCGGCCAGATCCGCGCCCTCCACCGTGCGGCGGAACGGATCGCGGCATTCGACCGCACCGACCGCAGCCTCGGCATAGTGCTTGGCACCTGCGCTGTCGATGAACTTCCGGTCGAGGTCCACGACCAGAAGCCCCTTATAATACATGCGCATGCGGTTCGTATCGGTTACGTCCGCGACATGCGTTACCTCGATATTCTCCTCGCGGCAGTAGCGGCAGAACTCCTCGGCGTCCTTGGCTTCGACGACCACCGACATACGCTCCTGCGACTCGCTGATGGCGAGCTCCGTAGCGTTCAGACCGCTGTACTTCACCGGCACGCGGTCGAGGTAGATGTCCAGTCCGTCGGTCAGTTCGCCGATCGCCACGCTCACGCCGCCTGCGCCGAAGTCGTTCGACTTCTTCACCAGTCGCGTCGCCTCCGGGCGGCGGAACAGCCGTTCGAGCTTGCGCTCCTCCGGAGCATTGCCCTTCTGCACCTCGCTGCCGCACGTTTCGAGCGACTTGCCGGGGTGCTCCTTCGACGAGCCCGTGGCCCCGCCGATCCCGTCGCGGCCCGTGCGGCCGCCGAACATCAGCACCACATCGCCCTTAGCGGGCTTCTCGCGCCGCACGTACTCCGCTTTCACCGCACCCACCACGGCACCGACTTCGAGCCGCTTGGCGACATAGCCGTCGTGGTAGATTTCACGCACGTGCGTGGTAGCCAGACCGATCTGGTTGCCGTAGCTCGAATAGCCTGCCGCGGCCTTCTTCGAGATCACGCACTGGGGCAGCTTGCCCGCGAGCGTCTCCGCCACCGGCTGATAGATATCGCCCGCACCCGTTACGCGCATGGCCTGATAGACATAGGCGCGGCCCGACAGCGGATCGCGGATCGCGCCGCCCAGACAGGTCGACGCGCCGCCGAAAGGTTCGATTTCCGTGGGGTGGTTGTGGGTTTCGTTCTTGAATTGCAGCAGCCACCGCTCGGGACGGCCGTCGACCTCCACGTCGACATAGACCGAGCAAGCGTTGTTCTCGTCGCTCACCTCCAGATCGTCCAGCAACCCCCGCTTGCGCAAAAAGCGGGCGCCGATCGTGGCCAGATCCATCAGGCAGAGGCTCTTATGCTCGCGGCCCAGCTCGCGGCGGATCGAGAGGTACAGAGCGAGCGAATCCTCGATCTCGTCCTTTGCGAACGACTCCTCGACGGTGATCTTCTCCAGTTCGGTCGTGAAGGTCGTGTGGCGGCAATGGTCGCTCCAGTAGGTATCCAGAATGCGCAGCTCCGTCTCGTAGGGATCACGGCCTTCGCGGCGGAAATAACCGACCACCTCGGCGAGGTCGTCGGCACTCATCGCCAAGCCCTGCGCTTTGCAGTAGTCCGCCAAGTCGGCCTCCTCCATCCGTCTGAACCCGTCGAGCACCGGCACGGGCTTCACCGCGGCCTGCTCCGCGTCGTCCAGCACCGCGAGGTCCTTTTCGCGGGACTCGACGGCATTGATGTAGTAGCGGCGGATGCGGCCGAGCGCCTCGTCCGACAGATCGCCGTCGAAAACGAGCAGCTTCGACGATTTGATCCGCACGTCGGCCTGCGGGTCGATCAGCCGCACGCAATCCACGGCCGAAGCGGCCCGCTGATCGAACTGGCCGGGCAGACACTCCACGGCCAGATACCTCGTGCCCGCAAGATCGCACTCGTCCGTAACGCGATCGGTTACGACCTCGCCGAAGACGGCATAACGGCTCTTCTCAAGCAACTCCTCCGTGAAACCGAAGAGGTCGTAGACATTCACGAGACGCAGCGTGCGCAGGCCGAGATCGAGGTTGTCGTTCAGCTCGCGGCGCAGGCTTTCGGCCTCGACCTGAAAACAGGATAATTTTTCGACGAAAATGCGGTAATTCTTCATTTATCTGTTGATTTTCTTTCTTCCGTTTCCGGCCCCCGGCAGAGCCCGAACTCGCGCTCGCCTCTGCGCCCGGCTCAGCGAAACGGCTGGTTTATCTTCTTCCGTTTTCCCGCCCCGGCAGAATGCGGACAGGTTCGGCACCGCGCACGGCCCGACCAGACGGTCGAGTTAGCGGCCGCTACCTGACGAACCGGCCGGCCCACTCCTTTTCGTAGCGCGACAAGTCCGTACCGACCATCGTAATGTGGCCCATCTTGCGTTTGGGGCGGCTCTCCGTCTTGCCGTAGATGTGCACGTAAACGCCTTCGTGCGCTTCGCCCGCCACGGTTTCGGCGGCCGCGAGGTCCTGTCCGAGGATGTTCTTCATCACCGTCGGCGCCGTCAGGCGCGGCTCTTCGAGCGGCATGCCTGCCAGAAAACGCACCAGTTCGCGGAACTGGTTGGTCGAACAGCCCTCGATCGTATAGTGGCCGCTGTTGTGCGGACGCGGGGCCATCTCGTTGAAATAGACCTCGTCGTCTTTGACGAAATACTCGATGGCCAGAATGCCGCGGTAGCCGCACTCGCGCATGAAGCGCCGGCTCTCGTCCGCCATCCGGCGGTGCAGCCCGTCGCTCATGTCGGCAGGCACGACGCAGAGGTCGAGGATGCCGTCGCGGTGGATGTTGCGCCCCACGGGGAAGCAGACCGCCCGCTCGCCGTCCGAGACCGTGATGACGCTCGCCTCGAAATCGAAGCGCACGAACTGCTCCAGAATGCAGGGAACGGACAGCATGGGCAGCGCCTTCCGGACGTCCCGCTCCGACCGGAGCACCATCTGCCCGTGGCCGTCGTAACCGAGCGTGCGGGTTTTCAGCACGGCGGGCAACCCGATCCGCCGCACGGCCTCGCGCAGCGAGGCTTCGTCGTGCACGGGTGCGAAAGCAGGGGTTTTCAGCCCGTGTTCGCGGGCATTCACCTTCTCGCGCAGACGGTCCTGCGAATCGTAAAGGGGCCGGAAACCCTGCGGAATGTTGTATCTTTCGCACAACGGCACCAGAATATCGCCCGGGACATTTTCGAATTCGTATGTAACCGCATCGCAGCGGCGGCAGAGCCTTTCGAGCGCCGCCGCATCGTCGAACGCCGCCACGATGCGGTCGTCCGTCTCGCGGAAAGCCGGAGCGTCCGGCGCCGGATCCAGCGCTACGCTCCGCACTCCCAGCCCGTGGGCCTGTTGCGCGATCATCAGCCCGAGCTGGCCGCCGCCGATGATGCCGATCGTTTTTTCAGTCAAAACCCTCTCTGTTTATCTGTGGTCCATGAATTCGTTCCGCGGACTACAACTCCGCCTTCAGCACGTCGGCCGTCTGCGCGGCACGGAAAGCGTCGAGCTTCGCCGCCAGCGCCTCGTCCTGCAGCGCGAGGATCGAGACGGCGATCAGCGCGGCGTTCCGGGCGCCGTTGATGGCCGTGGTCGCCACGGGCACGCCCCCGGGCATCTGCACGATCGACAACAGCGAATCCAGCCCGTTGAGCGCCCGCGACTTCACGGGCACGCCGATCACCGGCAGCGGCGTCATGGCCGCCGTCATGCCGGGCAGGTGGGCCGCTCCTCCGGCTCCGGCGATAATCACGCCGATGCCGCGTTCGCGGGCCGTCTTCGCATAGTCGCACATCAGATCGGGCGTGCGGTGCGCGCTGACCACCCGTTTTTCGTACTCGACCCCGAAACGTTCGAGCGTTTCGACGGCATCCGCCATCACCTCCCAATCGCTCGTCGAGCCCATGATTACACCGACTTTTTTCATATCTTTTTCGAATTTCATCCGAACCGTAAAGCGAAACCGCCACGACACGAGAGGTCATGGCGGCATCCTGTCTATCCGAGCACCCTGCATCCGGACACTCCCTGCCGAACCGGCGTACGCATGCGGCCGGACATCCGCCGCAGATGCTTGCGGCACGCTGCGGAATGATACGCAGGATTTTTGCCCTGCTGCCGTCCGCGCCGTATCCTATTCGGGTAGTGTTCCATCGGGTACCGTCTTTACACCGTACAAAAATAACGACTTTCCACGATACTGCCAAACTTATCGGAAGATTCTATCGACAAATTTTGAACATTCGCGCCCCGTGCAAGGAAGCGTCCGTTTTCCCGCACGGACGCCGGAATGCGGCCGCACGGACGGCAAAAACAGGGCGACCGAGAGCTTATCCCCGCACAACACGCGAACGGTCCGCGGCGGTCGACGCCGCGGGCAGGCAAGGCTCCCGGCCGCACAGCCCGAACGCTCCCGTAACGCCGCCGAACCATGCCGCCCCCATCGCACGGGCACCGGTCATCCAACGGGTCTCTGCCGGCCGACTTTCCGGAACGGAATCCTCCGAAACACCTCGGCGACCGACGGTACGGTGCGGATACGGTTCGGGCGGATGCGCACCGCAGGTATTCGCACGACTGCCCCGCTCCCTCGTGCGCCCCGCTCCGCAGTTCCGGCGGCGGCAGTACCCGATCCGCCCGGGAAGTGCCCGGCGCAGGTCGAACACGTCCGCCCCCCATAGGGGAGCGAAGTCTTCGGGAAACATTCGCCTCCCGCCGGCAAATCCCTGCCGCCCGGAATACGCATGCAACAGCATGCACACGTCCGCAACACCCCGCAGGGGCGAAACCCGCAAAAACGTTCGCCCCCCCACAACGGCAGGCCCGCATCTATTTGGGTCGGCTCTCGCAATAAGCGCAGCGCCAGCCGTCGCCCGTCTTGCGGAACAGGCGGTCCACATCCTCCGTCGCCGAGATGCAACGGCGGTTGGGACACTCCATCTCGTTGACCGAATAGGGTTCGGAGAAGACGGGCGTCCGCTCGAAGGGCCGATTCCCGTCGGCCCAGCGGAGCAGCGTATGGATCAGCGCCATGCGCACGAACTTACCGTTCTCGACCTGTCGGAAATAGGCCGCACGCGGATCGTTGTCCACCGCCCGCGCGATCTCGTTCACGCGCGGCAACGGGTGCAGGACGATCATATCCTTCTTGGCAGCCCTCATCTTTTCGGGATCGAGCACGAAGCTGTCTTTCACGCGGTCGAACTCCTCCTCGTCGAGGAACCGCTCCTTCTGCACGCGCGTCATGTAGAGGATGTCCAGCTCGGGCATCACCTCCTCCATCGTGCGCACCTCGCGGAACTCGATGGCCGACCGTGCGCGCATCTCCTGCAACATGTAATCGGGCAGGCGCAGCTCCTCGGGAGCGATCAGGATCGCCCGCACCCCCTCGTAGCGCGAGAGGGCCTTGATAAGCGAGTGGACCGTGCGGCCGAACTTCAGGTCGCCGCAGAAGCCGATCGTCAGATGGTCGAAACGGCCCTTTTCGCGTTTGATCGTCAGGAGGTCCGTGAGGGTCTGCGTGGGATGCGAATGGCTGCCGTCGCCGGCGTTGATTACGGGGATGCCCGCATACTGCGAAGCCACCAGAGGCGCCCCCTCTTTGAAGTGGCGCATGGCGATGATGTCGGCGAAGCAACGGACGACGCGCACCGTGTCGGCCACCGTCTCGCCTTTCGAAACGGACGACGACGCGGCATCGGAAAAACCGATGACCGTACCGCCCAGTTCGAGCATCGCCGAGGTGAAACTCAGGCGCGTGCGGGTGCTCGGCTCGTAGAAGAGCGTGGCCAGCTTGCGGCCTTTGCAGGATTCGCTGTATTGCTCGCGGTGGGCGATGATGTCCTCGGCCAGCGCGATGATCCGCTCGGTCTCGGCGACCGTCAGATCGGTGGGATCGATCAGGTGTCTCATTAGGTTTATTCATTTAACTGTCGGGGAGCCGCTTCCCGTTGCAAAAAAAACGCCGGTTTTATCTTCCGTTTCCCCGTTTGCGCAATCTTCGGCCGAGTTCGGACCGAACTCGGCCGGGCGGATACGCCGGATTTCCGGCGAAAAGCGCTCCCGCCGGTGCGCCGTCCGACACGGCGGACCGCATTCCGGCCGCCGGCCGCCGGCAGACCGCTATTTCATCCACGATTCGTCCGACGGATCGTCGCGGAACCGCAGCAGACGCGCCTTGTCCTCGGCTTTGATATACCCTTCGTCCGCGGCCACTTCGACCAGCGCATCGAGGTTCGAGAGGCTGTGGTTCTCGACGTTCGCTTCACGCAGACGATCCAGTCCGCGCTGCATTCCGTAGGTGAATATCGAGGCCACGCCCAGCACCTCGGCACCGGCTTCGCGCAACGCTTCGACCACCTCGATGCACGAACCGCCCGTCGAAATGAGGTCTTCGATCACCACGACCTTCTGTCCCTTTTCGAGCCGGCCCTCGATGCGGTTGCCGCGTCCGTGGTCCTTCGAACCGCTGCGCACGTAGCCCATCGGCAGGCCGAGGATCGTGGCCGTGATGGCCGCATGGGCGATACCGGCGGTCGAGGTGCCCATCAGCATTTCGGCCTCGGGATAGCAGGTCCGCACGATCCGGGCGAGCCCCGCCTCGACATGTTCGCGCACCTCCGGAGCACTGAGCGTCAGTCGGTTGTCGCAATAAATGGGGCTTTTGATACCGCTCGCCCACGTAAACGGCTGCTCGGGGCGCAGGAACACCGCGCCGATCGAAAGCAGATCTTTCGCTATTGATTTCTCCATCATCTTCGTATTTCGTATTACGTATTTCGGTTTTTTCTGGGTCCCGCTCTTCCCCCGCCTCTTCCCGCCCGGCGAACGGCAGGTATTGCGCAAGCGCGGAAAATCCGCCCGCCGGAGGTACGCCCCCCGATGCCCGCGCCCCGTCCGAACGAAGCGCGGACGATTCGACGCAGTCGGAAGGAACCCGGCATTCCGCTTCCTTCCGCCTCAACGCACGCCAAGCGGCGACGAGCCGCGGACGAAAGGAAACAGGCAAACGACGGCGGACGCATCTTCCGGGTTTCGCCCGACACGGCTACGGACCGCGCCTACTCCAGCGCCTTGCGCAGGACGGACTCCACTTCGTCGGAATAGATACCGCCCTCGTGGATCTTCCGTCCGTCGATGTAGAAAGTCGGCACGTAGTAATAGTCGTAGCGGTCGGCTACCTCGGGCTGTTCGGTCTCCTCGATCATCTCGATCTCGATCGGCCGCAGCTCGGGATGCGCGGCCTTGGCCGCGTCGATGTACTGGAGCGCCTTCTTGCAGAAGGGGCACTGTTTCTGGTAGAAAAGCGTGATTTTTTTCATTCTGTCATTCGTTTACGAATTCGCCGACGCACCGGCGGTAGGCCTCTACGGGATCGGGCGACGCGGTGATGGGGCGCCCCACGACGATGTAGTCCGAGCCGATCTCCCGCGCACGGGCGGGAGTCGTTATGCGCACTTGGTCGGCTGCGTCCGAGTCTGCAAAACGCACGCCGGGAGTTACGGTGAGGAACTCCGCTCCGCAGGTTTCGTGCACCATGCCCGCTTCGAGGGGCGAGCAGACCACGCCGTCGAGTCCCGCCTCGCGGGCGTTGCGGGCGTAATGCACGATCGTGTCGTTCATCGGCGCCCCGATCAGCAGCTCGCGCCGCATGCGCTCCTCGCTCGTGGAGGTGAGCTGCGTAACGGCGATCAGCAGCGGCCGCGAACCGTCGGCGCGCGTCAGTCCCTCGACCGCGGCCCGCATCATCTCGACCGTGCCGGCCGCATGGACGTTGCACATGTCCACGTCCAGCCGCGACAGCACGGCCATCGCCTTCTTCACCGTATTGGGAATATCATGCAGCTTCAGATCAAGGAAAATATGATGCCCCATCGCTTTCACTT